>Ga0075163_10012386_pt1 | contig 11106 bp, 6 predicted proteins | sample JI1023141ADNA_FD_71478 | JGI IMG/M metagenome (GOLD analysis project Ga0075163, IMG submission 71478) | Wastewater effluent complex algal communities from Wisconsin, to seasonally profile nutrient transformation and Carbon sequestration -... | ecosystem: Engineered > WWTP > Effluent > Algae...
AGCGGCGAGATGAAGCACGGCCCGATCGCCCTGGTCGACGAGAAGATGCCGGTCGTGGTGATCGCCCTGCGCGGCCCCGGCTACGCCAAGGTGCTGTCGAACCTCGAGGAGGTGCGCGCGCGCGGCGGCAAGATCATCGCCCTCGCCACCGCCGGCGACCAGGCGCTCGGTGACCTCGCCGACGACATCATCATGGTGCCCGACTGCGCCGAGGAGCTGCAGCCGATCCTCGCCAGCGTCCCGCTGCAGCTGCTCGCATATCACTTCGCCGACCTCAAGGGCAGCGACGTCGACCAGCCGCGCAACCTGGCCAAATCGGTGACCGTCGAGTAGCGCGCCGCGGGCCCCTGCGCCCGCGGCCCCGCGTTCGCGCCCCCGACCCGCGAGCCGGGCGCCGCGACGCGCCTGGCCGTGCACGGCGCGGTCGTCGAGCCGCCCGGACTCGTGACGCTGGTTCGTGTCGCCGACGTCGACCCGCGACCCGGGCGCCGTGAGGCGCCCGGCCCGTCACGGCGCGATCGTCGAGCCGACCGCCGACTCGTGACGCTGGCTCGCCTCGCCGGCGACGTGGACGGCGAAGCGACTCAGCGTCGCGCGCAGCTTGGGCCCCAGCGTCTGACCGCGGCGCCCCGCCTGCCGCTCGAGCGTGGCCGCGTGCTCCAACAATTGGCGACCGCGGGTGAGCCGATTCTGCGACGCGCGAGCGGCGAACGCGGGCAGGGCGAGCAGCGCCTCGCCGAGCCCGACCAGCATCGGCTCCGCGAGCGCCGGGCCGTACTTGATACGCGCGACCAGGCAGCTGTGAGCCTCGCAGATCCTCAGGAAGGCGCGCTGAAGGTCGTACCACGCGCTCATGCCGTCGCGCAGCAGCCCCTCGCACAGGCTCAGCGCGCCGCTGCGCGGGCGCGGCAGGGCCTCGTTGCGCTCGAGTCGTTCGGCGAGCTCGTGCACCTGGGCGCTCAGTCGCAGGCTCAGCGTGCCCAGCTGGTCCCGCGCCTGCACAAGCTCGAGCAGTTCAGGGGGGACCGACACGACACGGAACAGGGATTCCGTATACTCTCGGAGTAGTGCATCCGGCATGCACGATCAATAGCAAGCGGCGTACCACGCCTATACCGGCGCGATACACACATGATGGGAACTTCGTGTTCGCGGCCGCGGACAGGGGTGTGCGCCCGAGCATACGCTGACGGGCGGGCCGCAAGGCGCCGCCAGGGCCGCCTCCGCGGCCCGGCGTTCGCCGTCACCTCCACGGGACAGCTGTCACCGGCGCAGGACGGATCTCGCGGCCCGCGCCGCGATATCGCCGGTTCCAGCGCCGGCACGGGCCTTGCTCAATCGTCGGCGAGGACGACACGATATGCACGACGAGTCATCACACGAGGAACAGCGCTGCACCGGCAACCACCAGGGCGCGCCCGTAGCGATCGCGGCGGCGACCGACGATCACGAGCTCGGCGGGTCATCCCGCGCGGCCACCCGACCCCTGGCGCGAGCTCGGGCGTTCGCGGACCTGCTCGCCGAGGCGACCCTGCGCAGCGCCGACACGCTGCGCGGCGTCAGCGACGAGTGCGGCCTGCTCACGCCGGTGATGCCGTAGGCGCCGTCGACCCCACGCTCCCGCATTCTCAGGCGGCCGCTGTCACCCAGCGGCCGCCTCTTTCAATTCGCCGGGTTCGCGCGGCCAGAGGCCGGGCACGACTCGCAAAGGACACCCCTGTACGGAGAATCGGACAGCACGCCGCCCAGAACGCCTCTGCTTGCCAACCGGCGGCAAGATCGAGTTGGCCGCTTCCTTGCAGTATCGGTGGCATGCACCGCAACAACAACACCCAGGTGAATCTCCTCCGTCTCTCCAACATCCTCGGCTCGGCCGGCGCCCTCGCGTGCGCCCTCGCCCTGACCGGCTGCTACGGCGCCCCCAGCGTGGCGGGTCAGGGCGCTGGCATCGACAAACGTGACGGCACCCTGCTCGGCGCGGACCTCGAGTCGGCCAATGGCACCTACGGCGGCGGCTGCACCAACCGCACCGGCGCCTGGAGCGTCGAGATCGAGGTCGGCGCCGTGCTGGACAACGACCCGCTGTCGGTCCTGCTCAACAACGACGCCTGTGTGCTGACCCTGACCGAGCTGGTCACCACCGACGGCGTGCTCGCGGCGGACCCGACCTTCGCCCTGACCGCCTCCTACCAGAACGCGCCCTCGGCCTTCGACGATCCGATCGCCTTCTATGCCAACGCCAAGCTCGACTCGGTCAGCTTCGCGTCCGACTTCGTGCTCACGATCCTGTACGCCGACGACCCCGACCTCGCCACCGACGACAACACCGCGACCTTCGACGTGGTCGAGTCGTCCGCGGCCGGCGACTCGGTCTCGGTGCCCGATTACTCGATCGACCCCGACGCCCTCGTGATCGTCGCGGACGCCGACCAGGTGGTCGTCTCGGCGACCGGCTCGGTCGGGCTCACCGCCGGCTCGGTCACCGGCGAGACCTACGTCGTGGTCGACGCGGTCAACCTCGACACCTACGCGGAGCTCGACGCCGCGTACCTCGGCGACACGCCGGCCGCGCTGGGTGCCAGCATCCCGGCGGCGAAGTTCACCCTCACGGGCGAGGACCTCGACACCGCGACCAAGCGCACGCTGATCATCGCGCGCACCGAATCCGGCGTCTCCTCCTACCAGGCCTTCGAGATCACCTTCCACCCGGCCACGATCATCTGATCCTCGCCCGCGTCGTCCGAAGCCGGGAGTCAGCGTCCGCCGCACCGGCGGGCGCTGGCTCGTGGCCGCGGCCCCACCGATACCGTCGAACAGGAGCGAGCTGCGATGCGCCACTCATCTTCCCGATCGTCCTGGCGCCTCGTCGCCCTGCTCCTCGCTGGCACGCCAGCACTCGCCAGCGCCGCCGAGACGCCGCCCTCGTGGGTCTTCTTGGCCGATCGCGGGCACGAGGGCGGAACGCTCTCGGCCGCCATCGACCAGCGGACCGCCGAGCTGGCGCCGCGGGCCCTCGAGCGGCGCCGCCGGACCCGTGGCGATCGCGGCGTCGACGTCCGCGACCTCCCGCCCGCGCCGGACCACGTCGCCGCGGTGCTCGCCACCGGCGCCCGCCTGCGCTCGCGCTCACGCTGGCTGAACGCGATCAGCGTCGAGGCCGACGCCGACCAGCTGGCCGCGATCGCCGGGCTCCCCGGGGTGTTGCAGCTGCAACCGGTCGCCCGCCGCCGCGCCACCGCGCCGACCCAGCCGCGCTCGCACCCGCGGCTCGGCCGGGCCGCGGCCCCGCACCCGGCCGCCGACACCGCGGTCAACGGCGTGGCCGCGGCCCAGCTGGAGCTCCTGCGCGTCCCCTACCTGCGCGACGAGTGCGGCCTCACCGGCGCCGGCGTGGTGGTCGGCGTGCAGGACAGCGGCTTCTCGCTCACGCACGCCGCGCTGCTCGGCGTCCACGTGGTCGCCGCGCACGACTTCCTCAACGACGACGACAACGTCGCCGACGAGCCCGGAGATCCGAAGGGCCAGCACAACCACGGCACGATGATCTTGTCGGTGCTGGTCGGCGACGACCCCGGCAACTACATGGGCGCGGCGCCCGGGGTGTCGGTGATCCTGGCGAAGACCGAGGACACCAGCGTCGAGGCGCCCTTCGAGGAGGACCGCTTCGTCGCCGGCCTCGAGTGGATCGAGTCGATGGGCGCCGACCTGTTCACCAGCTCGCTCGGGTACGACGACTGGTACACGCCGGAGCAGCTCGACGGCAAGACCGCGGTGACGACCCGCGCCGCGGTCATCGCCGTCGAGCAGGGCCTCATCGTCTTCACCTCGATGGGCAACACCGGGCCCGGGCCCGGCACGCTCAACGCCCCGAGCGACGCCGACGGCGTGATCTCCGTGGGCGCGGTCGACCTCGCCGGCGTCGTCGCCGAGTTCTCGTCGCGGGGGCCGAGCGCCGACGGGCGGATCAAGCCCGACATCGCCGCGCCCGGGCAGGACATCTGGGTCGCCAACCCCAACTCCGACGCCGACTACGGCCAGGGCGACGGCACCAGCCTGGCGACGCCGCTGGCCGCCGGCGCCGCAGCGCTGCTCCTGCAGGCGCTGCCTGACCTGGACCCCGCCAGCATGCGCGCCCTCCTGCAGCAGTCCTCGTCGCTCGCCGACGCCCCCAACAACGACCTCGGCTGGGGCCTGCTCGACGCCGGGCTGCCGGTCGCCCTGCTCGACGCCGACATGGACGGCGTGCCCCTGTGCGCCGGCGACTGCGACGACCGCGACCCCACCGTCGCGCCCGGGCTCGCCGAGGTGTGCGACGACGGCCGCGACAACGACTGCAACCAGCTCGGCGACGCCGACGACCCGGCCTGCGGCGGCGACGGCGTCCCGCCGGACGCCGCGTCGACGGGCGAGCAGGGCGACGCTGACACCGGCGCGTCCGCCAGCGGCGACGCCGACGACGGCGAGCCCGGTGCGGCGAGCGCCCCCGACGGGCCCGGCGGCGACGCCGACGACGCCGACGACGCCGGCTGCGCCTGCGCCCAGGCGCCGGGTTCGTGGTCGTCCGCGCTGCTGCTGCCGTGGCTGCTGCTCGGCCGGCGCCGCCGGCCCCGCGCGAGCGTCGGCTCGCGCTGACATGTCCCATGGGACATGTACATGGATTTCATCGCACCTGTCCCCGGGGACAGCAACATGACATTCCCCGCTCACGCCCCGCTGAGGGCGACGATGCGCAGGTTGTCGCGGGTCGCCAGGAACGATCGCCGCAGCGCCGGATCCTCGATGAGGTCGGCGCGGCGCCGGACCTGGTCGGCGGCGGCCATGATCGCCTCGCGGGCCGCCGCCTCGTCGCCGGCGGCGCGGCGGGCCTCGCCGAGCGCGAGGCGGAGCGGCAGCTCGCAGTGGCCGAGGCCGCCCTGCTCGGTGATCCGGTCCATTCCCTCCTCGGCCAGCGCCCGCGCCTCGGCGGCCCGGCCCTGGCGCAGCAGCGTTGCGACCAGCGGCGGCACGACCAGCAGGCGCGAGGGCAGCAGCGGCGCGAACATGGCGGTGGCGGTGCGCAGCGCCGCCTCGGCGCCCGCGAGGTCGCCGCTGCACAGGCGCGTCTGGCCGATGATGTGGTGGCACAGGCCGAGCATCGCCGGCCCGAGCTGCGGCTGTTGCAGGTAGATCTCGGCGATCTGGCGGGCCTCGGCCTGCTTGGCGGGCGCGCACTGACCCGCGAGGTCGAGGCCGAGGTGCAGGTGGGTGACGACGGTGCCAAAGTCCTCGCGCACGCGCACGGCCAGGGCGATGCCGTCGCGGAGGATCTGCTCGCCCTCGTCGACCTCGCCGATCGCCGCGCGGGCGACCCCGAGGTAGAACATCGCCGAGACCTGCAGGAAGCGCTCGCCGCCGTTGAGGGCGTGGCCGAGGGCGAGGCGGGCCTGGCGGATCGCGGCGTGGAGGTCGGGCTCGAGCTTGAGGAGCCGGTAGGAGTCGGCCACCAGCAGGAAGCCGTGGTCCTGCGGGTCGCAGCTGGCGGCGACGGCCTGCATCTTGGCGATCGTGGCGGCGGCGGCGTGGCGCTGGCCGACGTTGGTGAGGAACACGCTGAGGGCGGTGCCGGCCTCGAGGAACGCGACGCGAGCGTCGCGCTCCGGCGTGGCGCTCATGAAGTCGCCGATCAGGCGCTCGATGTGCTCGAAGCGGCCGACCATGAAGAACGAATAGAAGCAGATGCCGATCGCCCTGGCCCACCAGTAGCTGCCGGGCGGCAGCAACGTGACCGCCTCGAGGGCCCGCTCGTAGCCGACCGCGAGGTCCATGCGCACCTGGCAGCTCCAGGCCTGGATCGTGCGCAGGACGCCGCGCTGCTGGTCGCTCACCGGACCGGCCAGCGCCCGCGCGGCGTGCCGCTGGGCCAGCTCCGGGTCGTAGCTGGCCAGCGCCTGGCGGGCGGCGGCCAGGAAGTATTGCGTCGCCAGCTCGCGGTCCAGCCCGCGCTCGGCGTGCTCGGCCAGCAGCGCCGGCTCGACGTCGCCGCAGCGCGCCAGGTAGGCCCCCGCCAGGCGATGCGCCACCACCTGGTTCTCCTCCGTCAGCAGGCTGTACGCCGCGTCGCGCACCAGCGCGTGGCGAAACTTGTAGCGCTCCAGGTCGGCCTCGCCGAGCTCGCGCTGGCGCTCGATGCACTCCGCGCGCAGCAGCGCCGCCAGCGAGAGGTCGAGGTCGGTCGCCGCCTCGCCCTCGGCCAGCGCCGCCACGCCGGCGCGGGTGAAGCTCTCGCCGTACACGCTGGCCGCCCGCAGGGTCTGGCGCGCGGCCGGGTCGAGCTGCGAGAGGCGGGCCAGCAGCATCGCCAGCACCGTCTCGGGCAGCGCGTCGCGGCCCTCGGCGGCCCCGCGCAGCAGCTCCTCGAGCAGCAGCGGGTGGCCGGCCCCCTGCTCGACGATGCGGGCGACCGTCGCCACCGACGCGACGGCGCCGAGCGCCCCGCGCAGCACCTCGTGGCTGAGGCGCTCGGCGGCGCGGCGACTGAGCGCGCGCAGGGGCAGCTCTTGCAACACCCGGGCGCTCCAGAACGACGGAAACAGCGCCTGCACCTCGGGCCGGGCCAGCGCCAGCACCAGCAGCGGCAGCTCGGCCAGCTCCTGCAGCGCCTGGGCGACCAGCTGCACGCTGAGCGCGTCGCCCCAGTGCAGGTCCTCGAGCACCAGCAGGACCGGCCCCGCCTCGCACTCGCGGCGCAGCCAGCTGAGAAAGGCGTGCGTGACCTGCTCGTGCATCGCCTTCGGGCTGGTGCGCGCCGTCTGCAGCGCGCGGTGGCCCTCGCCGGGGAAGCGCACGCCGCACAGCTCGCCGAGGAAGTCGACGGTGCGGGTGACCGCGTCCGCGTCCGCCGGACCAGACCCCCCGAGGTGCAGCCCGATGCGCTCGCGCAGGCGCTGCTGCTGCTGCGCGAGCGGCTCGCCGCCGACCAGCCCGCACAGCCCGCGCAGACCCCCGCCGACGATCGCGTAGGGCGCCCCCGCCTGCATCAGGTCGCCGCGACCGAACACGACGGTCAGCGCCGGGTGACGCAGCCGGGCCGCGCGCATGAACTCGTGGCGCAGGCGCGACTTGCCGAGGCCCGGCGGCGCGATCACGCCGATCGCCCGCGCCACCGAATCAGCGACGCAGGTGGCCAGCGCCGACTCGAGGGTGCCAAGCTCCTGCTCGCGCCCGACGAACGGCGCCGGCAGGCCGAGCAGGCGCCGCTCGCCCTCGCGCGGCTCGAACGTCTGCTCGCCGACCAGCTGGATCCGTCCGCTGTGGCTGGCGATGTCGAGGCGCCCCGAGAGCAGCTCACCGGTCCGCGGGTCGAGCCACACCCCGGTGCTGGGCCCGCGCTCGTCGGGCTCGCTGGCGTCGAGCAGCTGCAGCGCGCGCTCGATCGCCTCGCCGATCGGCATCTGCCCGCGCATGCGCCCGCGACCGGTAGCGACCGCGACCTCGGCCCCCGGCAGGTGCCGCTTCATGATCAGCCCGCAGCGCGCGGCCAGCAGCGCCTGGTCGGAGGCGCTGGCCGACGGCAGCGCCGTCGCCACCACCGAACCATCCGCCAGCCGCTCGAGGCCGACGCCGAGCTCGTCCAGCGCCGTCCTCAGCCCCGCCAGCGGGTCTCGGCTGCCGCCGAGCTCGAGCGTCGGGTGGACCGCCACCGCGACCCCGTAAAACAGCTGCTCGTGCGGGGTCAGCCGCGTCGGCGCCGGCGTGCTCGGGCCGGCGCCGGCGCGCCCGAGGTCGAGGTGACGCACCGCCTCGTGCAGCTCGAGCCCGCTGGCGAACCGCCGCTGCGGCTCCTTCTGCAGCATGCGCACGACCAGCTCGGACAGCTTGAGCGGCACCTCCGGGCGCAGCGTGTGCACCATCGGCGGCTCCTCGATCAGCACCTTCACCAGCACCGCCGTGAGGTGCTCGCCGATGAACGGCGGACGTCCGCTGAGGCACTCGAAGACCACGCAGCCGAGCGAGAAGATGTCGGCCGGCAGCCCGACGTCGGGCTCGCCGCGGGCCTGCTCCGGCGCCATGTACTCCGGCGTACCGACGACCACCCCGGTGCGCGTCAGGCCGCCGGTCCGCAGGGCCCGGCGCGCCAGCCCGAAGTCCAGCACCACCACGTCGCGCAGATCGCCGCCGCGGAGGAACAGGTTGCTGGGCTTGAGGTCGCGGTGAAAGATCCCCCGCTGGTGCGCCTCGGCCAGCGCCGCGCTGACGCCGGTGAGCAGGGCCACCGTCTCGCCGACCTCCGGCAGACGGCGCCGCAGGTGCTGCTCGAGGTCCTCGCCCTCGAGCCACTCCATCGCCAGGTAGGGCTGCCCCGAATCGCTGACCCCGTGGGCCACGTAGGCGACGATGTGCGGGTGTTGCAGCTCGGCCAGCAGCTGCGCCTCGCGCTCGAAGCGGGCGATCTCGTGCGGGTCGATCTGCGGCTGCAGCAGCTTGACCGCCACCCACGCGCCCGAGCTCTCGTCGCGCGCACGGAAGATCGTGCCCATGCCGCCGGCGCCGATCTTGGCCTCGAGGCGAAAGCGTCCGGCCAGCAGGCTACCGCTCTGCAGCGCCATCACCATGACCAGGAACCGCTCCGGGATGATCGATTCGCGCAGAGCATTGCTTCAGAACGCCGATATGTCGAGCATTACGATCGACAGGCCGAGAGTACCCCGGCCAGCCGCGCAATTACAAGACCATGGGGGACGGGACGGCGCGGTCGACAAAATGTGAGGCGCGCGACTCGGGGGACCCCGATCTCCCGCTCAGCCCGACGCATCGACGGGACCTCGGGGCCGGGCGATCGTCGGTTGCTCGCCCACGTCGCGCTCGCCCGGCTGCGCCCGCGAGCTCGCCGCGGGCGGCTGCACCTGCGTCAATGCGTCGACCCGATCGCCGGTCATCCAGCCGGGCCGCGCCTCCGCGTTCTCGCCGGTGAACGCCGCGCCCACGAGCCAGTGCGGCGTCTCCTCCGCGGGCCTGGGCGCCGGCTGCTCCGCCGCGGCGAAGCTCCGCGCCTGCTCCTCGTGGCCGGCCCCCAGCGCGCCCAGGCGAGTCAGCAGCGCTCGCCCGTCCCCGGGCCGCTGACCGGGATCGTCGTGCATGCACGCGGTCAGCAGCTCGCACCACCCCGGCGGTAGATCGGGGGCGAAGCGCGCCACCTCCAGCGGTTGCCCGCTCGACTTCTCGGCCAGCAGCGTCAGCACGTCCTCGCCGAGCCACGGCAGCATCCCGGTCAGCGCCTCGAACAGCAGCACGCCGGCCGCGTACACGTCGCTCTGCGGCGTCATCGGCCCGCCGGCGATCTGCTCCGGCGCCATGTACACCGGCGTCCCGCGCCCGTGGTCGCCCTGGGTCGGGATCTCGGCCAGCGCCCGGGCGATCCCGAAGTCCGTAAGCACCGCCCCGCGCCCCGGTGCCAGCAGCACGTTGGCCGGCTTCAGATCGCCGTGCACCACGCCCACCGCGTGCGCCGCGGCCAGGCCCTTGCACAGCCCGACCGCCCGCGCGTACACCCGCCCCGGCGCGAGCGAGCCCTCGCGCGCCAGTTGCCGCTGCAACGACTCCCCCGGGATGTACTCCATCGTCAAGAAGTACAGCTCCCCCTCGCGCCCGAACTCGTTGACCCGCGCGACGTTCGGGTGGGTCACGCGTCGGGCCAGCCGCACCTCGCGACGAAACAGCCCGCGCAACGCCTCGTCGCGCGCCAGCTCCTCGCGCAGGAACTTGATCGCGACCCACTCCTCGAGCTCGTGGTCGAAGCAGCGCCAGACCACGCCCATGCCGCCCTCACCGAGGCGCTCGTGCAGCTGATAGCGACCCTGCAGCAGGCCAGCGGCGGCACCCGCAGCGAACAACGTTGACACCGAGTTCAGGGTATCAGCGCCTCGCGGCGAAATCACGTAGCGCCGCGGGCGCGGGCGCAAGCTTTGCCGGCGAGCCCCTGCCTTATGCTGCGCACCACGCTGCCAGGCTAACGACGTTATGCTCAAATGGCCGGCGTCGCTGTCTGAGTTACACTGCTTCGATGGTTGACGAAGATTTGGAGCGCACGCGCCTCGCCCAGGAGCGCGACCTATATCGCCAGTTGCTGGCCCTGGGCGAGGAGGACGCGCTCGAGCCCTTCGTCGCCGAGGCCCTCGCCCTGATCGCCAAGGTCTCGCGGGCCCGGCGCGGCTACCTCGAGCTCTACGACGAGCGCGAGGGCTCGCGCGCCGAGGGCTTCTGGCAGGTGCACGGCTGCTCGCCCGAGGAGGCCGGCTCGTTCCGGGCCGGCATCTCGCAGGGCGTCATCGCCAGCACGATCGCCACCCGCACCACCGTGCGCTCCGTCTCCGCGATCGACGATGCCCGCTTCCGCGACCGCTCGAGCGTCCGCCTCAACCAGATCCAGGCCGTGCTGTGCGCGCCGATCCTCGCTGGTAGTTACACGGGTGTGCTGTACCTGCAGGACCGCGAGGTCGCCGGTCCCTTCACCGAGGAGGACCGCCTGCGCGCCGAGTCCTTCGCCCGCCAGATCGCCCCCTTCGCCGAGCGCCTGCTGCTGCGCCGGCGCCTCACCCGCGCCAGCGACCCGACCCAGATCCACCGCCAGAAGCTGCGCGCCGAGGACGTCGTCGGCAGCGGCGAGGCGATGGCCCGCGTCCTCCGCGACGTCGTCCTCGCCGCGCCGATCGACGTCGGCGTGCTGCTCACCGGACCCACCGGCACCGGCAAGACGATGGTCGCCCGCCTGCTCCACAAGAACAGCCCGCGCGCCGACGGCCCCTTCGTCGAGCTCAACTGCGCCGCCCTCCCGGAGAACCTGCTGGAGAGCGAGCTGTTCGGCGCCATGCCCGGGGCCCACTCCGCAGCGACCAAGAAGATCGAGGGCAAGGTCGCCGCCGCCGAGCGCGGCACCCTCTTCCTCGACGAGGTCGGCGAGCTCGGCATGGGCGTCCAGGCCAAGCTGCTCCAGCTGCTCCAAGACAAGGAGTACTACCCGCTCGGCGGCACCAAGGTCGTGCGCGCCAATATCCGCCTGATCGCCGCCACCAACGTCGACCTCAAGGCCGCCGTCGCCCGCCGGGCCTTCCGCGAGGACCTCTATTACCG
>Ga0075163_10012387_pt1 | contig 11106 bp, 11 predicted proteins | sample JI1023141ADNA_FD_71478 | JGI IMG/M metagenome (GOLD analysis project Ga0075163, IMG submission 71478) | Wastewater effluent complex algal communities from Wisconsin, to seasonally profile nutrient transformation and Carbon sequestration -... | ecosystem: Engineered > WWTP > Effluent > Algae...
CCGCAAAGTGATTCTACGACGGGGCAGTCCTACGCACGGAGGCCAGAGTGTTTCTCATGACCGCGTCAAAAAAAGGCTGATTTCTTCTGAAGGGAAGTTCTATCTGACCGCGCTAGGCATTACAGATAATAGCGGGCAGGTTCTGAAGGCATCTCAGGATAAATACCGCCAGATCAATAAATTTGTTGAAGTCATCAGCGGGTTGATCAAAGACCTTCCGCCTGAAAATCTTTCCCGTGTTCTTGATATGGGATCAGGGAAGGGATATCTCACCTTCGCTCTTGCTGACTATCTGGCCAATACCCTCAATCTTAAAACGCGGGTGACGGGCATTGAAATGCGCCCTGACATGGTCGCGCTCTGTAACAGTATCGCGCAGGAGTCAGGGTTTTCTACCCTCGACTTCAAAGAAGGAACGATTGCCAGTTGCGATGCTGAGGGCACCAATGTTCTGATTGCCCTTCATGCCTGCGACACCGCAACGGATGACGCGATTGCCAAAGGAATTCATGCTGGGGCTGACTTGATTGTCGTGGCGCCTTGCTGTCACAAGCAGATCCGTCGTGAAATGGAAGCCGGAAAAAAGAAAAGCGATCTCGCCTTCCTGCTTGAACATGGCGTCTTTATGGAGCGTCAGGCGGAAATGGTAACCGATGGCTTACGCTCCCTTATTCTTGAATATTCTGGTTATACGACCAAGGTGTTTGAGTTTATCTCAGATGCTCATACGCCTAAAAACGTGATGATTGTCGCTACAAAGAATAATAAACCTCGTGATCCCGCTATACTGACAAAGATAGAAGCCGCCAAAACATATTTTGGAATTTCAAGGCACCATCTCGAAACTGTTCTGACGATGTGAGGACCCTATGCAGGCGATATCCCAAGAAATTCAATCTGTCCGCAGACCTTTCTGGAAGGGGCTCTATTTCTGGGTAATCGTTGGTATTCTTTCGGGGGTTGCCCTTGGGCATCTTGCACCAGACACAGGCGTTGCCATGAAGCCACTTGGGGATGGCTTTATCAAGCTGATCAAAATGGTGATAGCACCTCTGATTTTCTGCACCATCGTCACTGGCATTGCCGGCATGAGTTCGATGAAAAGCGTCGGCAGGGTCGGGACCAAGGCCCTTGTCTATTTTGAACTCATGACCACCGTAGCGTTAATTGTTGGTGTCGTGATTGCAAACACGCTGCGACCAGGCGAAGGTATGAACATCGACCCTGCGAGTCTCGACACAAGTGGTATTGCCAATTACACCCAGAAAGCCGAAGGCGATGGCGGGCTGGTTCATTTTCTGCTTGGGATTATTCCTTCAACCATTGCGGATGCGTTTGTCAAAGGTGATATCCTTCAGATCCTTCTGGTCTCTTTGCTTTTCGCGGCAGGGCTTCTGGCACTCGGTGAACGTGGGCAGGTTCTACAAAGCCTGATCCAGCAGTTTTCTGAAGTCCTGTTCAAGGTAATCGGCATGATAGTCATGCTGGCGCCACTGGGCGCCTTCGGAGCGATGTCCTTCACGATCGGAAAATACGGCATTGAAGCCCTCGGGCCGTTGTTCAATCTGATGATGGCGTTTTATGCCACCTGTATTATTTTTGTTGCTATAGGGCTCGGGACGGTCATGCGTCTGATTGGCTTCAGGCTCTGGCCATTGCTGAAATACCTGAAAGAAGAAATTTTTATTGTTCTCGGAACGTCGTCTTCCGAAGCGGCCCTGCCTCGCCTGATCGAAAAAATGACGAAGCTCGGATGCTCGCGCTCGGTTGTGGGTATGGTCGTGCCGACTGGGTATTCGTTCAATCTTGATGGCACTTCAATTTATCTAACGATGGCGGCCTTATTTATAGCGCAGGCGGTTAACGTCCCGCTTGATCTCGGTCAGCAGCTTCTGTTGCTGGGCGTTCTTCTGCTGACCTCGAAGGGGGCCGCAGGTGTCACCGGAAGCGGGTTTATCGTTCTGGCTGCAACCCTTGCCACGGTGGGGCATGTTCCTGTCGAAGGTCTCGCGCTTATCCTCGGGATTGATCGCTTTATGTCGGAAGCCCGGGCAATTACAAATTTCATTGGCAATGCCGTCGCGACGCTGGTTGTATCACGCTGGGAAAATGAAGTTGATGACGTTCAGGTCAAATCCGAGCTTGGGATGTCCTAATCTTCCAGTGCCTCTTTAATTTCGGGGGCCATATTCTTGACGATCAGGGCGACGCCCTCGATGTTTGGATGAATACCATCGTCTTGATTGAGTGAAGGCTTCATCGCTACGCCTTCTAGAAAGAATGGATAGAGCGGGACGTTATATTCATCAGCCAAATCTGAATAAATCCGGTCAAATTTCTTCTGATAAAACGGTCCCAGATTGGCTGGGCTTTTCATGCCGACCAGAAAGGCCGGAATATCCTTGTCCTTCAACGTCTTCAGAATACTCGAGATGTTGCCCTTGGTGACTGCCGGATCAAGACCACGCAAAAGGTCATTGCCTCCAAGAGCCACAATCACCAGACGTGGTTTTGGTTCGCCACCTATGGCCCAATCGAGGCGAGACTTGCCGCCGGCGCTTGTATCCCCTGAAACCCCCGCATTCTCGAGCTTCGCATCGACGCCCTCAGCCGTCAGGGCGGCCTGAAGCTGGCTGACAAAGTCCTGTCCTTGTTGCAGCCCGTAGCCAGCTGTCAGGCTGTCCCCTAGGGCCACGACGCGGGCAGAATCAGCCATAGCTGGAGCGGCTGTGAGAAGAAAAAGGCCGGAGAGGAGAGACAACAGCTTCATCGCGCATTCTTTCTGCTAAAAGGATGTAACTTAAGTATAATGTAGACGAATTATTCCTGTGAACCAGCCTTCCTCCTCTTTTATGACGGATTTTTAATGTTATTAAGCCTGACTGATATTCATCTGACCCTGCCGGGGGCCGCCGAGCCTGTTTCTGTTTTAAGGGGCGTTTCCTTCTCTCTGCCAAAAGCCAGTTCTGTCGCTATTGTCGGTCCTTCCGGTTCCGGTAAAACCTCGCTCCTGATGATTTGTGCAGGGCTATTAAGGCCTACCTCTGGCAGTTTAACCTTTCAGGATCAGGAATTGACGGCGCTTTCAGAGGACGAGCTGTCTACTGTGCGCCGTGACCATATGGGGATTGTCTTCCAAAGCTTCCACCTGATCCCGACCATGACCGCGCTTGAGAATGTCGCCATTCCCCTTGAGCTCGCGGTGATACCAGATGCTGTTGCGCGGGCGACAGAAACACTTGAAAGTGTGCATCTGGGGCATCGCCTGACTCATTATCCATCACAGCTATCAGGGGGTGAGCAGCAACGTGTTGCTATTGCACGAGCCTTGGTCATGAAGCCAAGCCTTATTCTCGCCGATGAACCAACTGGGAATCTGGATCAGGAAACAGGCCGAACCATTATGGCCCTTCTTTTTGATCGTGTCCGTGAGCAGGGCGCAACATTAGGCCTTATCACGCATGATCCTGCCCTTGCTGCCACCTGTGATCACCAGATTCATATTCAGGACGGCAAGGTCATTGCATGATGCCTCTCGCCCTTCGTTACGCTCTCAAAGACCTGCGTGGGTCCCTTTCGTCCTTCAGAATTGTTGTGATGTGCCTGATCCTCGGGGTCGGGGCGATCGCAGCTGTCCAGTTCACAAGTCATAGTGTTCTTTCTGCTATTGAAAAAAATGGGCGCAGTCTGCTCGGTGGCGATCTGGTCATCCGCAATATTTACAGCCCTGCCTCTGGTGAACTTCGCGACTGGTTCACAGCGCGGCAGGCAGCGATGACAGAAACGGTCGAAGCCCGCGTGATGGCCGCGAACGTCAAAACAGATGATAATACCCTTGTTGAGCTTAAGGCCGTTGAGATGGGCTATCCTCTCTATGGGGATGTCACAACAGACGGAGGGGCTGATTTCCACGTTCTGATGGAAAAACGTGGAGCTTTGCTCGACACGGCCTTGCGCGAACGTCTGCAATTAAAAACAGGGGATGAAGTTCGTATCGGGGCCGCTTTGTTTACCGTGCGCGGATTTATCACGCACGAACCTGATCGTGCGGGAAGCTCTCGTTTTGGGATTGCTCCCCGCGTAATGATTGCGAAAGAGGCTCTCAAAGACACCGGGCTTTTGCAGCCTGGCAGCATGATTTACTACAACCTGCGGATCAAAATGCCTGAGCCTGTTGATCTCAAATCAACGCGCAAGTCTTTGGAAGAGGCCTTCCCGAAAGCTGACTGGCGTGTAACTGATTCTGATAACGCATCGCCATCGATTACGCGCTTCGTCGAGCGCCTGATGCTGTTTCTGACGCTTGTTGGTCTTTCTGCTTTGCTCATTGGTGGAATTGGTATTGGCAACGGGATGAAAGCTCATTTCGAAACCCGCCTGAAAACCATCGCCATTTTGAAATCTCTCGGGGCAACGCCTCACTTGATCGAACAGATCTATCTGATTCAGGTGGCCTTGATCACGGTTGGTGGAACCATTGTTGGAGTTTTATTGGGGGCTATTCTTCCTTATGCCGCTGCCCCGTATCTCTCCCAGATGCTGCCGTTCGCTGTTGATCCTGCCATTACTCTCGCGGGTCTTAGTGTGCCTGTCTTGTTCGGGGTTTTAGTCAGTTTTGCCTTCACTCTTTGGCCCCTTGGTCAGGCGCTCGGCACATCTCCTCTGGATCTTTTCAGAGCGGCGGTCTCCCCTTTAACCGGAATCCCTGCGCATCGCTATCGGGACGCAACTATTTTCGTTGCAGGACTTTTGGGGGCTCTTGCGATCGGCAGCGCACAGGACACCAAATTTTCCCTGTGGTTTGTCGTCGGGGCAATCGGGTGTCTTGCTGTATTTTGGGGTGGTGGCTGGTTGATTTCCAAAGGAGCTGGCCGTATCAAAGCGCCACGGCATCCCGCTTTGAGGCTAGGTCTGCGGAATTTGCACCGTCCCGGAAACGCGACGGCAAATACGCTCATTTCGCTTGGTCTTGGTTTGACCGTGATGATCTCGGTCACGCTGATCGAGCTGAATCTCCGCGAAGGAATCGCACAGAACCTTCCCAAGGATGCTCCCGCCTTTTTCTTTCTCGATATTCAGCCAGACCAGAAAGACGGGTTTCAAAAACTTCTGCTGGCACAACCCACAGCGCACACTTTGAAACTCTCTCCCAATTTGCGCGGACGAATTGTCGCTGTAAATGGTGTCCCTGCGGCAGAAGCTCTGGTTGATCAATCAGAGAAGTGGCTGTTGCAGAATGACCGGGGCTTTACCTATACGTCAGAACTCCCGGCTCATTCTGAAATCACCTCAGGCGAGTGGTGGCCATCAGATTATAAAGGACCGCCTCTAGTTTCTGTTGTTGAAGATGTCGAGCGGGGCTTCGGCGTAAAGCCCGGTGATATGATCACGGTCAATATTCTCGGACGCGATATCATTGCAAAAATTGTGAACACACGGTCCGTCAACTGGATGAATATGACGATTAATTTCGCGATCACCTTCGCGCCGGGAACGCTTGAGGCTGCTCCGCATAGCTGGCTTGCAACTGTTGTTGCCGACCCTGCATCGGAAGCGCAGATCCAGCGCGTCATCGGGAAAGCGTATCCGAATATTTCCATGATCCGCCTGTCTGATTCGATTGCTGCTGCCGGAGATATTCTCGGCAATATTGCAACGGCAGTGAGAATTACAGCTATGGTCGCGATCCTTGTTGGAATTCTTGTGTTGTCCGGCAGCCTAGCGGCAACAAGGACACAGCGTCTCTATGATGTCGTTATCCTGAAGGTTCTAGGGATTCGCAATAAAACGCTTGCCCAGAGCTTCTTACTTGAATTTGGTATTTTGGGTCTTCTGGCAGGTGGGTTGTCGATGGCGCTTGGTAGTCTGGCTTCGTGGGCGGTGATGACGCAGTTGATGAGCCTGAAATGGAATTTCTATATGGGGCCTTCTCTGTTGACAGGTCTTGCAGGAATAGGCCTAACTCTGGCGATTGGCTGGGCCATTACCGGGCGTGTTCTGGCAACTCCTGCGGCAGGCCATCTCCGCAATGATTAATTGCTTAGAGATTAACTGATTGAATAAATTCTCCCGCGCGCTACTCTCCTTATCTACAAAAAAGGAGAAAAATCATGGCAGTCATTTACACAGCACACGCAACCGCAATCGGTGGTCGTGATGGCCATACTGAGACAGACGACAAAAAAGTATCATTCGATCTGAGTGGTCCAGGTAGCAATGGTGCGGGGACCAATCCAGAACAATTATTCGCAGCAGGCTATGCCGCCTGTTTCGGGGGCGCTGCCCAGTTCATCGCCAAACAGCACGGTCTTGATATGGGAAAAATTGAAGTGAAGTCATCAATCGACCTGCATAAGGATGATAGCGGCTTTTCTTTAAGCGCTACGATGGATGTTCAACTTCCGGGTCTTGATCGCGCCAAGGCTGTGGCTCTCGTTGAAGAAACCCATCAGTTCTGCCCATACTCGAAGGCAACCCGCGGCAATATTGCTGTGACGCTGAAGGTCAACGGCGAAACTATCTAGTCGTATTTTCTAATTATTCTTTTTCTGGGCCTTGGTGAGTTTAAAAAACACACCAAGGTCTTGATTATTCACGAGCTCAAATGTGCCTTCATAAGTCACAAGATTATCATCCCAGTCTGTTGCCTGATCCGCATAGACCTCGATGATTTCATTGGGTTCGCCGGGTGGGCAATACGGGCAGGTTGGAGTTCTCTTCGAGAGCAAGAAATGTTTGAATTTTTCTTCTGCTTCGAGCGGCAACATAAATCCGCTGATTTTTATTGTCTTGCGGTCAAGGGCTTTGACAGGTTCGGGGATCTTAGCGCTATAGGTTCCAGCATCATGGTTAAATGCTACCTTTGTTTCACCCAACGTCTTCCACATGCTGTCTTTTGACTGCGGCAACTCGCTTTGAGCGGCCCGCTCGTCTGCTGGCTGGCTGGTAAATCCTGTTAGAAGGAAAAATGCGCAACCAAGCATCAGAAGAGAAAACGAACGGGTACGAGGTGACATCATGAGAGCCGGGACAGAGTACGAGGGATTATCAGACGATACGCTCTGATTGCTGGAAGTATAGCAGAGAGCAGGCTAAGAACCAGAGCCAACAAGATGATCCAGATATCCTGAGCCGAAATACCAGTCGGAGGAAGTGTCATATGATAAATTGTCTCAACATACCACGCTGCACCTGCTTGAAACGCAAGAGCCAGAACAGAGCCCAGAATTGAGCCTAAGCCTCCCAGAAGCATAGCTTCGCTGACAATGAGGCCAAAGATAGTTTGTCTAGTGGCACCTAGCACCCGCATCAGGGCGATGTCGTGAAGGCGATCGTTGATAGCTGTGTTGAGTGTCACAAAAAATCCAAACGCCGCAAACCCTATAAGGATCACGCCGAAGGCGGACAAAAGCTCCGAGCCCGTTCCCATCAAGCGGGTCAGGCGGGCGACTTCGAAGGCTGGACTTGCGGCCTGCATTGAGCTGTTTTTATTGATCAATCTTGGAAGCTGTGCCGCGGCCAGCGGTGATTTGTAAGTCACCAGTAAAGCTGTAAGTTCATTCTCGGGGTGCTCCTGCTTATAAATGACATCTTCAGGGTCATCGGCATCTGGATGCTCATGGACATGCCAGACGCTTGCAACTGGAGTGATAACGACGCGGTCAAGTACGGTGCCTGTTGGGGTCAGAATGCCTGTGACAGTATAAGGGAAATCGGTGTGCAGATCATCGCTGTTGACCAAGCCGTGTGCGCCGACAATCTTATCACCTATGTGTGCACCTGAAACTCGTGCGGCTTCACTTCCTAAAACAGCTTCCATGGAATTGATGGCAGCATGACCCTGAGCGAATTTTCCACCATAATGATCGATATAAGCGTTGGTTGTACCAATAATTCGAAACCCCTGGAAATTATCGCCAAGTGCCATCGGAATGACGGATTTGATGAGAGTGTTCTTGGCCAGCGTCGTGGCTTCCTCTGCCGGAATATTCCCCGTCGGGATATCAAGGTGGAAAAGAGTTGATAGAATAATTTGAAGGGGGGATCCCTTGCCGCTGACCACAAGATCAATACCCTTGAGGTCTTTCGTCATCCTTCCGCTCAGTTGGCGATCCAGATGTGACAGTGTCAGGATCATCGCAATCCCCATAGCCAGCAACAAAACATTGAAGATGGCTGTCAAGGGTTTGAACCGAAGATTGGAAATAATAAGTGTAGAAAGGGTCATGCTGTCGCTCCCAGATGAATAGTCTGGTCAAAGGAATCTCTGATCCGGTTGTCATGCGATGAGATGATCAGAATCGTGCCGGAGTCCTGGCAGAGGCTTCGCAAGAGAGTGAGTGTCTGGGCGCAGGCATGATCGTCAAGGCTTGAGGTCGGTTCATCTGCCAGTAGAAGAGAGGGAGATGTCATCAGGGCGCGCGCAATAGCGACGCGCTGGGCCTGGCCCTGAGAAATATCAGTTGCCTGGCGAGTCTTAAGGTCTGCGATACCGAGCTTTTCCATCAGGGTATGGGCGAGATCTAGATCCTGAACTTGTCCTGACAGGTAAGCGCCGAGAAGAATATTCTCGATCACGCTCAGGCTTTTAATCAAATTTAGTGTCTGGAACACGATGCCGATAGACGCGCCTCTGACGCGGTCGCGCTGGCTCTCGGTCATCTGATGGAGATCTTGGCCCCCTAAAAGGACACAGCCCTTGAGTGGGCGCAGCAATCCGGCGAGAGTTTGCAAAAGCGTTGTCTTCCCGGATCCACTCAGTCCCTTGATAAGACATGTCTGCCCACTTTGCAGTGTCAGATCAGGGAGATTGACCACAATGTGATCATGATAGCCGGCTTGTAGATTTCTGATGGTGAGCATATATAATGTGTTATATTATAACACAAGTCTCTGTCAACCATTCATGATAACTAAAAAAGAAAGTACGTCCTCCAGGGATAAAGGACGTACTTTCATTCAAACAATCAGAAGCAGGTATTAGGCTGCTGATTTCTTGTCGTCGTAAGATTTTTCCCAATCACGAACTTGCTTCTCAGCTTCGTCCTGGGCGATCCCGTAACTTTCCTGAATCAGTCCAAGAAGTTTGACGCGGTTGCCTTCAACTTGGTCAAACTTGTCTTTGGTGATTTTGCCCCAGCGAACTTGAGCTTCACCTTTGATCTGATTCCATTTACCTTTAAAAATATCTTCGTTCATGGTGCTTCCTCCAGTGAAATATGAATTTGACGTACCTAGAAACAACGTCTGATCTGGCTGATGGTTCCTAAAAAAAGAACCTGCTGACGCAGGTTCTCGAGGTGGGGGGGTACTTTGGGAGTACAGGGTAGATAGGGGGTTAGTGGCGGCGGATATCGACACGGTCAACAAGACCGATCTCTTTTTCCGCTTGATTCTTCAAGTCTTGCAGATCAATCAAAAGATCGACCAGATAGCTGTCAAAATGTTCATGGTCATCTTGTTGCTGCGTGAAATTCGTCTCGATGACGAGAATATTATCTGCGTGACGACGATCACGGCTGAAATCTTTTTTCATGTAAATCGACCGGACCAGAGGATGGGTTACGGTTCTGATAACATCTACGGATGCGGTGGTCATTCTTAGTCTCCTCGTTCTGGGTAAGATCAATTTTTGGTCATGCAATTCAGTCTGCATACTTAACGGTAGAAGTTCCGCGTAACCCCCGTATGTCTGGTATGTTTCAAACGTGAAAAAAATCGTTTCAGATCTGTATCAATAAATTTTATTCAAATTGATTCTGAAAATTTAATACCAAAAGGCCGGAACTTTCGCCCCGGCCTTGAAGAAACATTTTACAGAAGCATTATTTATTGTAGCGATACTGTTCTGCAACCAGAGGGGCGATTCGCGCGATATACGCATCGCGCCATTCTTTCGCTTCGATCACCTTGCTGTGATCGGTATCAAGCTCCAGGAAGCTCTTGCCGATGAATTCTTCAGCAGAGAGGCCATCTTTATCATTGTCAAAGCGCTGAAGCATCGACGATGTCATGAACTGTTCGTTTGTTGAGCTTGCTGTATCGACTTTTCCATCATCATCAAAGTCGATCATGGTCAGCTCAGTTTTTTCAAGCGGGATAAAGGTCAGTACACGAGACTTCTTGATTTCATTGTTATCAATGACTTCATTGCCATCTGTATCGAACAGATAGAACAGTTTCCGTGCAACTTCAGAACGGGACAGGATGCCGTCATCGTTCAGATCAAGGCTTGCGAAGTTGATCTTGGTTGTGTTCGGGATTTCGGTCTGGGTTACTGTTGTTTCTTTTGTGACCGTTGCAGCTTGGGTTGCCTGAAGTCCTGTCATAAGCGCGAGGACGGATAAGGCTGGTAATACATATCTTGTTTTCATAAAAATCTCCATTGTTCTTGTTGTGTAAAGAACATCCGAGCGGCAGGAAGGTTCCCGAACTGGCTGAATTTAGAAACGATAGCCAACGCTCATCGCGCCAAAAACGGTATCGTCATCCTGATCTTCAAATTCCTTCGTGCGATAAATGACCGTATAGCTGACCCTGATCTGATCATAGGTGAGGGCGAGACCTGCTGTTGCATCTCCCACTAGGATATTCTTGTCGACGCTCGGGCTGTCTGTAAACGTGTTTCCATCAAGGAAGATATTGCGAGCCATGGCACGCCCTTCGATGCCGCCGAACAGGTACCAGCTCCATTTATCCTCGGGGATTTCGAAGAATCCTGTTCCGGGCATCGCGGGCCGGACACGCACAGGGGTGTCTTGCCACAAATCTTCACGCGGGGAAATGCGAAAGCTCAGGCCGCCATTCACGAAATCATAAACGTTACCGACGGTAACGCCAGCATAAGGACTGAAAGTTGCTGCCAGATATCCAGCATCAACAGAGTAATAAGATGGCCACGCACGTTGCCAGCCCAAGGTAACGCCAGGTTCATTCTTGAGCTGATGCTTCCACCCTTTTGGCAAAGGGCTGTCTGTGATGTGCGTATGAATGGCCTTTTGGGTCTGTTCTCCCAAGGAGGCCGGTCCGACGATCCCAAGGGAGAGTTCTATTTCATCTGAGTGGTTTTCTGTCAGGCTGACCATGCCTATCGATCCATACAGATAA
>Ga0075163_10012388_pt1 | contig 11106 bp, 6 predicted proteins | sample JI1023141ADNA_FD_71478 | JGI IMG/M metagenome (GOLD analysis project Ga0075163, IMG submission 71478) | Wastewater effluent complex algal communities from Wisconsin, to seasonally profile nutrient transformation and Carbon sequestration -... | ecosystem: Engineered > WWTP > Effluent > Algae...
TCTTCTTTTCTCTCCCTTAAAGGTGGGACATGTAAACGAATAATATTTAAGCGAAAAAGCAAATCTTCCCTAAAACGGCCTTCCTCAACAGCTTTTTCTAGTAATGCATTAGTAGCAGCAAGAATTCTTACATCTACCTTCATTGGTTTAGTTTCACCTAAAGGTTGAATTTCTCCTGCCTCTAAAAATCTTAAGAGTTTAGGCTGTGAATCTATGCTTAAATCACCAATTTCATCTAAAAAAAGCGTACCTCCATCAGCAGCACGAATAATGCCTTGATAGTTGTTAGTTGCCCCAGTAAAAGCACCTCGACGATGCCCGAATAATTGACTTTCAATTAAATCTTTTGGTGTAGCAGTACAATTAAAAGGTAGAAATATTGCATCTCTTCTTGATGATTCTGCATGAATAGCACGAGCAACTAACTCCTTACCTGTTCCTGATTCTCCAGTAATTAATACTGTTATATCACTAGTGCGAATTTTTCTTATTCTCTCTACTACATCTTGCATTGCTGGACTAGCATAAATAAAACCAGGAATTACAGTTTGTACCTTTACTTTATCTTGCTCTTGTACCAAAGTAGCCCGTGTTAAAGCGCGTAGAGAACAGTTTTCTAACACTAATTCAGCTTGTTTAAACAAAGGCTTTAATCTAGGTAATTCTAGTCTAGTATTTGGTTTTGGCTCTAAATAAAGACAATATTTAGCATTAACTCTATCCTCTAAAATATGTAGATGTGATATCCCTAAAGTAGTTTTTCCAAAATCAATAGTTTGATTTACTTCTGGAATTAGCTCTAAAGCTTCTTTTTGAGAACAGCCTATCATTACAATAGCTTCTAATTTACCATAATTACTAGCCTCAAAAATTACTAGTCTAGCTAAAACAAAGTTCTCGTAAATTACTGTAGCTAATTCTTTTAGTAATAAATCGCGAGACGTAGCAGCTTCAATTAAGCGCTGCATTAATAATGCATCTCGATTTAGGTTTACTTCTACTTTGCTATGAGGTTTTGAAACTTCTCCTCGTTGTAGTGCAAGCAACATTTCATTAGCACGTTTTAAGGCAGGCAATGCACCTAAATCTATTAATTTATCTCTTGATTCAGTCAAAATATCACGACTAGCTAAAAGTTCTCCTATTTGCATATAAAGTAGTCCCATTTCTAACTTACTCATAGCTAGTTCATAATTATTATTAATAGAAGCAAAGATATTAATGCTAGCTGATATATGTTGTTTAGCTTCTTCAAAGTGCTGATTGACCAAGGCTAATTTACCAGCTAAACGTTGTGCCCACCCACTAGCAGAGAGATCTGGATCATGTTTACCTTTTAAGTTTTCTTTTGCTAACTCTAGATATTCTTCAGCTTGTTCATAATTAGTTTGGGAAAAGTGATGTTCGGCTAAGGCTAATTGCGATAAGCATACTTCATAAAGACTACCTATACGTGTTGCTAATTGTAGCGCAGTTCTTAGGGTTTGTGATGCTTTATCTGGGCGACTGTTAGCAATATATAATAGCCCTAAAACCCTTTGTGCATAAGCCTCTGCCCATTTATCACCATCCCCATCTGTTAATAAATCTAAGGCTGTTAAAAGAGATTCTTCTGCATTTTCATATTCACCTTGTAAAAACCTAAGTTCACCTAAGGTTATTAATGTAAGCCAAGTATTTTCTTTATCTCCTAATTTACGAGCTAGTTCTAATGCACGACTAAGATTTTCTGCTGCTTCGCTCCAACGTCCTCCATAAAGTAGGTTATTCCCTAGATTATTATAAGCACGCGCTAAATAGCTATTTTGTCCACTAATAGTGCATTCTTTTACTGCGCGTACTAGATATTGAGTTGCTTCATCTCGTTTACCATAATCTACATAAATAGCGCCTAAATTCATTGAAATTAAGCCTAAAAGACTAGAGTCAGTAATACCTTCAGCATAAGATTGAGCTTTTAAGTAGCTGGCTTTAGCTCCTTCAAAATTACCTTCTTTATAATTGACTAGACCTAAATCTATATAAACACGGGCAAGTAGCCTTGCATCTTCTGGATAACGAAGTCCTTCTAGTGCTTTTAATAAATATCCTCTAGCCAAATTAGACTCGTTTATTTCCACATAAACATAGCCTAAAGCATGGTGAACAGCTCCTAAGCCTTCTGTGTCAGCTACTTCAACAAAAATAGTTCTAGCTTCATTAAAACGTGCTAGAGCTTTAGCATAATTAGATAAACGGCTATAGCCCCAACCTAAGCGTAGTTTAACTCGTGCTTGTAGTTTTGGTGAAAGTTGGTTCCTAACTAAATTATCTTCATAAATTGATACTGCAGCTAAGGCTTCTTCATAGTTACTAAGCGCTTCATATGCTTCACTTAAATAAGCTCGTACTTGTCCTTGTAAATCTGCTGTCAAGTCTAAATAAGTAAGTAGTTTTTGAAAAATATTTACTGCCTCTAAATTTTCACTACTTCTTAAAGCATTTTGTCCTAGTGAAAACAATTCTGCCACAGTGGGTGTAAAATTTGGGTCATTAAGTTTAAAGCTATCTTGAACAATTAAACTATTTTGAAAAGGCTCTGGTTTAGCAATGGGTAAATTAATTTCTGAAGTAGGCTCTATGACTGTTTTACTTTCTAAACTATTATCATTTTCTATCACAGTCTCATCTACAATCTCATCTACAGTCTCATCTACAGTCTCATCTATGGTATTTTCTGTTAAAATTTCTCGCATAGTAACATGACTAATTTGAGAAACAATTCCTAATTTAACAGCTTCTATAGCTAATTTTTGAGGTGTCCAAGTGGGAAAAGCAAGACCCAAACTTTTAGGAGATTGTTTATATAAATTTAGTATTGCGGTCATTTGTTCATCAGTAAAACGGCTCTTTGGGCCTCTTTTAAGTATTTCTATCCCACCAATACCTTCTTGATTAAAGCGACGAATCCATTTTTTTAAGTTATCTTGATGAAACCCCATTTGCTGACTAATTTCTATTGCAGTTTTTCCTTGAGCAGACAACATTATTACTTCAGCACGACGAGATTTTTCTTTATCTTCACAATTTTGCCAATCTTGTAATATTGTTTTTTCAATATCTGTTAGCTTTCTTACTAGCAAAGGTTGTGTCATGGTATTACCTTGTTAAAAATAGTTTCTTTAAGTCAATAAGTCAGATAGTTATAGTTTAAGTTTTTTAATCCGTCAACCTAAGAAAAATAATAACTATCACACTCATACATAAATAGTTTCTAAAATAGTTAAAGCCAGCAAATCTATTTAAAGATTTACTGGCCTTAAAATAAAAATAAGTTTTATTAACTATTATTTAAATTATTTAAATTATTTAATGAGTCCATCTAAAGGGCTACTAGCACTAGCATAAAGTCGTCGTGGCATTCTTCCAGCCAAATAAGCAAGTCTACCAGCTTCAATTCCTAATTTCATTGCTTCAGCCATCATTCCAACATCTTTAGCACTAGCAATTGCTGTGTTTAAGAGTACTGCATCCATCCCTAACTCCATAGCAACAGCCACATCAGAAGCAGTTCCAACACCTGCATCAACAATAACAGGAACTTCTGTGATCATCTCACGCAAAATACGCATTGTAGTAAAATTTTGAATCCCTAAACCTGATCCAATAGGTGCAGCTAAAGGCATTACAGCAGCAGCTCCTGCATCTATAAGTTTACGAGCAGCAACTAAATCATCATTAAAGTAAGGAAGTACTATAAATCCTTCTTTTGCAAGTGCCTTAGTAGCAATAACTAACCCTTCATTATCAGGAAAGAGGGTTTTTTCATCTCCAATTACTTCTAGCTTTACCCAAGGAGTGTCAAGAACTTCTCTAGCTAAATGTGCTGTGCGTATTGCTTCATCAGCACTATAACAAGCAGCAGTATTAGGCAAAAGCATAAACTTTTTTAAATCTATATGATCTAGCAGTGACTCTTTACTACGATCACTAATATTTACTCTTCGCACTGCTACAGTTACTATTTCAGCCCCTGAGCGGTTATGAGCTTCTACCATGGCTTCATGGCTAGGGTATTTTCCTGTCCCAATCATTAACCGTGATTTAAATTCACGTCCTGCAATAACTAATTTGTCAGAATTAGACATATTTTCCTACCAAATAAAATCTTTAATCTATAAGTGTTTTACACCAAACCATTAGGTTATTTTTTAACTCTTAAGGTTTATTCTACCCACCACCAACAAAATGAACTACCTCTAGTTGATCTCCATCTTGTAATACAACAGTAGACCAATCTTTACGTTTAACCACAAAACGATTTAGTTCAACAGCAACTCTTTCTTGTTTAAGTTCTAGGTTTTCTATTAATTGTTGTAAAGAAATTGCTTCAGCAATGTCTTTAAGTTCACCATTTAAAAGAATTTGCATAGTATATTTTTTTCCCACTTAGTCAATTAACGACGGCGGATTAAATGCTTAAGTTCTGCTTCTCCTAGTTCAGAAGAAGATTGTATTACTATTGCCGCACTACCAGCAGTAAAGTGTGGTAAAGCTACAGGCATAATAGCAACACCATCTGGCCCAGTTCTTCCAGAATAAACTTGGGGCTTAAAAGCAGTACCAATAACTTTTACAATTACAGGTATATTAGGCAAAACACTTACTCCACCACGAGAAACTTCTATTTGTAGCAAAATAGATTCACCTGAGTAAAATTCTTTATTTCCTCTTAAAGTTAGCTCTAATTTTTCTTCTTGTGCATCTGTTTGTAAATAGTCAAAAATTATTTTATCTAAATCAAATTCTGCAAATAGTGGTTGAGTACTACCTCTACGATTATTTTCCATCGTAACATTAGCCCAATCTTCTTGAACTATTGGTACTGGTTCAAAAACAACCTCACTTGGTTGATTTACAGGTATTTGAGGAATTGCTGGCATTTGAGGAAAAGGTATTGGAGGTGGAGTAGGAAAATTAGCAGCAATTTTTGGAGGTTCATTAATTTCTTCTTCTACAGATTTTGACTTGCTTAATTTATCAACTAGCTCTTGAATTCTGCCGGCTTTAATCACCGCTAAAATTGTACGGTGTTGTTTTTCTAGCATAACTTGTAACTGTTGTTCAGTTAAACCGCTTTGTAGTTCTTTTGCATAAGAAGTACGTTTAGCTGCAAGTATTGCTCCTCGGACATAAACTAGTGACAAAATCATAGGATTAGCATCACCCTTATCTTCTGTTTGAACATGATAGGTTGTTCCATCATAAGATATATCTGTATTAAACCCCGTAATCATTTGCCCTTGATTCCTTATTAAGTTATTTCACTTACTGAAAATATTTATTTAGATAGGCTTAATTAATCTTTTGCTTTGGATATGTAGCTAGAAAAGAATACCATAAATAGTAATTAATGTTAACCTCCAGACCAAGTAAAAATTAGCACTTTGAACCCAAAATTTAATTCTAATTAGTAATAGGCTCGAAATTGCAAATATCTTTATCTTGGCATATACTTTATTTTCTAAGAAGATTCCAGTAACCCTTAAATAATAATGCTTTTAGTATTAGATTTTATATAGGTAAAAGAAAACACTTAAGGCCATTTGATTTTCCAAAGAAAACTTCTTAGAAGCCCTTGGAAAATAGCTAAGCAATCTATCATTAGGCAAATAAATTAAGATTTCTAATTTTCTACTACAAAATTAATTTTCAATTAGTTTTCATTAAAACTAATGGTAGACTATTTTCGGTACCTTTTAGGAAAACAGAAATTAAATTATTATAAATAATATTCCTTAAACTCCTAAAACTTTGTAAGACATGTAATAAAGGATATAAATACCCCTTATGAAGCAACTTAAAAAGCGTGCAAAAATTCTCTACACTGTTTTGACAGTTCTTTTAGCTCTTAGCGTATTACCTGTTGTTATTGTTGGCTATCAACTAGCTACATTAGGTCAAGATACTCTGCGAGGAACTGAGCAAAATTCACAAATAAATGGTGTAACAGATAAAGCTAACCAAATAAAGCTTTATATTCATGCTTATCGTGATCAAGTAAGTGCTTTTGCCCGCTCTTTAGAAATTGCTGGAGGTATTTCTATCTTAGAAAAAGGTTCTGAAGAAGAAATTAAAATACGTAATGACAAGCTAGCAGAAACCTTAAATAAAGATAAAAATTTATGCGCTTTAATAATTTCCCCTCTTAGCCAAGATAAACTATCCTATGCACCTTATGCATTAGATACTACTCAAATCTCTCAGGAAGAACTTAGGCCAATAGTTAAAGAAGTCTTTAGTTTTATGGAGCAAAATGCTTCACTAGATTACTTTATAGATACTCCTAAATTAATAAAATCAAGTACTACTTCTGCAATTGTTTTAGCTGCTCCAATTATTAATCAGATAAATGAAAATGGGTCTCAAAAAGCTGATGGGTTTGTAATGGCAGTGGTTAATCTTGAACCTGTTTTTAGCTCTATTACTAAAAATATTGGTAGAGTGCCAGAAACTAGCGAACTCTTAAAAACTGGTCGTACAATATTTTTTGTAGTTAATAACACAGGTAAAATAATTGCCCATCCTGATCCACAAATGGTTTTTTCTGATAACAATAAAACTAGCCTTAAAATTGTAGATGATTGGAAAGAAGCAAAGTTTAAGTTAACTGTATCAACCTCTTTTGAAATTCAAGAAAATGGAAAAACTATTCCTATTCTTGGCACTTGTCGTACTGCTGATATTGCTCCAGGTAAAGAACTAGGAGTAATGGCAATGGTTAACGAGGCTGCTGCTTATCCTTCAATTGGTCAAATGTATGCTAGAACTATTTATACTAGTGTAATTACTATTTTGCTTGCTTCAATAGTTGGAACTTTCTTAGCCATACGTCTTACTTCTCCAATAGAAACCCTAGCAGCAGGAGCAAAAGCTATTTCTGCAGGAGATTTTGCCCGACGAATCAAAGTTAGAACCCGTAATGAAATTGGAGAATTAGCAGACGATTTTAATAAAATGGCTGAACATATTCAGCAATATATCAATGAACTACGCCGAGCAGCAGAAGAAAATCGTATGCTTTTTATTGGCACTGTTCGTGCTCTAGCTGAAGCTATTGACGGTAAAGATACTTACACTCGTGGTCATTCTGAACGAGTAATGAAATATTCTGTTTTAATTGCTCAACATATGAACCTTAATGAAGAGGAAATAGAAGATATACGTATTGCTGGTATTTTGCATGATGTGGGTAAAATAGGTATTGATGATAAGATTTTGAAAAAACCCGCAGCACTTACCGATGATGAATATAAGATTATGAAACAGCACCCACAAATTGGGGCTAAAATAATGTCGGAAATTCCTCAAATGAAACGCTTTATTCCAGGAATGTTTTATCATCATGAATGTCTAGATGGTAAAGGCTATCCTCTTGGACTACGTGGGGATCAAATCCCTTTAATGGCACGAATTATTTCTGTTGCAGATGTCTTTGATGCTATGACTACAAATAGACCTTATCAACGCGCTATGGACACTGAAGTAGCAGTAGAAAGAATTCGTACCTTTGTTGGTACACGTTATGATGGGCAAGTAGTAGAAGCCCTAGTTGATGCACTACATTCTGGTAGATTAGATGAAGTATTAAAGAGCTATGCAGCGACTTTAGATCCTGTTGCTCGTTAATATTGGCATTAACTTTAAGCTTTGCTCTGTGATAGAATGGCAAAACGCTTTTTGGTGATATTTTCTTAAACCACCAGATAAAAAATCCCTGTAGGTAAAAATCATGTTCGATAAACTGCTAGAAAACTTGGTAGATACTGTGTATGGCGCTCGTGGAGCAGTTTTCTTAGATAGTGATGGAGAAGTAGTCCAACATTATCTAGCCCACAAAAGTGTAAAAGAATTAGATTTAATAGGTGCCTACCATGGAATCACCTTAACTACTTGCCGGAAATTTTCTGATGAAGTAGATATGGGTGTAATTGAATATATGATTTGTCAATACCAAGAAGCAACCTGCATAATAAAAACACTTAATGAAGGGTATTTTGTGCTTTTAGCCCTAGGGCCACAAGGTAATATTGGTCAAGCAATTTACGCCTTAAAAGATGTGGCTAACTCACTAAATAGAGAAATGGGATTATAAAGATCTGCTTTGATTGACAAAAGATCTTTAAATATATATAACCTTACACATTTCCAAAAATTTCCCTGAGAATATAAACTTTCTGTACAGGTAGTAATCACTAGCACTTACTATAGTATCTCTATACTAAGGGTAAACCCATTATATATATAGAGTTCTGAGGAGATGTTCTTGTCGTCAGCTAATTCTAGTGCCGTTGATTTTGATCAAAACAGTCCCGAGCGTATCTCGCTAGGAAAAAGGTTTACACCAGCAGCACGTCCTTTTATAAAATGGGCAGGCGGCAAGCGACGACTTTTAGAACAATATAGTCCTTTTCTTCCTACTCCATCACAGTTTAATCATTACTTTGAGCCATTTTTAGGAGGAGGAGCAGTATTTTTTCACTTACGCCCCAATAAAGCCGTTTTAGCTGACCTTAATGCTGACCTAATTAATTGTTATCGTATTGTTAGAGATTATCCAGAACAACTAATAGAAGTCCTATCCAAACATAAAACCTCTGAACAATATTTCTATAGAGTTCGCGAACTAGTCCCAGATAATTTAACCCCAATTGAACGAGCTTCTAGATTTATTTATCTAAATAAAACTTGTTATAACGGACTTTATAGAGTTAATAAACAAGGTCAATTTAATGTACCTTATGGAAGGTATAAAAAACCGCTAATCTGTGATGCAGAAGTTATTCGTGCAGCTAGTGAATCACTTAAAAATATTCAACTTAGTGTTTCTAGTTTTGAAAAAACTATTGAACAAGCCCACCCAAGAGATTTTATTTATTTAGACCCTCCTTATGTTCCTCTTAGCCCAACAGCTAGTTTTACTAGCTATACATCTGTTAACTTTACTGAACAAGACCAAGCAAGGCTTGCTCAAATTGTTAGACTACTTGATGCCCGAGGATGTTTAATAATGCTTTCTAATTCTGATACTAAATTAGTACGAACCCTTTACCAAGGATTTAACATTATTACAGTCCATTGCCCTCGCTCAATAAATAGCAACCCCTTTGCCCGCGGAACAGTAACAGAGTTACTAATAAAAAATTTTTAATCAAAATTAATCTAATATGAACTGTTTGTTTTTACAGGTAACAATGCAAATAAAAAATGCAGGTAAATTACCTGCATTTTAGTAAAAACCTTTGAAAATAAACTTTATAAACTTATAGGTTTATCTTCTACCTCTAGAAGGATAAGGACGACGCTCAGGAGGACGCTCGTCACCACTACTACGTTCACGATCACCATAACGCTCATTGCGTTCGCGTTGCTCAGGGCGTGGTGTTTCTGCACCTGGGTTACTAGGTGCTGGTGTTGCTGGTGCACCTGGCCCTTTTTCATCTCTAAGTACAGCGCGACGGCTTAAACGGACTTTACCAGCTTCAGTGCTAATACACTTAACCATAAGTTGTTGTCCTTCTTTTAACTCGTCACGAATATTACGAATACGATAATCTGCTACTTCTGAAATATGTAACAAACCTTCTATACCAGGTAAGACTTCAACAAAAGCACCAAATTCAGCTAAACGAGTTACTGTACCAAGATAGTTTTTCCCAACTTCTACTTCAGCAGTAATTTCTTGAATCATTTGGCGAGCACGTTCAGCAGATTCAGCATCAGATGAAGCAATACTAACTCTACCATCATCTTCAATATCTATCTTACAAGTGGTTTTTTCTACTATGCTACGAATAGTTTTACCACCTGGGCCAATAATATCTCTAATTTTATCAACAGGAATTTGTATAGTGAAAATTCTTGGAGCATAAAGACTTATTTCAGTACGAGGAGTAGAAAGAGCCTCTGCCATTTTATCTAAAATAAATAGTCTGCCTTGTCTAGCTTGTTCTAAAGCCTCAGCCATAATTTGAGCATTTATACCACAAAGCTTAATATCCATCTGTAGTGCTGTAATACCTTCACGTGAACCAGCAACCTTAAAATCCATATCTCCATAATGATCTTCAGCACCAGCAATATCTGTAAGAATCGCATAACGATTCCCTTCCATTACTAGTCCCATAGCAACACCTGCAACAGGAGTTTTAATTGGTACACCAGCATCCATTAAAGACAAAATACCACCACAAATTGTTGCCATTGAAGAAGAACCGTTTGACTCTGTAATATCAGAAACAATTCTTAATGCATAAGGCCATTCTTGTTCACTAGGTAAAATAGGTTCTATTGCACGTAGCGCTAAAGCACCATGTCCAACTTCACGCCGTCCTGGTTGACCAACTCTTCCTGTTTCACCTACAGAAAATGGTGGAAAATTATAATTTAACATTGCCCGACGTTGAACTTCACCTTTTTCTATATCATCCATATACTGAGCATCATGTTTTGTACCTAAGGTAACAGTTACAACAGCTTGAGTTTCACCACGGGTAAAGAGTGAGCTACCATGTACACGAGGTAACCATCCAACTTCACAAGCAATTGGGCGAATTTCTGAGAAACGTCTTCCATCTGGACGACGGCGATTTTGCATAATATCTTCGCGAAAAACTTTTTCTTTAAGGAAATCAAAAACCTTTGATGCTTCTTTTTTCTTTTCTGCATCCTCAGCATAAGCTTCTAAGGTCTTATCTTTTAAGTCATCTACACCTTGATAACTAGCAAGTTTGTTTTTATTGCGAACATCTAAAGCTTCTCTTAGCTCTGAAAGTATTTTTTCTTCTACTTCTTTAACCAAGGCTTCATCTAGCTTATGAGCTACTACTTCACGTTTTGGTTTTCCAACAACTTCTCTAACTTCTCTTTGCAATGCACAAAGTTTTTTAATTTCATTATGACCAAACATTAAGGCTTCAACCATTACAGTTTCGCTTACTTCTTTAGCACCAGCTTCAACCATTACTATTGCTTCATCTGTTCCTGCAATAGTTAGGTTTAGTCTTGAATTTCTTAGCTCTGCATAAGTAGGATTAACTACATAACGACCATCAACTAATCCAACTC
>Ga0075163_10012390_pt1 | contig 11105 bp, 6 predicted proteins | sample JI1023141ADNA_FD_71478 | JGI IMG/M metagenome (GOLD analysis project Ga0075163, IMG submission 71478) | Wastewater effluent complex algal communities from Wisconsin, to seasonally profile nutrient transformation and Carbon sequestration -... | ecosystem: Engineered > WWTP > Effluent > Algae...
CTTGCGGGGGCCCTCTATGTTCTGTCGCTGCGCGAGTGTACTGGGATCATCTCTTCGCTGATTGAATCAGCGCTGTTCAAGCTGCGCGAGCGACTGGCAGACAAAGTGCGCCGGGCGGATCTGTTGGCCCTTGAGCGCATCGGAACCGCTCAGCTCTACTCGCGGGTGGCCCAGGCCACCAGTATCATCTCGAACAACGCCCTGACGGTCGCCCTGGCGGTTGCCTCGCTGGGAACGCTACTCTTCCTCACGGTTTATGTCGCGTTCCTATCGATGCCCACGCTGCTGCTGGTTCTGACGTTCTACGGGGGCGGGGGTACCATCTTCTATCTTCGTAAGCGTCGGATCCGCATCAGTGTGCAGAAGGCCGATGTACAGCACTCGGCCCTGTTCAGAATTCTCGATGACCTGCTGCGCGGTAGCAAAGAACTGCGGCTTCACAAAAGACGAAGCGATGCGCTGATGTTGCAGATTGGTGAAATGGCGGCAGCCCTACGAACAACTCCCATCGAGGTCAACGATATCATGCGAAGGAACTTCATCTTCGCACGGATGTTCTTGTTCGGGTTGCTCGCCGCTATCGTGTTTGTCTTGCCGGAAATTGTTCCGATTCACCGCTCGCAGATCAGCATGCTTGTGCCCGTCTCGATCCTGCTTTTTGCGCCGCTGACGGACGTGATCCATGCCCTGACCGATTTCGAGCGCATCGATATTGCGGCGGCCAGTCTCGACGCGCTGGAGGAGCGCCTGAACTTGGCAATTCCCGCGCAGCCAAAGAATCCCTCCGCACCGTGGAGTGGTCCGATATCTGAATTGTGCGCACAGGAATTGATCTTCCATCACGTAGACGAAGCGGGCAACTCTATGTTCTCGATTGGGCCGATCTCGTTTTCAATTCGTGCGGGCAGCATCACCTTCTTTACGGGCGGCAACGGTGCCGGAAAAACCACTCTGCTAAAGCTGCTGACTTCACTGTACACACCCGCTGCAGGCTCCCTTCTGCTCGATGGAATTCCGATCACACAGGACAACGTTAGTGCCTACCGTGAGATGATTACTGCCATCTTTGCTGACTTTCACCTATTCCGAAAGCTCTATGGATTTGCGGATGTACCGGACCGGGCTGTCATTGCACGGATCGAGCAGATGCAGATTCAGAACAGCACTACATTCGTCAAAGGAGTCTTCACGAACCTTGAGCTTTCGACGGGACAGCGCAAGCGACTAGCCATGGTGGTCGCGCTGTTGGAGGATCGGCCAGTCTTTGTTTTTGACGAGTGGGCCGCCGATCAAGACCCATCGTTCCGAAATTTCTTCTACGAGGAGCTTCTTCCTGATTTGCGCCGTCGCGGCAAGACAGTGCTCGTCATTAGCCACGACGACCGCTACTTCCACGTTGCCGACCAGATCCTCGTCATTGAAGACGGACGAATCCGCAACGACCAGCAACGTACCCAATCCATTGCTATTTCCGATCCAAGCCTGATGTAAGCGAACGGTGAATTGTATGATTTTGTACAAGCTTATCACGGAAGAAGGCGAAGTGGATTGGGCCAGGTTACTGATCTATTCGTCGCTATCAGGCATCGCTGCCGCATCAATTTTGGCAATAATTAACGCCGGGATCAAATCTGCTGAGCGTCCACGTATTGACCTGTTAATTGAATTGATTTTGGCATGTATCATCTATGCTGTAAGCTACCGTCGTAGCGTGGAACACACGACAGAATTGGTTGAATCAGCTATTGCAAAAATCAGAATGCGACTATGCACTAAAATTTACACAGCGGATTTGCACAAATTAGAACAATTAGGAATCTCTCATCTGTATGAACAGATCGTTCAACAAACCATTATCATTTCAAATGGTTCTTGGTTACTGAACGTAGGCCTACAGGCTGCTAGTTTTGTACTGTTTACGATGGTATATATCGCGATCTTATCTCGGGTTGGATTGCTTTCGCTGATGCTATTCTGTGGAATTGCAGCCTTGGCCTACCAGCGTCATAATCGGGCGATGGCCGCTCTGATGACCGCAGTTGCTGCTTGCCAAGGTGCTTTGCGAATGGTGCTGTCCGATCTCATTGGCGGCCTAAAAGAGATCCGTCTGCGTGCCCAGCGTGGGAAAGACTTGCAAGCCGACCACCGGCTGGCCGCACAATCCCTGAAGGAGCTAAGCGAGGAGTCGCACATGCTGAATCAGGAGAATTTTCTCATCCTAACTATGTTTGTATTCGCTCTACTGGCCTTGGTAGTCTTTGTTCTCCCAGACAATGTATCCATCAGCACGCGGACACTGAGTGCTCTCTCCAGTGCCGTAATCTTCCTGTATCGTCCACTCGGCATTCTAAAGTCGCTAGCTCCTGACTTGGGGAGAATGATGGCAGCAGCCAACCGGATACAGGCCATAGACCATGAGCTTGACCGTGAGAGTAATGACCTATCAAGCATAACTGTCGACCCCTGGGCGGGTCGTTTTTCCACAATCACTATCGATGAATTGTGTTTCGATCATATTGATACTTCACAGCATGCCACATTTTCACTAGGGCCCATTAGCTTGTCTTTACAAGCCGGTGAGATCATCTTCTTTGTAGGAGGCAACGGCTCTGGAAAGACAACTTTTCTAAAGCTGCTGGCTTCCCTATATACTATGAAGTCAGGAAGCATATGTGTTGATGGTATACCGATTTCGGCGCAGAATATACTTGCCTATCGGGGGATGTTCGCTGCAATTTTCACTGACTTTCATCTCTTTACACGACTCTACGGGATGACAGATCTCCCCGAGGTCCAGGTCAACCAACGGCTGGACGAGATGCACCTTGGTTCTGTGACTCGATACCGCAACGAACAGTTCACCAACCTGAAGCTGTCCACTGGCCAGCGCAAGCGACTCGCTATGACAGTTGCCTTGCTTGAGGACAAGCCAATCTACATTTTTGATGAATGGGCTGCTGATCAAGACCCCGAATTTCGACGCTACTTCTACGAACAGTTGCTGCCTGAGCTACGTCGCCAGGGTAAGACTGTGTTGGCAATCAGTCACGACGACCGCTATTTCCACTGTGCCGATCGCGTCATCCTCATGGAAGACGGGGTCGTGCGCTCCTCAACCATCCATTGCGAGCCGGTTGGCATCAAAACCGCTCCATCACCTACATAACCATATAATTATAAGATTCTTCAAATGGACTATCTGCGTCTCCTCTACCGCGAATCAGAAGATGTCGGCACGCAACTGACAATCATCGGTGTATTTGAATCTATCGCCAACGTGATTTTGATGGCCACAGTTTTGGCCGCGGCAAACAAGGAAACAGCTTCTTTCGGGGAAGTTCAGCTCGCGATCATATTCTCATTATGCTTACTTATTTTTCTACTATTTCGTTCGCACTTAATGAATAATATTTCACGCCTCATTGAGGCAGTGGTTCGCAGCATTCGAATGCGTATTACAGATCGCGTTCGCAAGGCCGAGCTTGTATCATTAGAATCAGTTGGTCGTCCCGACATTTTGCAAGTTCTAGCTCAAGACTGCCAGACGTTGTATGATTCCGCTCAGGATATATTGACAGCCTGTGGGCAGGCCGCTGTTTTGGTCTGCTCGATTTTCTATTTATCAATTGTATCGTTTAATGCATTTCTGGCCATTGGTGCTACTCTGGTAGGCGGAATAGTTTTTTCTCTCCGTAATTATCGAAACATTCTGAAAGGATTTGAGCAAGCCAGGCGTGAAGAAGAACGCTTTTTTTCTATATTGAATGATCAGCTTGTTGGATTTAAGGAACTACGTATTCATGAAGACAAAGCCCGTGACTTTTATGAAAACGACGTTACTGTAAGTGCGCTTAGAACAGAGCGGCTCAAGCTCGCGGCGGCAATCCAGAGCAACCTCGGCACGAACCTGTCGCAGGCCTTCTTCTTTTTCTTGTTAGGTGGAATTGTGTTTGTGCTGCCTAAGTTCATGGAGCCCGGTACTGCCACCGCTTTGACGATCTCGAAGATCGTCGCGGTCTTTTTGTTCATTGATGCACCGATCGAACTGATTGCACGCACAATTCCCATCTACACACGTGCGAATGTGGCCGCTCGCAACATAGGGCGACTCGATAAACGGCTTGGCGAAATGATCCAGGAATCGATTGAGGAACAAAGCAGAACCAGCGACTTTCAGCGTCTGCGCTGTAATCAACTGACATTCCGCTTCCCGGTGAGACCCAATCTTCCGCAAGATGCCTTTCGTTTGGGTCCGATCGACCTGCAAGTCAATAAGGGTGAAATCATCTTTCTAACCGGTGGAAACGGGAGTGGTAAATCGACATTTCTTAACCTGCTGTGCGGTCTACTCGCCCCGACCAGTGGTCAGCTCATCATCAACGACAATGTAGGCATTCGCGAGCAGCGTGCCCAATATCGGTCCTACTTCTCGACCATCTTGCATGATTACCACCTTTTCGGACGGTTGCTTGGTCACTCTCACAAAAACCGCGATCGCGTTCCAGAGCTGCTCACCAAGCTGCGTCTTGATGGAGTTACCGCTATCGATGAAAAGGGCAACTTCACGAATTTGCACCTCTCTGCCGGTCAGAAGAAGCGGCTCGCACTATTGGTCACTGAGTGTGATGATCGTGAAATTCTGCTGTTCGATGAGTGGGCAGCCGATCAGGATCCCGAGTTCCGGAGATACTTCTACGAAGAATATCTGCACGAGCTGAAGGCGCGGGGCAAAACGATCATCGCGGCCACGCATGACGACCGCTACTTTCACGTAGCTGACCGAGTACTCCACTTGGAGCGGGGTACCTTGTCAGAACGGACATCGAGCACTCTTCCCTACCTGGGGAGGGTGTGAATTTGGGTTCGGACGAAGGCCGGAGTCCACCCGGCCCCTGCCCCTATCGATAGCCAGGAATACTGGGGAGAGAGGAGGGGGGGGATACGCCTTGACTCTCTTCTGAGAGACATGCGATGATGTCGAAGCACAGTAATCGATACCGCTGAATCTCAGCACACAGGGTATCAACCCCTCTGGAGTAGTGACATGCAAGCGTCCACGGAAACTGGGAAGGCGACTGATCAAACGGCCAACAATAACGCTCCTCCGACCTCGGATGGAGCGGCAAAGACGGTGGGCAGCGAATCCCCGGAAGTTCGTCTGCGTCACGCCGAAGGCATCGTCCGGCGCAACGTATACTGGTCGCTGGGCGTTGGCATTATCCCGGTTGCCGTTGTCGACGTGCTTGGGATTCTGGGCATCGAGCTCAAGATGATCAAGGAGCTCTCTGATGCCTACGGGGTTGCGTTCAAGGAGAACGTCGCCAAGGGAATCGTGTCGTCGCTTGCGCTTTCGATCGGGAGTGTCGGCATTGCCGGGGTTGTCGGTGGCAGTCTGGTCAAGCTCATTCCGGCTGTGGGCCAGATCGTCGGAGTCATCGGTGTTTCCGTCGTCGCAGCCGCCTTCACACAGGCACTCGGTAACGTCTTCATCATGCATTTTGAGTCCGGTGGAACCCTACTAAATTTCAAGCCAGATCAGATGCGAGAGTTTTTCCGCAGAGAATTCGAGAAGGCGAAAGCGACTGTCTCGCAGTTGCGCACTGAGGGCGCTCAAAAAGAGTCATCCCCGAAGTCGGCATAGTCCCGCTTCGCTTTGGGGCCCTCGATGCCTGTCATCTACTTTTTTATCGTCCTGTTCACGGGGTTGATTGTCGGCCTGCTAGGCACAACTCGACGAATCGGATTCTGGCTTGCCTTCTTCCTATCATTCCTGATTACACCTGTGGGTGCGGCAGTGATAGCAATCTTGACAGGCCCACGCCTACGTCTCCCAAAGCCAAAGCGGGCCTAGTCCTCCGCGCATCCAGCTTTGGTTTGGTTCCATCATGAAAACACCAAAGACAGACGCTCCCGATTCCTCTATGGAGAAGGAAGAGACTGCCGACCGGATGGCGGAACTAGCCGTCGCCGTGAACCAGGCCCGGTTCTACATCTATTCTTCCGTTCTGGTCGGGATGTTGCTCATCAGCGTGCTGTGGCAACGGATCTTTATCCAGGTTGCAGATGGTCATCATGCCGTCCTCTACGATCTCCTGCGGGGAGGCACCGTCACGGAGAGAGTGTATTCCGAGGGACTCCATTTGATCTGGCCTTGGAATCGGCTCATTTCCTATGAAACGCGCCTGCAGCAGCGGACAATCAAGTTTTCCGTTTTGAGCGAAGAGGGGCTGGAACTCGGCATTACGGTTACGATCCGATACACGCTAGACACTGCCAACCTGGGATATCTGCATCGGGACATCGGCATCGACTACTTCGATCGGCTGGTGAAACCAGATGTCGAGGGACACCTGCGCCATACCTTCGGCGGGCTTCCTGCACACAAAATCTATTCGAGCGCAAGGGAGGTATTACAGGAGATCAGCAGAGTGCAGTTGCTGAGCCGCGTAGTAGACCCAGCGCTCCAGGTGCGCAACCCTTCGACTGGGGCCTACCTGCGACTGGAGGAGCTCAAGCTGGTAGGCATCGAGCTGCCGGCGGCCCTGGTCGCGGCCATCAACGAAAAGCAGCGCCACGAGCAACTGACGCTGGAGTACAAGTACCGACTTGAGCAAGAAACGAAGGAATCGGAGCGCAAGAGAATCGAAGCGGCAGGAGTACGCGATTACAGCGTCATCGCTGGTAAGGTCTCAGCGGATGTCCTGCGCTGGCGGGGCATCGAGGCCGCTTTGGAGCTGGCCAAGTCGACCAATGCCAAGACGATGATCCTCGGAAACAGCCCGGCGGGGATGCCGATCATGCTGAACTTCACCGATACTCCTACCGGCAACAGCACACCAAACACGAGCCCGGTCGTCCCACCCGCTGTGCCACCGCGAGCGGCCAAGACTCCTACCAAGTAAATTGGCGTCTTGGCCGAATCAGTAGTGCCCCGTTGCCTGCCCCCAAAGCTTGATCAGGTATTCAATAGCCTCTCCATCGAGAGGAGGAGGCTCGTGGCGGGTGATCTCGGGGTCGATTCCCCACAACTGGAGCGAGAGAAAAGGGTTTGTGGGAGCACGATATTCCCGAGCGGAAAGCCGAGGGGCACCTGGACGGAATCCGAGCTCGATGGCCCTATTCTGCTGCTCTTCGCTGAGCAAATGGGCGATCCACTTCTGTGCGGCGCGGCGCTCTACATTCCGTTGGGAGTTGTCCGGGTCGAGCATCACGACCGGATGCGTGCTCCAAGCCGTAGGCTCAGGATAGACGATCCGAAGTTGCTCTGGCATTTGATGGGTCATCCGACGCATGACCGGGATGGCCAGGTGCTCGTAAACGGCAACGATGTCGTGATGATCACTGCCCATCTCGGCGAGCGCATTCACCAGGGGGGCGTCCGACTTGGCCCAGTGCGGAACTCCGGCCTCGCAGCGCCGCAACCAGTCCTGAAGTAGCGACCCCTGATCCATGATCCGCTGCGTCAGGATGTTTGGAGGCTGCGCCGGAATTTCACTTGCCAGGCCGTCACGCAGTGAGGGCGGCATGACAAAGTCGTAGGAAAGCAGCACCAGTGCGTCGAGTCCCACCGGTGCACGTGACGGGTCTGCATGGCCAAAATTGACGCGCCCCCAGACGCGGAACTCTGACAGCAGGGGATCTGCCTCTAGCGAAGAAGGGCTCGGCGTCGGCTGACGAGCGCGCTTGGGCACCGGCACTTTAGGATGCGTTGCGGCGTACCATGCGCTCCACGTGCCAGGCAGCATGTCCGCGAGATCGGTAGAACCTTTGCCGTTCACCGATCGAGGGACCATCGCACACCCCGTTTGCATCCACATACCTTCACTGTCACCAGCGAATGCCAGCAGCGACTTCAACCTCCGACTGCGGCTATCGGGCATCATCCAAACCAGCGGTGAGCTCAGAAGCGGCGTCCGCTCCTCCATCGCAAAGAGCCGAGGATGCTTCGTCTGTCGTACCCGATGCTCCAAGTAGCGAAGCATATTGTCGTTCTCAGGAGCCCACAATGTCGGGCTCAATCGACCGGACAACAGCTCATCGACAGCCAAGAAGCTGTTCATGCTGATGATCTGAACCTGAATGTTGGGGCAGATCGAGCCGAAGGCTATCACCGCAGCGTCCAGCCAGGGCTGCATCTCTCTGCTCGCCAACATGCCAATCTTCACCGGCTTCCCATCCGGGGTCGGCACGCCGCACAGATCGACGGTCTTGATGCTCGTGACGTTTGCGTAAGTCAGTCGCGAAGAGGGTGCCGAATGGGAGGCAAAATTACCTCCGTGCGCCACGAAGTAACCGAGCGCGCTCAGGACCAGGATCAGAATGACGATATGCCTCATTTGCGTAGCTCTCCGGATGGGAGGACCGTGTCGACCGAGCCCCTCTGTAACTGCTCCGCGAGCAAAGGTAACCGTGGCAAGATGGCAGCCAGCTCCGCTTCGTGGCGCAGCCACTTTTCGGAGGATGGTGCGGACAACGTGACTCGCGACACAGGAAGCGGGCCGCAGACCGCTTGCTCAACCGCATCATCCCAGTGAAACCCAGCGAGTCGCTCAATCGAGCGCAATACCTGGCGGGGGGACCGTATGAGATCCTGGTACTTCACCTCGCAGAAGGAGGATGACGGAATGGCCCGCAGATCCGCTTCGATGACTGTAGTCGCAGCGTACCACTGTAGGGCGGCAATCTCGATGATGGGACGACCGACCATCGACTGCCATCCTGGTGGCAGCAAGAAACACCAGTTCCGGTGTGGCCAGCCGGGTAGATCACGATAGGCCAGGAATCGGTTTGACCGCCATCCCTCGACAAGGCTACTGATGTTCTCTTTGGCGTCCCGGGTCAAGTATACAAATAGCGCCGATGGGAAGCACGCCCGCAGGAACGGGATGCGAAGCGAGTTGGCTGGTGTTTTTTCGACGAAGCGCACACACGATGGGCGTTCCCCCTCCGGCAGGTCGAGGTAGCGCCGGCCCTTCCGGTCAACCAGGTGTCGAACGAAACTGTCCAGCAATGTCTCGCGCACCGCTGGCTGAGCCTGCGCCGCCATCAGTCGATCGGATGCGTACCCACGCGCACGAATATGAAGCTCGGGGATGCCCTGGAATAGCTCTCGGCTCTCATTGCCAATGGTGAAAACGTTCGGAAACAAAGAGACCAGATCGAACAGGATTGTGCTGCCAGCCCGTGGTGCCGAGACGATGAACAGCGGTCGTTCGAAGTCTGGGTGAGAAGTGGAAGAGGACGCAGGTGTCAGCCGATGGGTACCGGGGAAGTGACGCCTCTGCGGGATCTTCGGGGACATGTTCAGCATGGTGTCAATTACACAACTGGCCTGCCCGCCGATGCGCTTGATGGCAAGCATCGGGAGAATCCGCTCACGAAAGGTAAAGAGGATGTCTTGATAGCTAAGCTCTCCACAACTGTCGTGCCCGAATCGGGCGAACGCCTCCTCCCACCGAGCCTGCAACTGAGTAAGCTCCTGGGACAGCAGATGGCGCTGCGTAAGGGGGAGCCGCTCACCGGCGGGATCCGATAGGATTTCATCACAAAGAGCCGCCATCTCTTGAGGTGTGAGCACCTCGAAGCGATAGGGTTCCAACTCCAGAGTGGGCGATGGAGCCAACGCGGTGACTTCGACGGACGTTGTCTCCACGACCAAAGAAATGTGTGGCTGTTGGGCTTCCCCCGTCAGCTTGTGGCTACGAGAGTTGTCGAATAGCCATCCCTCGCCCGCAGCCAGCGACACGCTGTCTTCTCCGCACTGAAGCTGGGTCAGTTTGCTCAGTTCGATTGGAATGCAAATTGCCGCTCGACGGAACCAGTGATAGCTCCATTCGGCTGCTGCCTCCGTCGATCCAGAGGCGCGAACCAAACGGCAGCGAGAGATTGTGGTGCCCAGCGACCGGAGCGCTGCTTCGATGGCAGGACAAGCAACCAAGACCGCAGTCTGTTTGGCTGGACCGATCAACGAGTAGTCGTGATTGGCTGTGCCGCCTGGCGACACCAGCGGAACGGCCTCGGTTCCCAATCCTCCGAACGGATAGGGGAGCCATGAGGTGATTGGTAGTCGGGCGACCTCTTCGCGGAGCCGCGCCATGTCGAAAAGTCGCGGGATGCGCTGGAGCGCCTGATTTAGGCGCATGCGCAGCTCCAATCTAGCCCAGCTATGGGGTCAACCTGTTCCCCACGCGCTGGAGTGATGGATGTGCCGGCAAGGGGGAAATTGCTCATATCGGGCTCAGAAATCCAACGACTCCATCGCGGACGCAAGACAGTGTCCTACATAATCGCCCCAGAGGATGCCCTTGCGGGTCAGGGATAGTCTATCTCCTTCGACGCTGAGCAGCCCATCGGCAGCCAGCCCGTCAATGGTGGGCTTACAGAATGAGACCACATCAAAGCCATAGCGCCGCCTGAAGTCCTTGCGATCGAAATGGATACCCTTCAGTGCCAGCACAAGTTCCCGTGTCATCAACTCGCGCATCGTCAGTTGGTGACCACGGGTCAGCGGCAGATGCCCCGCCTCCAACCGGTCGAGGTAGCGAGGGAGTTCCATCGTGTTCTGCAGTGCATGGCCACGCAGCAGTCCGTAAGAAGAGACTCCGAAACCGTAGGTGTCTCGCCCATGCCAGAAGCTCGTCGTATGCTCCTGAACATGTCCACCGCCTTTGGTGAACGTGTAGAAGTTCACGGGGTGGTATCCAGCCGACTCGAAGTGAGAGATCGCACGATCCATGAAGCGAAGCTCCGCTTCGTCAGAGGGAAGCGTCAACTTGTTGCGCTTGATGTCGACAAAATACCCACTGTTGGCGTAGACCTCTGTCTTGTAGACGGTGATGGAATGGACATCGCTTTCCACTGCGCGGGCCAGCGAGTACGCCCAGGTCTCATCTGTCTCCCCGGCCAGCCCGCTCATTAAATCGATGTTCACCGTGCTCGCTGTTCCCTTGGCGATGTCGACAGCCTTGCGGACGCTGGAATCCGTATTGGCACGCCCAGTCTTCGCGACGATCTCATCCGTGAATGACTGGACTCCCATGCTGATCCGGTTGACTCCGAGCGACTTCAGGTGGTCGGCCTTGCGCTGAACCATCGTGCCCGGCGTC
>Ga0075163_10012391_pt1 | contig 11103 bp, 8 predicted proteins | sample JI1023141ADNA_FD_71478 | JGI IMG/M metagenome (GOLD analysis project Ga0075163, IMG submission 71478) | Wastewater effluent complex algal communities from Wisconsin, to seasonally profile nutrient transformation and Carbon sequestration -... | ecosystem: Engineered > WWTP > Effluent > Algae...
CAGGCCCGGGTGTGGTAGGGCATGTCATGAACCATGGTACCATTGAGGTCAAATAAGAGCGCGCGGATGTTTTTTTGTACTATATAATCGTGGACTTTTGTCATAAACTAATTTACTATCTAACTTTTAATCTTCTTTCTCCAATAATTCAAATTCCAGTTTTCTGGTGGAAAGATCGGCGTCGAGGAGCTTTACTTTTACCAGGTCGCCCATGCGGTACTCGTGTCCTGTGTATTTTGACATGGCTTTCAGCTTACTGACATCCATCTTATACTGGCCGCCAAAATTGGCAAAGGGTATGAGTCCTTCCGCCTTGGAAGCGGGCAGCTCCACAAAGATGCCTTTTTCGATCATACCTGAAATCTGGGCCTCAAAGATATCACCAATATGGCTCATCATGTATTCTACCTGTTTGTATTTAACCGATTCACGTTCTGCCTCCGCCGCTTTTACTTCCTGTCTGGAGATGTGTTTGCATTTTTGTTCGAGTGATTCCTGGTCAACCCTATAGATGGCATCGCCCAGGTTTTCAAAAAGGATGCGATGCGCCAACACATCGCTGTACCTCCTGATGGGTGAGGTAAAATGGCTGTAGTATTCAAAGGCCAGACCGTAGTGGCCAATGTTTTTGGTGCTGTATTCTGCCTTGGCCATGGTTCTGATGGCCAGGGGACTCAAGATGCGAAGGGTGGCATCCTGTTCTATTTTTTTAGCCAGAGAATTGAAAGATTCAGCAATGTTTTTGGGACTATCCAGTTTCATGGTATAGCCCATTTCTTTGGCAAACAGGGCAAAATCTGTGAGTTTGGCAGGATCCGGGAGGTCGTGAATCCGGTACACATAGGGTACCTGCGGACTGGTTTTTTTGGCTACAAACTTGGCTACCGATTTATTGGCCAACAGCATAAAGTCTTCAATGAGCAGGTGGGCATCTTTGCGTTCTTTGACGGTCATGCTCACGGGTTTTTTATTTTCATCCAGCACAAAGCGCACTTCTTCGCTTTCAAAGTTGATGGCCCCGTTGCGGTAGCGGTCTTTTCTTAGCTTGTGGGCAATGACATTGATTTTTCTAAGCACCTCTGCGTGTTCGCCTTCGCCGGTCTCCAACCTCTGTTGGGCTTCTTCATAGCTGAATCTTCGATCAGAGTGGATGAGGGTTTTACCAAACCACTCACTGGTAATTTTGTGTTTGTCGTTAAAGGTAAATACTGCCGAAAAGGTAAACTTATCTTCATTGGGATTGAGGGAACATAGATCGTTGCTCAATTTTTCGGGCAGCATGGGCAGCACCCGGTCTACCAGATAAACGGAGGTAGATCGATCATAAGCTTCTTTGTCGAGGGCAGAGTTTTCTTTCAAAAAGTGGGTCACATCGGCTATGTGGACACCGATTTCTGTTTCTCCATTTTCCAGCACTTGATACGACAGGGCGTCATCAAAATCTTTGGCGGTTTCAGGGTCGATGGTAAAGGTGAGGATCTTTCTGAAGTCCCTGCGCTCCTGAATGTCTTTTTTGGTGATTTTACCGTCGATGGCCTCACTTTCTTTGATGACATTATCCGGAAATTCAAGGTTAAAGCCGGCGCTCAGCAGGATGGTCTGCATGGCTACCTCGTTGTCATCAACCTCGTGCAACACTGAGGTAACCTTACCCCAAATGGCCTTGTTTTGACTATTGCCCCAGCTGGTGATAAGGGCTACAACTTTGTCGCCATCTTTGGCTTCGTGCAGGTCTTCTACCTTGATGAGCACCTCCGGAAAACGGGAGGCAGCATCGGGGAAGACGATGGAATAGTGGTGAAAAACGCGGAGAGTGCCCAATACATGGGTAAGTGAGCGCGTGATGACTTCCACAATTTTACCCTCTGGCCTTCGTCTGTTGCTTCTTTTGGGTACTTCTACCTTGACAATGTCGCGGTGCATGGCATTGCCCGTATTGCGTTCGGGCACAAAGATGTCGTTTTCCTGGCCGTCTATGATGACATAAGCGGCCCCGGTGCGGGTGAGGTCAACCCGGCCAGTGAAATAGTCGTGGCTCTTGGATTTGACCGCCAGATTGAGGTTTTCTTTGTTCCACTGAAAAAAATCATCCTTGTGGTGGACCAAAAACGATTTTCGGCCCAGGGTTTTGAGCACGTGTAAGACGGCATCCTTGGAATTGCTGATTTTGAGTTTTTCAATGATCTGACGGGCGTTGTATTTTTTACCCGGATGGGCTGCAAAAAGGTTGAGGGCCTGATTGCTGAGGGTGCCGGGTGACAATTTTTTTCCTCTGTTGTTTTTCATGGGATTACCTTAATGTGTTAGTTCAGAGATAGTTTCGATCTTCATCTCTATGTATAACGGGATTTAAGCCCCGCTTGTTTTTATAAATCCATGCTACTGCCACCCCAAATACAAATCCTCCGATATGGGCCCACCAGGCCACACCTGATTCCGCCTGTTGGGCGAGGGCACTGGTACTGCCAATGCCGGCAAATAGTTGTTGTACAAACCACAGTCCCAAAAACACCCAGGCAGACACATAAATGCTGGTAAAAAAAATCAGTACAAGCACTTTGATTTTAGATGATGGAAAGAGCAGAATATAAGCCCCCATAACCGCAGAAATGGCTCCGCTGGCACCGAGAGAAGGGATAAAACCGGCACACATTACAGGTCCATCGCAGCCATCACAGGGCATGCAGCAGGGCAGGGTGTCGGCAGCGGGCGTGCCCAGGTAGATATGCGCAAGACTGGCTACCACCCCACCACCCAGGTAAAACAACACAAACCGAAAATTGCCGATCACCGCCTCGATGTTATCAGCAAAGACCCATAAAAACAGGAGGTTGCCGATGATGTGCATGTAGCTGCCGTGCATAAACAGGCTGGTCAATAAGGTGTATAAGTGGGTGCCGTTTTTAATGTTTTCGGGCATTACAGCGAATTCGCAGATGAGGTTTCCCGGCTGGCTCACCTGAAAGGCAAAAATCAGAATATTGAGTACTATAAAGGTATACGTAAACAAAGGCTTGTGGCCTCCCTTTACCTGTGTATCACCAATGGGAAAAATCATGAAACGTGATTGATTCTCTCAAAGATAATCAAATAGGGTCAACTCAGCTGTTTAAGGCTCCTCTCTCTTCTTCCACGATGAGGAAAAAGCCATCTTCTCCCATTTTTTGGTAAAAAGGCATGAGGATCATGGCATCTTGCCGGCAATACACGGCTTCGTCGCCATCATGGGCAAGTAGCTGCCCCTCCTGCACGCGGTCAAAACTCTGGAAGCCGGGTAACATCTCAAAGTGGCCCGAGTTGCGAATGCTGTATTTGCCTATCAGTCGGTTGACCTTGGGCAGGTTTTTCGAAAAATTGATGAGCATTTCATCGTGTTTATTTTCTACATCATGTGCATTCACACAGCCAAGGGTACGCATGCAGTTGATAATGGCAGCAATAGCGCGATTTACGCTCTGGGGGTCTTCGTGTTGCCCGCTTTCAAAGGCGATGGCAGTGGTGCTGATGCCCATGTTTTCACCATCAAAAAAGTGGATGGAAGATCCGCTGATGTTGTCGAGCATGCCCATGATGACGGGAGCATGGAGTTCGATGGCCATGCGAATACTCATATCATCTTCAGAAGTTAAGGAAAAAATACCCCCATGGGCAGAGGTGGTGTGCAGGTCGAGAACTATGATTTCTTTAGGAGAATGGGCCTCAATTTCTGCTCTTAAAGCGGCAATGATGTCCAGCATTTCCTGTTGCTCTGCATTGAGCTGGTCAGAAGGCAGATCTTTGATGGTTTGGTACACCGAGTAGTCCCACGATCGGTTGAGGTCTTTGTCGATAAACCGGCGCTTTTGTTCAAAGGCTTTGAGGTTGCCAATGAGGCCTAAAAAGGTGCCCTTGAATTCAAATTCAGGCTTTATTATTTTTTCATTTTCCAGCATTTCAAAAACCGTGCGGATGGCATTTACCCCGGCCGGTTCATTGCCATGCATGGCACCGATGGCCACCAGTAGGGGACCATCGATGTCTTGACTGTATCTGCCAATTACCCGCTGCAAGGGGTTTTATTTGGTGAAGATCAACACTACTCCCTTTAAAGCGCCTGCTTGTGGCACATCAAAGGCAAAGCTCTGCTTGTTTTTTTCATCTTCAACGCGGGTCCAAACTTCTTCATCACTTGCACCGGGATTGAGGGTAAGGGTATTGTCATCCGCTGTAAAGTTGAAATTACCGGAGAGGCTAAACTGGGTTGCACCAACCACATAATCGATGTCGATGGTACCGGTTTTATCATTGTTAAAAACCAAAGTGCCGCCTACAGGGCCTGCATCAACACCATCAACCGTAGAATCGGTCAGGGTAAAGGTACCTTTGAGGTTGGCATAAGGATCATCGTCCTGACAAGAAGATAAGGCCATGGTCATCAACATAAAGATGGCAGCAAACTGTAAAAAACGAGAAAACTTCATATATAGAATTTAATAATTAACAAATCAGGAAAGGTACTTACCCACAATGGGCATTCTTCTGCCAGAGCCAAAGGCCTTGGGGCTTACCCTCAAAACAGGAGCAGTCTGGTGGCGCTTAAATTCGCTGGTATTTACCAGTTTCAGCACCCTCCTTACCGTAGCCTCGTCATAACCGGCGGCAATGATGTCTTGGGGATCCCGGCGCAATTCGATATACTCGTATAGAATCGGATCGAGGATGTCATAAGGTGGCAGTGAATCTGAATCTTTTTGATTGGGTCGCAACTCGGCAGAAGGTGGTTTTTGGATGGTATTGAGTGGGATGATTTCTTTATCCCGGTTGATGTAAGCGGCAAGTTGATAAATTTCGGTTTTATACACGTCGCCCAAAACAGAAATGCCGCCGCAGAGGTCGCCATACAAGGTGCCGTAGCCCACCGCCATTTCACTTTTGTTGGTGGTATTGAGCAGGATGTTGCCAAACTTATTGGAGATGGCCATGTTGAGCGTTCCCCTTACCCGGGCCTGGATGTTTTCTTCGGTTACGTTAAAGGGCAGGTCGCCAAACAAAGGTTGAAGCTCTGCCATAAAAGCTTCGTAAACATTTTTGATGGGTACGATGTGGTGCTGGATGCCCAGGTTTTGGGCCAGGGCCAGGGCGTCATTGACACTGTGGTCAGATGAATACTGCGAGGGCATCAACAAAACCCTTACATTATTGGCACCCAGGGCTTCTGCCGCCAAAACCGCCGTGATGGCAGAGTCAATACCACCCGACAAGCCCAAAACCGCCTTTGTCAGTCCCAGCTTAGAAAAATAGTCCTTGATGCCCAGGACCAGGGCGTTGTGGATCAGGCTGATTTTATCCTTTGCCTGTTCGCGGTTGACCCCTCCTTTGATTACCTCGTCGAGGTCGTAGTGTCGGATGCCTTCTTCGAAGTAGGGCATCTCGTCAAAGATGTTGCCGTCGGGAGAAGACACCAGGCTACCCCCGTCAAAGATCAGTTCTGTTTGAGCTCCAACGTGGTTGACATAAAACATGGGTATGCGGTAGCGCTCCATATTGGCCTTTACCGTGGCTATGCGACTGCGTGCGTGGTCGTAGTTGAACGGTGAGGCGGAGGTATTGATGATAAAGTCGGGCTTAAAAGGCATCATCCGGTCGCAGGGCACTACGGTGTACATGGGATCATTGGTGCCTACGTCCCAAATGTCTTCGCAAACGGTGAGGGCTATTTTTTTACCTTTAAACTCCACCACCCCCCATTCTCTGGCCGGTTCGAAGTGGCGGTATTCGTCGAATACATCGTAGGTGGGCAGCAGGGTTTTGTGCTGGATGAATTGAATTTCTCTTTTGTATAAAAACAGGACCGAGTTGTGCAGATTTTTGCCTTCCGGTTCCGGATTTTTGGTAGGACTGCCCAGCACAATGGCTATATCATCTGTTTCCTCAAGCAAGCTGTCTACACTCTTGTACGCCAGTTGTACAAAGTCGTCAAATTCCAGAAAGTCGCGCGGTGGATAGCCACACGTGGCCAGTTCACCAAAACAAATGATGTCTGACCCCTGATCGCGGGCTACGGCCACCGCCTCCAGCATCTTTTTGAGGTTACCCTCAAAGTTGCCAATGTGGTGGTTGATTTGGGGTAGGGAGATTTTCACGGTTAATTTTTACTATCCTGCTAATCGAAAGATATCTTCTCATCAAAGGTAACAAAAAGTGCACATAAGGTGTTTTAGCCTGATTGTATTTCTAAACCATTTTTAAAATTATCACCAGATTTTTTTGCAAATAGAATCTGGTTTAACTCCAGCAGCGATGGCCTGGACGTAAGATTGCAATATTTTAGAAGAAAATACTTGTTGAAAACACTAGTGATTTTTCCATTTCCTTTATTCTTTAAACGCTCAATTTTTGAAAATAGGATAAAAAATTAATTACGAGTTTATTAATGGAGAAAATAGACACTTTCAACCTTTCCAAATAGAAGTTAATTTTGGTTTTAGAATTGGATTAAAGTGCTAGATTTCTGCTCAATAAGCGAACTTAAATAATCTGATATATCATATGTTTTAGTTATGATAATCTTTTGTTGTAGGTAATAATGTCTGTCTTTAAAACCAAATGATTTTTTATTTCATATTAGTAAAGTCCACTTCCACCAAGCGGGCATCTTTGGATTTATAAAAGTCAGTTTGGGCTACAAACATGTACAAGTGATTATTAAACCTACCGCAGGTTTCTGTATAGCACCTCAATTTTTTACCTTTTAGATTGATAGAATAGGATTCAGAACTTCCATCTTTTTTCACTTTAGTAATAACGGCGGTGCCATCATAACACGTTTTCCTTTTGTCTTTCTTTGGTTTTTTCAGATTTGTTTCATCATCGTTATAAAACAGGTACAAGTCATCTCCTATTACCAAACTGGACATATTTTTTTCTTGGCTGTCCTCATCAAACTCGATGTTTTTTGGATAATAATTGACCGTCTCAACTTGGTAGTCTGTGTTGAATGAGAAAACAAACACATCTTGGTTTATATAAGAGGTGTAATTAATTCTTCCCTGACCGCTTTTTTCCATATAAGCCAACTCAAAAGCCACCATCATTTTACCATCACTGGTTTTCCAGGTCTGGATGGGTCTCATGAAACGTGACCATCCTTTCTTTTCATCGTATTTATTATCTTCGACTACTTCATTCAGCAACTCTGGTTTTATAAAATCGGATTTGATTTCAATTACAGCTTGATTTCGATCTAATTTGGTTAAAGCGGGGAATTCGTATGCATCATCTTTGGTGAAATATTGCATCGATGCTAGAAAAATATCTCCATCAACTTCTGAAAGACTGATGTTGATGGGAAACTCAGGTGCTTTAATCTCTGAGTAGGTATCAGCCTTATTATCCACGCAAACATATTCACCCAAACGATATTTATTTCCCGCTTTTTCTTTGTAAATAAAAAGGTGAAGTGAGCCTTTGTTGTCAAGCAAATATGTTACAATATCAGCTCTCCGCTGAGTGTATTGCAGCTGTGTCTTTTTATTCCACAAGGCATTGACTCCGTTTTCAAATACTATGGCTTCAACCATAAGGAGATCATTACCATAGTCGGCATCATTTGAGTGGACCAAGGCTACCTTACTGTTGTCTTTTGAATACAAGATTTCAAATTTGTTATCTTCATCTGCCACACATATTTCTTTCCTTCCCACCTTGTTTCCTTTTAAGTCAAAAATGGAATAGTAAAAGGTATTGTCGTCTTTATGGTTGGTATAAGAAATGAGATAAATACGATCATCGTATTTATACATATCTACAAACTTTTCCTTTTTTTCTTCGCCTTTTAGTTCAAATTTTTCTACAAAATCCAGGCTGTCATTGTATACAGCGACACCAATTCCCTGGGCTTCAATCTTGCCAACCTGAATTTTATCTGTTATTATCTGATAGGAAAAATAGTGGTTGCCCGCTTTATAACCCATATACTTATTCGGAATAAAACTGAGATCAATCTGCAGTTTATCACTGTAATTTGCATAGGATTGGGATTTTAAGTGCATGGAAATCAAGGCAAATAAAACCAAGAGAGTTAAATTTTTCATTTGCTATTTTATTGTAGTTCAGCAAAATCTTATCAAAAGATTTAAACACTCAAATATAAGAATTTAACCATTATCTTTGCGCTTCAAACCGCAAAATAACTTTGAGCAAATTTGTAGTTTCTGCACGTAAATACAGGCCGGTACGTTTCGAAGACGTCATCGGGCAGAACCATATTGCCAGAACACTACAAAATGCCATCCAGACAGACCAGTTGGCCCATGCCTTTCTTTTTTGCGGTCCCCGTGGTGTGGGTAAGACCACCTGCGCCAGGATCCTGGCCAAAGTCATCAACTGCGAAAATCCGGTCAACAAGGTAGAGCCCTGCAACGTGTGTTCATCGTGTAAGTCGTTCAATGAGAATGCTTCTTTTAACATTTTTGAACTCGATGCGGCATCCAACAACAGTGTGGAACACATTCGTACCCTTATAGAGCAGGTGCGGTATCAGCCCCAGCACGGCAGCCACAAAGTATTTATCATTGACGAGGTACACATGTTGTCTACCCAGGCCTTCAATGCTTTTTTGAAGACCCTGGAAGAACCCCCTCCCTATGCTATTTTTATCCTGGCCACCACCGAAAAACACAAGATCATACCCACCATCCTGTCGAGGTGTCAAATTTTTGATTTTAAACGAATTCAACCTTCTGACATCGTTTTACAGCTCGATAAGATCTGCAAAGAGGAACACCGGGAAGCAGAGCCTGAAGCCTTGCACCAGATTGCGGTAAAAGCAGACGGTGGTATGCGCGACGCTCTTTCGATCTTTGATAAGGTGGCAGGTGCCTCAGGCGATACAATTACGTACAAAGACGTAATTTCCAACCTCAACATCCTCGATTACGAATATTATTTCAGAATGGTGGATGCCTTTTTAAAGGTTGACCTGCCTTCTGTACTCAACATCATAGACGAAGTGGTACGCAACGGCTTTGATACCGAAAGTTTTGTGCAAGGCCTGGCCGAACACTTCCGCGAATTATTGGTGGCCAAAGATGTCAATACCATTGGCCTGATGGAGGTCAGTGAAGCCGTCAAACAACGATATTTCAACCAGGCATCTCTTGCTGAAGAAGGTTTTGTGCTCACTGCCTTACAAATCCTCAACACCTGCGACCTTACCCTGGGCAGGGCAGCTAACAAAAGACTGCACACTGAAATAGCATTGAGCAAGCTTTGTTATGCCAAACAAGCCTATGCAGCCGACTTTTTTGCCCCTCAGGGAGACGGCGTTAAAAAAAAAATGATGTAAGTCAAAGCGATGAGGTTTTTAACAGCCCTTCTGCCTTCGAAAGTCCAACCCCAAAAGAGTCACCAGCACCAGCACCCCCGGTTGCCAAATCGGTTGAGACCTCTGCCAAACCCAATATAACAGCTCAGCCTATCACCAATACCCCTGGACTGTCCAGTGCCGACCGGATCAGGGAAGCCATTCGCAAAGAGCAGGCCAGTAAAAAGGCGGCAGAACAAGACATCACAGACGACGCCATTACGGCTCTTTTTAAGACCTACGCAGATCAACATTCTTCCAAAAGCACGCGCAATGCGCTGATGAATACCTTCATCCAGTTGGAAGGCAAGACCATAAAAGTTGCTGTGCCTACACTGTTTATCAAAGAACTGGTTTTGCATGAAACCGACCTAATTGCAGAAATAAGATCTAAATTCCAGGCCGAAGATCTGGTGCTGAATGTGGATGTCAAAAAAGAGCTTTTTCCCGAGTACGAAGAACTCAGCGCCATCAAAACAAAGCTTACTTCCAGAGAGATTTATCAAAAAATGGTGACCAAAAATCCAGCCCTTAAAGACCTGGTGGTGACCCTGGGCCTGAAACCCGAAGGAGAATAAGTACAAATAGGAACAAATTGAATGTGTAAATCTGTGTTCAACTTGAACTTGTGTAAAATTCTGTGACCCTCCCTATTTCTGGCGGGTCTGCCAAATTTTTTGTAATTTTGCAGCAACTAACCAAATTAAATTTACTTTTTCAATCATTTTCAGATGGCAAGAGTTGACCTGGTAATGCCCAAGATGGGAGAAAGCATCATTGAGGCCACCATCCTCAAATGGAATAAAAAAGTGGGCGATAAGGTAGCCCAGGATGAGACCATCCTTGAAGTAGCCACCGATAAGGTGGATTCTGAGGTTCCTTCTCCGGTAGAAGGGGTCATTGCTGAAATTTTGTTTCCGGAAAGTGCAGTTGTTGCTGTGGGCAAGGTCATCGCCGTCATTTCAACTGAGGGTGAATCTGCCTCAGACCCGGGACCTGTAAAAGTGGAGATGGAAGCTGCGACAAAAGAAGCTGCCCCACTTGTTGAAAAAGTAGCAGAAAGTGTGGCTGAACAAGCTACGAATATTACCGTAGCCAGATCTGGAGACCGTTTTTACTCCCCACTGGTGCGCAACATTGCGAAAGAAGAAAATGTTACCACCGCCGAACTGGATGCCATAGCCGGCACCGGAGCGGAAGGCAGGGTGACAAAAAAAGACATACTGGGTTTTGTAGCCCAACGCCAGCAAGGAGCGCCTTCGATTCAAATTCCGGTAGCTCCGGTAGCTTCTGTTGTATCAGCACCAGGCAACAATGCAGCTTTTGTACCTGGACCGGGTGTGGAGATCATAGAGATGGACCGCATGCGAAAGCTCATTGCCGACCACATGGTGATGTCAAAACAAACTTCACCCCACGTTACTTCTTTTGTAGAGGCCGATGTAACCAATCTGGTGAGGTGGAGAGAAAAAAACAAAGATGCTTTTGCCAAAAAATATGGTGAGAAAATAACCTTTACACCCATTTTTATTGATGCAGTAGTGAAGGCCATCAAAGACTATCCATTGGTCAATGTTTCGGTGGAGGGAAGTAAGATCCTGGTTAAAAAATCGATCAACATTGGTATGGCGGCGGCCTTGCCTACAGGCAACCTCATTGTACCCGTCATCAAAAATGCCGATTACCTCAATCTGGCAGGACTGACCAAGGCAGTGAATGACCTGGCCAACAGGGCGAGGCAGAATAAATTAAAACCGGAA
>Ga0075163_10012392_pt1 | contig 11102 bp, 10 predicted proteins | sample JI1023141ADNA_FD_71478 | JGI IMG/M metagenome (GOLD analysis project Ga0075163, IMG submission 71478) | Wastewater effluent complex algal communities from Wisconsin, to seasonally profile nutrient transformation and Carbon sequestration -... | ecosystem: Engineered > WWTP > Effluent > Algae...
CCACTGGGGTTCGGCCAAGATTCCGCGCGTGATGAGCGCGGACAACTGGCGCAAGCCGTTGCGGTGGCAGGAGATCGCCAAGGCCACAGGAACGCGCCGCCGTGTGTTCTGCGGCTCGATGTGCGATTGGGCCGACAAGAACGCGCCGACGAACCAGCGCGCCAGGCTGTGGGCCTTGATTCGCGCAACGCCGATGCTCGACTGGCAACTGCTCACGAAACGCGCGCCGAACATTGTGCGATGCCTGCCTGCGGACTGGGGCGATGGCTACGAAAACGTGTGGCTCGGCGTGACGGTCGAGAACCGCAAGCACGGCCTGCCGAGGATTGAGCATCTGCGGCGCGTGCCTGCGAAGGTTCGGTTCTTGAGCGTGGAACCGTTGCTCGAAGACCTGGGTGAGATTGACCTGACCGGGATTCATTGGGTGATCGTCGGCGGCGAATCCGGGCCGAAGGCGCGGCCCATGAAACCGGAATGGGTAGAGAACGTGAAGCATCAGGCCGATGAGGCCGGTGCTGCCTTCTTCTTCAAGCAGTGGGGCGGGCGGATCGACAAGGGCGGGTGCCTCATTGATGGCGGCGAGGTGAAGCAATGGCCTGCCGCAGCGTAGTGATGCACAACTGGTTGTAGACGTCCTATTTGACGCAAAACTATGCGTCACCCGAAAACCGGACACCACCGCATGCCGCTTTTGACCATCCCGGAATGACAAACAGCGGCGGTATATCGGCAAACGCAGAGGCGCTGCTGCTGCTTGAAGAGCACAGGAGATTCCGTGTGAGGAAAGACTACGGCCGGATATAGATAATGTACAAGTTATAAGTCACAAGGCAAACTCTATGAAATTTACAGCTACAAAAGAAGAACTTCTTATGTTTGCTGATTGGATTTATCAGAAGTATAAAAATGACTAGACATATGGTCATACCGGACACACAGATTAAATATGGAGAAGATTTAACATTTTTAACATGGATTGGCGAATTTATAGTTCAAAAAAAACCAGATGTTATCATTCATCTTGGTGATTTTGCTGATATGACTTCTCTATCATCTTATGATGTAGGTAAGAAGTCCTTTGAGGGACAACGATATGTAAAGGATATAGATGCAGCACAGAGAGGAATGGATCTGTTACTTGCGCCTTTGGTTAATTTCAACATACTTAAAAAGAAAAATAAAGAAAAGCAATATAAACCAAGACTCGTTCTCACCTTGGGGAATCACGAACAAAGAATTGAACATGCCATTAACAACGATCCAAAACTTGAAGGGTTAATCTCATATACAGATCTACCTTATGAGAAATGGGAAGTGTATGAATTCTTATCTCCTGTTGTTATAGATAATATAGCTTATTGTCATTACTTCCCTTCCGGTCTTTTAGGTCGGCCTATATCTTCTGCTTCTTGTATGGTTAGTAAATTACATATGTCTTGTGTTGCAGGTCATCAACAGGGCAGACAGGTTGCCTACGGAAAGAAGGCTGATGGAACAAACATCACATGTATCATCGCAGGAAGTTGTTATGAACACCAAGAAGGTTATTTAAACAAACAAACAAATAATCACTGGAGAGGACTTATTATGTTAAATGAGGTAGATAATGGTTCTTTTGATGAAATGTTTGTATCCTTGAAATATTTACGAGAAAAATATGGCAAAGAATAGTTGGAAATATGTCATTAAAGACATGAAAAAAAGAAATAAAACAGGTATGAAAGAATATGGTGTCCCTTTAACTACAAAAACTGAAAAAGATTTTCTATGGGAAACTTATGAAGAGTTATTAGATGCTGTTGTTTACCTAAGAACAGAATTACAATTACAACAAGAATACAGAGATGCTTTATCTGATTTGGAGAAATAAATGAAATATCCCTTTCAATATATTCCCGATACTGCTGAATACAGTTATGATAGAATCAAAGAAGATCAACGCCAAGAATATGCAAGAAAAGCTATGATACGTTACCAAGAACAACGAGAACGTAACGAAGCAACAGCACAAAGAGTACTAAATGGAGAACTATAATGAATGCAAATGAATATCAAAAATTAACTATTGACACTGCTATTTATCCGGGTGCGGGGACAGGAGATAACAGGGAATTAGTTTATCTTGGTTTAGGATTAGCATCAGAAGCTGGTGAAGTTGCTGGTAAGATTAAAAAACTAATCCGTGATGGTACTTATGAGCCTAGAAAAATTGGAGATGAGCTTGGTGATGTATGTTGGTACATTGCACGTCTAGCAGAAGCTTTAGGATATGATTTTGAAACAGTACTACGTTGGAATCACGTCAAATTGACAGAACGTCTAGCTAAAGATACTATAAAAGGATCAGGAGATTCAAGGTAATGAAATTATATAATGTACCTAAAGGTTCGTTCATACGTATTTATAATACTGAAGTATGTACACCACCAATCGGTCAAAAGCTTTTTACAGATTTAAAATTCCACAATGTAGATGGTATGTATTCTTTCTGCACACATCCCTTAACAGGGGATGTTATACATATTGGAGCTAGTACAGAGGTAGAAATTATTTGTAATAAAAATGGTGATCCTATTACAACATTAGAACAATATGAAAATAACTAAGTGTGAAGTAACTTTAATTGATTCTATGGGAACTGATCTTTCTATTGTTAATGCTGCTAGAGTTTCCTTTGACAAAGAAAGTCAGTTTCTGTATGATGATGATGATCCTACAGTAGAATTTTTATCTGAAAAAGATATTAAACTTATTAAATATCTTTATACACATAATCATTGGACACCATTTGCTCATACATGTTTATCCTTTAGAATTAAAGCACCTATTTTTATAGCTAGACAATTAGGTAAACATCAAGTGGGTCTTGTTTGGAATGAGGTTTCTCGTAGATATGTAGATGAAGAACCTGAATTCTTTTTTCCAAAAGAATGGCGAAGAAGACCTAAAAATACTAAACAGGGTAGTGAAGGAATCTTTGATCCTAATCAACCTTTATATAATCTAAATATATGGTTAAAACATACTTATGTAAAGAATCTTGAAATTTATAATATATTAATTAAGGATGGGCTTTGTCCAGAACAAGCTAGAATGATTCTTCCACAAAATATGATGACAGAATGGATCTGGACAGGATCTCTGTATGCTTTTCTCAGAGTGTGTAAATTACGTTTAGATCCACATACACAAAAAGAGACACAGGATGTAGCAAAGGAAATAGCTAAATATATTGAACAAAAGTTTCCAGAGACATGGGGAGTGGTAATGAACACAGTATGAAAACATTTGAAGAAATTTGTGAAGATCTAATTAAAATTGATGAAATAACATTGATGGAGATTTTAGATATTAGTAGTGAGGATTTGGTATTAAAATTTAAAGATAAAATAGAAGAGAAGATTGAATACTTCCAAGCTGATTTAGAAGATACTGACGATGATAATGCCTACCAGGGATAAGGAAAAACAAGATCCCAAATTAAAAGAAAAACATAAAGAAAGAAGAATAAAAAAAGATATGTTAAATAAAATTAAAAATAATGAATGGGTAATAGCAGTAAAGGATTATAAAAATAGTGCATAAATCCTATTTTAATAATTCATTTAGTGAAACCATTTTTAGAACTAAGTATGCACAAGGACCAGATGATACTTGGGGAGCACTAGCAGAAAGAGTTGTTGATCATGTTTGTGGTAATTGGGGAAAACATAATGCTTTAATGTCTAAAGATGATAGACAACAATTAACTCAATACATTAAAGAATTTAAGTTTATTCCAGGTGGTCGATATCTATGGTATGCTGGTAGAAAGAATCAATACTTTAATAATTGTTATCTGTTAAGAGCAGAACATGATACGAGAGAAGAATGGGCAGATTTGACACAGAGAGCGGTCAGTTGTCTCATGACTGGTGGTGGCATTGGAATAGACTACAGCATACTACGTCCTTCAGGGAAACCATTAAGTCGTACTGGTGGCTTATCTTCAGGGCCAATACCACTGATGCAGATGATAAACGAGGTTGGTCGTGGGGTTATGCAAGGAGGCTCACGCAGGTCTGCTATATATGCATCACTCAATTGGCAGCACGAAGATATCTACGACTTTCTCAAAGCAAAAAATTGGACTCCTCAGATACGTAATTTAAAGACAGAGGATTTTAACTTTCCAGCACCACTGGACATGACTAACATCTCTGTTAATTACGATGATTATGCATTAGGTGTTTATGCTACTGATGATAAGTCAGTAAATGATCTTGCTTATAACCCTGTGTTTCTTGAAAATTGTAAACAAGCATTAAAAACAGGGGAACCTGGATTTAGTTTTAATTTTGGTAGTAAACAAAGAGAGACACTTCGCAACGCGTGTGACTGAAGTTACTAGCGAAGATGACTCAGATGTGTAAATTCAGTGCACCCTTTAGGAGGAATCCTAATTGCAAATTCTATAATATCGGTGGAAGCGTGTAAACGTAATACCGAGGTAGCCTATAAAGGAACCGTAACGACTATGAAGATTAATATGATGCAATTATCCAAGTTCACTACTTGGAGTGTCTCTGGTGATGGGTATGTTGGGTATGCAACAAACAATAAGAATGCCCACTACTCCATCTCTAGAAGTCCTGAACATAAAGATTACCTTGAAGTGATCGCCAACAAATTTGTTGGTTTACAGGATTGTAATGTAAGAATTGATGAGTATAAGCGAAAGGATAACGGGAAGATAGTTCTTGATTTAAGAACTAGCAGTCATCCCCTTTTTAGCCGAGTTCGTGATAGACAGTATATTCAAAATCATAAAGTGATTGATCCTCACCAGCTAACAATGTTAGATTGGGAAGCAGCAGCTTTCTTATTCATGGATGATGGATCCACTTGTTATAATACTAAAGGGTCTATGATTGTCCGTCTTTCAACCTGTCATTTCTCTTATGGAGATAACGAGTTGTTGAGAAAAGCTTTCATTGAAAAACTTGGTATGATTTGGAATATAAACCGTAACGGAAATTTGTGGCAATTAAATCTTGCTAAAACATCTAAGGATGAATGGTTTGATAAAATTTCCCCTTATATCGTTGAATCTTACAAATATAAATTGCCTGAATCTTTGCAAAATAGAACATCCAGAACGGATGGTGATCTTGTCTATACTGCTGGAACCGACGGTAGGTAATCTCGGTTCAATTAATATCAGTAACATTACTAATTTGGAGGAGTTCAAATCCGTTGTCACTCTTGCAACCAAATTCCTGGTGTGTGGGACGTTACGTGCCGATTTACCATATGAAAAGGTGTACAAAGTACGTGAAAAGAATCGTAGACTTGGATTGGGGCTTATGGGTATCCATTCCTGGCTACTCCAACGAGGTGAAGGATACGAAGTTACACCAGAACTACACAAATGGTTAAAGGTATATAAAGATGAATCTGAACGAGCAGCTAATGAACACTGTAAGCACTTGCTTATCTCACAGCCACTTGCTTATAGAGCAATTGCCCCAACAGGGACAATCGGTATCCTTGCAGGAACAACTACAGGTATTGAACCACTGTTTGCAACTGCTTACAAACGTCGTTATCTCACAGATGGTACAAAATGGAAGTATGAGTATGTTGTCGATACCACTGCCAATATATTAATTCAACAGTATGGATTAGATCCTGATAAGATTGAAACAGCTTATAAACTAAGTCATGATTATGAAAAACGAATTAGATTCCAAGCGGACATACAAGATTACATTGACATGTCAATCTCAAGTACCATTAATCTGCCAGCTTGGGGAACAAAACAAAACAATGAAGATGGAATTTCAAAATTTGCTGGAATATTGGCTAAGTATGCACCGAGACTCCGGGGATTTACATGTTACCCAGATGGTTCTAGAGGAGGTCAACCCCTTACAGAAGTAGATTACTATGAAGCTCTTAAGCATAAAGGTGTTACCTTTGAGGAGAACATAGAAAGAGCCTGCTCAGGCGGGGTCTGTGGTGTATAGACACATCTTTATTATTAATTTCATTTCAGGTGTTTCTATAGGAATTGAATTTCCACACTTAACAAAACAATTATTCTCCTGTGCAATTGATCTAGGTATTATTAGATTTGTATTTATCAGACAATTAGTTGTACGTTAATAAAACAAAGCCCCCAATTGGGGGCTTTTCTTTTATTTTCCGAAATTAAATAGACTTTGAACTTTTCTAGCATTAGTTGGAGTATTAGCTACCTTACCACTCTTAGAAGTAATATATCTAATATCCTGATCAACTAGAGCATTAAATGCTCTTGTTTCAAGCTGACTCTTAATATTTTTATCAACAACACCAAGTTCAATAAGCTCATCTAAGTACTTAGGTTTAGGATTCTCATTATATAAAGCATAGAGTCTTTTAACTCTGCCATTAATAACTCTATCTTTAAATGTTCTAGTTAGATTGTCATCTGTTTTATAACGTTCTTCAGTACTTAAATTACCCATCCAATGAGCTACCTTTTCTTCAGGTCCTTCAGGCATTAAAGCTTTACTTTCTTTACCTTGAGCAATCATATTAGTTTTTTCGCCCATAACAGTAGTCTTATTAGCTCCTGTGATTTCCATAAGAGCATTTTTCATAGGACCACGCATAGACACATCAGTAATAGCTTGTTTTAATTCTGAATCAAGTACATTACCACCTATAACCTTTTTACCTAGTACAGCAGCACCATGAGTCATCTGCAAAGCATTATTGTGTATTGGGAATAATCTAGCTATAGCATTAGAAGCATCATAAGCCATACTATCTCCTTCAACTGCTGCTAAAAGGATAGTAAGTAAGTTTCCAGGAAGAGTTTCAGTAGTTCTAGCAGAAGCGCCAATATCAACTCCTGTTACTGCTGATGGAATACCATAAGCTAGTAATTTTGTAAGAGCATCAGGATCTTCAACAACATCATCTACTTGAACTACACCTTTTTGAATCAAATCTAATATAGATGGTAATTCCCATTGTGGATTGATAGACATTAATAGTTTTCTTGTTGTTTCATATTGAGTCATAATTGCTCCACTAATAGCTCCACCCATTATTGTTGATACTAATCCTGACATAATAAAAGGAGCATAGGCTTTTGCTTTAGTAGGATTCTGTACCATATGCTTCATGTCAGCAACTAAATTACCAACAGTCATCTGACCATATGTTTGTAATGGACGCATACTCTCACCAATAATACCCCCAAGGTTATGAAACATTGGTGCTGTTTCTCCTCTAGTATATGCAGCCATAGTAGCATCCACACCTTCTAAAGCTTTATCTCTTGCTACAGCATAGACATTACCTAAGTCTTTATAATGCTCAAACAGATAAGAAAAAGTAAGAGTTCTAGACAGCGTATCAGCAGCTTCCTGTGGTTTTCTCATAGCAACCCAATCCTTTAACCACTCCAAAACTTTATTCTCTCCCTGTAAGTGAAGAGTCTTAATAAATTGTGGTTCAATAACATCAGTGGTTTGGGTAACTTCATGTAAAGCTTTCATCAAATCAGCATCCTTGGTTATAAAACTATACATACCTTTACCAAAGTTCTTCATTGATTTAAAACCACCATCATAAGCACCTAATCTTAATGCACTAAGCGGAGATAATAACTGCGTAACAAACATACTTAAAGAAGGTAGAACTTTAATTAAATAGAAAGCACCAATTAAGTTATTCTGTATGGTCTTATACACAGCTTCATTAGGTGAGAATGTTTTTCCAGGGTTAGCTGCTTCATATATACCTTTAGCTATCCTATCTACTCCCTCATATACAGCATCATCAAAAGCTTTGACATTATTTTTATTGACATTTAGAGCAGAGTCATGCATTTGGCTAATAGCTGACCATGCTTGTGGATTATTCACTTTTAAAGTTCCTACATTAAGTATAGGATCAACATCATGACGAATCTTCATACTTCTATAAGAAGATTGAAATTCTTGGATGTTACTATTCAATGCTTGTTTAAAACTATGTCCAAGCTCTTCTGCAGATCTACCAAGTTCGTTACCTTTGTAACCAGACAAATTATCTCTATGTAAATGATGCTTTCCAAAAACACCACCCCTTTGAGCCATTTTTAATTTCAAGTCATCTGCTATAGGTGCTAGATTTTGACCATACTTATTCATAGCAAAATCTGTATAAATATCAACAATCTCAGCCACACCGGGATGTTGTGGTCCATCTAATCTATTCTCAACAGGGCCAACAGTATATTGATTGTTGGGTAGATTACCTTCCATCTCTTTAGCCCAAGCCTCTGCAGCTACTTTAGTTTCAAAATGCTGTCTATGGATAGTATTACCATTAACACTAATCGTAGAAAAGAAATCACCTTGTCTTACAGCAGGATACCATCCTGGTCTATAAGCAATATTATTTTTCTTCCGCAATCTACGCTCTAAAGCAAGGATTGCATCATATTGCTCTTTAAAAGCTTTGGCAAGAACATTGAAGTATTGTTTTTCTTGTGCTGATAAATGCTGTCCAAAAAGTCTAAGAGTATCTGCATACTCAGTACCATTATCGAATCCCTGTTTGAATACATCGTGTATATTCTTGGATTCTACATTAGTCATATTCTTAGTAACCATGTAATAAGAATCAGGATTTTTTATTTTAGAAAACTTCTGCCAGAATCCAGAACTATCCCATTGTGGTCTTTGTATATCTCCAAATAAGATTTTATTAGCCATAAAAGAAGCTTCATATTCAGCATCTCTAATTTTACTATGAGCTGATTGTATAACAGGATCATTCTTAAATATTTGAGCTAATGTGGTTTTACCAAACATCTTCCTAGCTAACCAAGGACCACTGTTACCAATAGCATCTAAAGCCTTAACAGAGAAGTTAGCTAAGTTAGGCATAGCACCTCGGTTCCGAGTCCACGGTAGTTGTTCAGAAATACCTTGATTTAGTAACTCTGGTACATCCTTATAAATCTCATAAGGATTCTTATAGATATCTCCCATTGTTTTATTGGAGAATGGATATAACTTAGGATTATCTAAGATTAGTTTATCATTTCTCTCTGTATCCCAAATATCCCAAATAGTTCTACCAGTTTTTTGAATTTCTTCTTTATTCTTACTTAAAATATCATTTACAATATCTGGTCTATAATGCTCACCTGTTAGTTTTAATCCCATTGTTCTAAGAGTAGAAGTCATGTTATTAACAAGATTAGTAATCTGTTTAACAATACTAAATCGTTTATCAGAAAATGCAGTTAATAGATGATCTTTCATTAGTGACTCAGATACACGTTCAGCAAAATACTCATCGAAAAAAGAATGATATTTATCATAAACGTTGGGTCTATGACTATTTATGAAAGAGAAGGGTTCTATATTATTCTTCTTTTGCCAAGCGTCGAAGCCATTAACAATCTTAAAGAATTCCTCTCCTGTTACTTTACCAGATTGTAGCCATTTGGTGAAAACAATATGACCCATCTCATGACCTAGATTTATAGCTAAGGTAATGTTATTGAAAGCATCATTACTAACACCGTCTAAAAACTTCTGTAATCTTGGATGCTTCCTATAAAAATCCCCCGCCTTACCAAGAGACTTGATATCTAGGTAAATAATAGAAGTATTACCACTGAACTTAACTTCTGTATTCTCCCCAATAACAATATAGATTTTATCTTTACCTAATCCTGTACCAGTCAAATAAGTATCAACAACTTTTTGGAAATGAGGAAACTCTGTTGTCAATCTAGTATCAACCTGTACACCTGACCATTTTGTGGATGGTGTAAATAGATGGGGATTATCTACAAAATCTTGAGCTACATGTTCTGAACCATGAATAATATCATCAATAGATTCATACTTAGGTTTAACATTAACGGCTTCATCAATCAGTGAAGAATCAAGAGTTGGTAATGCTTCATCTTTTGGTTTAAGAGCTTCTTGTTGTTTAGCATATTTAGTATCAATATTATCAAGATCTTTCATAAGCTTTTCAACTTTGTCTTTCAGAGTATTAATAGATTTTCTACCACTCTGAGAAACAGGACCATTGTTTTCAATCCTATTGATACGTTTACGTAAACCTATAATTCGATTAGCTATATTTTTCTTGAATTTATTTAATTGTTCAGGAGTAATAGGTTTTTCTGGTTTAGGAACATAATCGGCATCTAAGGATTTTTGCTGAAATTCTAATAAATTATCAATCTTCTCACTTATGGATTCTTTTTGTTTTCTTAAAGCCAATTCAACATCATTATCATGAGAACCACCAGTAGCTCTAGACTCTTCAAACTGTTTTTGTTTGTTATGAATTCTCTCCTCTATAGATTCATATATATTAAGTTGACGTTGTATGGCTTTGTTAAGTTCAGGATGACCTAAAGGATATTGTGGTCCTTTTGGTTCTGCTTTATTAAAAGAATAACTACCATCATCATTACGAGTAAGACCAATGATTGCTTCTTCCTCAGCTAATTGTCGTTTTAAACCCTCAATCTCTCTAACAATATCCCAATCAGTATGTGAACCAGTATTATCATAAAGAGTGTTTCTCTCTTTATTAAATCCTGCCATAATGTCATCTATTTCCTTCGTAGAGAGACTTTTTTCTACTGGCTTAGGGGTAGGTATCACCTCTTCGGTTTTGAGAGCTTCTAGGGGCCTTTCTGTGGCTTTTGGAGCTATATTTAACTGCTCTCTATAAGCAGCAATCTCTTTCTCTAAGGCTTCAATCATGGAAGAATTCTTCGGATCATTTCTATCTAGCACAGAGAGTTTTTCTCTTGCTTCTTGAAGATACTGAGAGGCTATTACCTTCTCTTGAGATGCTTGAGCAATTTTAGCATCAGCAATATCATGAGGAGTCATCTGATACATAGTATCATCATGTTGTGGTTTGTAGCTACTCTCACCTAATGCTTTTTTATTCTCTTCTAGTTTAATAGATAAATCATCATATAGATTAATAAGATCATCAGTAATAGGTTCTACATTTAATTTATGCTTAGTATTCTTAATCTGACGTTCTAGATCTTTTTGCTCTTTTATTAATTCTTCATGAACAGATCTAGGATCATT
>Ga0075163_10012393_pt1 | contig 11102 bp, 9 predicted proteins | sample JI1023141ADNA_FD_71478 | JGI IMG/M metagenome (GOLD analysis project Ga0075163, IMG submission 71478) | Wastewater effluent complex algal communities from Wisconsin, to seasonally profile nutrient transformation and Carbon sequestration -... | ecosystem: Engineered > WWTP > Effluent > Algae...
TGGCACTCAGTACATCCAAATGTGGTTCACCCGAACTGGCATTGGAATATCTTACTGCATTGTACGAACGTTTTCCGGATGATCCGGAAACGGCTGGAATCTTAGGTGGAATTTACAAAAGCATCTTTCGCAAGCAACAAAGCACAAAATATGCGCTTTTATCGCGCGATACGTATGCCAAAAACTTTTCACAAACCGGTAACTATTATACAGGTATTAATGCCGCTACCATGTCTGTTATTGCGGGCAAGGCGCAACAAGGCCGGGAGTTAGCAACACAAGTAATTTCAAAGTTGGAGACAGCCACCACCGAATGGGAGTGGGCCACGCTGGCTGAAGCTTATTTGCTAACCAAAAACAGAGACAAGGCATTACCAGCATTTACCAAAGCGCGACAACTTATCGCGAATGATTGGGGCAAAGTGTTGAGTGTGTATAATCAGTTGTGGTTGTTGGATCATTACATGCCAATCCCTAAAGAAGTGCTTCGGATTTTTGCACCTCCGGTTGTGGTTGCTTTTTCCGGGCACATGATTGATGCGCCCGGTCGCGAGACGCCAAGATTTCCGGCTACAATTGAAGAACAAGTTAAGCAATCCATAAAAGCAGCCCTTAATACACTTAATGCCAGCGTGGGCTATTGTTCGTTGGCGTGTGGTGCCGATATTCTGTTTGCCGAAGCGATGGCCGAACGTGGGGGCGAAGTGCAAGTGGTGTTGCCATTTGCGCAAGCTGACTTCATCAGCATCAGTGTTGCATTTGCCGGAACAGAATGGGTACAACGCTTTCAGTCATTGTTAGAAAAATATCCTACCGTAAAACTTACGGTTGAAAACTATGGCGGTAACGATGATCTGTTTGTGCTGCTGGGTAAATCCATTTTCGGATCAGCAATTTTAAGAAGTCGCAGTTATCAGCAAGAACCGTTTTTGTTAACCGTATTATCTGAATTTGATTTAAAAAGAAAAGAAGGTGGTACGCGCGACATTCTGCAACTGTGGCCTTTTATGCAACGGCATACCAACATCAACCCCGATGGTTTGGTAACGCAACTTCAACAGCAAGCAACAAACAATAAAACCGGATTGGCAATAGATCGGATTGCCGATAGGCCCGTGTTATACCAGGCGTGGCTCGATTTGAGTAAACTGATAGTGGCCGAGCGTTTAGCAGCCGTTAAAGTAATTAAAGCGAAGTTGGAAGATCAACCTGCAGTTAAATTGTTTGATGAACAATCTGAAGCAATTCTGATTGGAATGGATTCTGAAATTGCTTTAATGGATGCGCTGCGTGCAATCTGGACCGAAATTGCACCACTTAAAGCCGAGAAGCCACTTCGTATAGCGTTGCAGGCAAGTCCGGTAATGATTAAAGAAGTTGCGAACGATAACAGCCTGATTAGCCTTGCAGCTATCGGGCGATTAATTCCAAACGGAAGTTTATGTGCCACGCATACTATGGCGAGTGTGCTCGCTTTATATCCTAAAAAATTCCAGTTAGAACAGGTGGGTAGCGTAAAAGCCAATGAGGAAATCTATCAGGATTTGTTTAAGGTGGAGTTTATCAGGTAATTAACGATTGTCAACCCATCCAAAACGCTTAAGGGTTTTACGCTTCAGTTGTGGTTATCATTTCATTCACCTCTCGTTGTTTTCAATCAGCTTAGGGCAAAAGTCGAATTCGAATGTTATATAATCTTACATGCGAACACCCGATAGCCCGCCATCTACATGAAAAACCTGCCCGGTAATCCAGTTGGACTGGTCGGTTAACAGGAAGGCGGCCATTCGAGCAACATCTTCGGCCCTTCCAATTTGTTTTAGCGGGTGTCTTTCAGCTGCGGCTTTCTTTTTTTCATCTGTGGCCAATAGTTTCTCAGCAAGTTTTGTATCGGTAAGCGATGGGGCAATTGCATTAACCCTGATTTTAGGGGCCCACTCGGCCGCGAGCGACTTGGCCAAACCTTCAACAGCACCTTTTGCTGCTGCCACCGAAGCATGAAAGGCCATACCTTGTTGTACCGCCACAGTTGAAAACAAAACCACCGAAGCCTGGTTGGAATTTTTGAGCAAGGGAAGAATTTGTTGCAAAGTTCGTACTGCACCCAACACGTTTACCCGGAAGTCTTCCGTAAAATCGTTTTCCGTTAGCCGGTGAAAGGGTTTCAAGTTGATGGTGCCAGGGCAGTAGGCCACACCATCTAATACTTGTGGCAATTCAGTTAATGTAAGTTGATCTGTTACGGCATCGAAAGTATAATAGTCAGAATCAGTTCTGGAAGTTGAAGCTACGGTATGTCCTGCCGCAGATAATTGTTGCGCTAGTGCTTTACCAATGCCCGAACTGCCGCCTATAATCAGAAAGTTTTTTGTGTCGCTCATGTTTGCGTACTTTGACCATCAATAACAGCTCATCAGGCCTATTGTTTTTTAATGGACGAAGCAAAGCGTAACCTATTGTTAACCGAACATCTGGCCAACTACATTACTGACCATAAGAAAGAGTTTGTAGCTCAGGTGCTGGATCAGCGCACGCGGCATGTAACTATTGTGTTGGAAGAAATCTTTCAATCGCAAAATGCCAGTGCCGTAATCCGCACGTGCGAGTGCATGGGTGTGCAAGATGTTCACATCATCGAAAATGAAGTGCAATATTCCATCAATCGCAGAGTATTAAAAGGTTCGTACAAGTGGGTGGATATGTATAAATATCGCACCCGCGAAAAAACGGGCACCGAACAATGCTTTGCAGAGCTAAAACGAAACGGCTATAAAATTTTGGTAACCGATCCTTCGCCCGATGGTATTTCTATTTTTGATGTTCCGGTAGATAATAAATTGGCCATTGTTATGGGAAACGAGTTGGAAGGCACATCGCAGTACGCGCTGGCTCATGCCGATCAAAAAGTTTACATCCCCATGTATGGCTTTACCGAAAGTCTGAATATTTCGGTTAGTGCTGCGTTGTGTTTGCAGGCGGTAATTCCAAGGTTAAAACAATCGTCAGTAGCGTGGCAGCTTACCGATTCAGAAAAAGATTTAATCCGGTTAGAGTGGTTTCGTAAAATGGTAAAACGCTGCGAAATAGTAGAGCGTGAGTTCCTTAAGACGCTGAGTTTGTAGAGCTGCAAGCAACAGGCTTCATGCTGCAGGGCTGTGAAAAATTTTTTCAGCGTTTACAGCCGACAGCTTGTTGCCTGAAGCCAGTAACCAGCAGCGAGTAACCAACAATAAATTCATTTCATTACCTTTGAGGTGGCTTTATCACTACATACATGAAGGTTCGCTGGAAGAAGGTAGTTCGGATCGGTATTATCATTTCAATTATTTCTGTTTTAATAATCTGGTTAACCAACCTGTGGGTTGTTACCAGTACACAAGCAAGAGTGTTAACCGATTACCGGCACTTACCCGATAGCGGTGTGGCCCTTGTGTTAGGTACCAGCCACAAACTTATGAGCGGAGAACCCAATCCGTTTTTTCATAATCGCATAGAAACTGCGGCTCAACTTTACAAGCAAGGAAAAATTATTCACTTTATAGTGAGTGGCGATAACCGCACGAAGTATTACAACGAACCACTCGAAATGCAAAAAGCATTGGTAAAGTTAGGCGTACCCGTTAATGCTATTACCTTAGATTATGCAGGCTTGCGCACGCTTGATTCTATTGTGCGTTGCAAAGAAATTTTTGGGCAGGATAACATTACTATCATTACGCAACCGTTCCACAGTTACCGGGCTTTGTTCATCAGCGATTATTATAAGGTAAATGCTGTTGCGCTGGTGGCCAACGAACCCGACCGCGAAACTGCAGCAAGGGTGTATGCGCGCGAGTATCTGGCGCGGGCCAAGGCCGTACTCGATTTATATTTGTTAGGCACCGCCCCGCGGCATTTGGGCGAAAAAGAGCCTATTCAGATTTAAAAAATTATTCTCTTTATACCTGAACACCTGCGGGCACCTCCTCCGTATAAATTGCTAATTTTGAATTCTTAAAGTTTGCGTGTGGGCAGAAAAGACCGGTTAAAAGCATTGCTGATTATGCTTGCGGCCATGTGGGCGAATGTATTTCTGGCTAACGCCCAGGAAACTATTGTGCAGGGAAAAGTGACGGATGCTGCTTCGGGTGATCCGATTCCATTTGCTAACGTAGTTTTTAAAGGAACATCCATTGGTGCTACTACCGATTTTGATGGAAACTTTTTGATCAAAACACAAAATCCCACTGATACCGTAATTGCTTCTTATATCGGTTATAAATCGCGTAGCAAGGTGGTGAAGCGCGGGGTTCAGCAAATTATCAATTTTCAACTGGCAGAGGATGTTACCAACCTGCAGGAAGTAATTGTAAAAGCAGGTGAGAATCCGGCCTTTGAAATTCTACGCAAAGTTGTTCGCAATAAAAACAACAACGACAAACGGAAGCTTATTGCTTACGAATACGATACCTACACTAAGATTGAGATTGATGTAGATAATCTCTCCGAAAAGTTTCGGGAGCGTAAAATGGTAAAACGCATTACGCAAGTTTTAGATAGTGTAGAGCGAATTGCCGGTGAAGATGGCAAACCCATTCTACCGTTGTTCATTACCGAAAGTGTTTCCAAAGTTTATTACCGCGATAATCCATCGCTCAAAAAAGAACATATTCTTAAAACCAAAATAAGTGGAGTAGGAGTGGAAGATGGAACTACCGTTACACAAATGATTGGTTCTTCTTTTCAGGAATATAACTTCTATCAAAACTGGTTGAATATTCTGGGCAAAGAATTTGTTTCGCCCATAGCAGACGGTTGGCGCATTTATTACGATTACGACTTAACAGATAGTCTTTACATTGGCGCGGATTATTGTTACCGGTTGGATTTCTTTCCACGCAGTCCGCAGGACTTAGCTTTCAACGGAACCATTTGGATTACAAGGGCAGACTTTGCCCTTAAACAGATTGATGCTACTATGGGCAAACAAGCCAATCTGAATTTCATAGATAAAATCAGAATTCAACAGGAGCTTGCAAAAACAGATTTAGGTGCCTGGGTTCCGGTAAAGAACCGTGTATTGATAGATGTGGAACAAGTAGGCAAATCCAACCCCGGTATGCTGGCAAAGTTTTACACCAGCAACAAAAACATTGTTACCAACAAACCACGCGACCCAGCTTTTTATGAACGCTCAATAGAACTGGCTGAAGATGCCCGCCTGGAAGAGGATAAAAACTGGGATTCGTTGCGTCATGAACCACTTTCAGAAACTGAACGCAACGTGTATAAAATGATTGATACGCTGCGCAACATTCCAATCGTAAAAACCTATACCGATATTATAAAAGTATTGGTGGATGGCTATTACAATCTGGGAAAAGTAGAAGTTGGCCCGTACCTGAGTTTGGTAACGTGGAATAACATAGAGGGCATCCGTATACAGGGTGGTTTCAAAACCAATTATCAATTTAGTAAGAAGTGGATTTTTCAAGGGCAACTCGCTTATGGTTTTGACGATGAACGCGTAAAGTACCTTGCCTCGGTGCAACGAATTCTATCGCGGCAACGCTGGACAACTTTTTCCATACGCGCCAGGCGCGATCTGAGTCGACTTGGTGTGGATGACGAAAGTCTGGCCGATAATCCAATCTTTCTGGCGGCCACGCGCTGGGGTTTTTTCAGAAGAGGATATTATTCAGACGAATATCGCATCGCGTTTCAACGCGAAATCTTTAAAGGGTATTCGCAAAAAATTTCGGTGCGGCATTGGACATTCGAACCTACGTATGAGTTTGGGTATTTCAATCCACCGGTTGAAGTAACCTCACCCGTTTACGATCGCTTTCAGGCCACGGAAGTAAGTATAGAATCGCGCTATGCCCGCGATGAAGTTTTTCTGCAAGACGATAACGATCGTATCAGTCTCGGTACCAACAAATGGCCGGTGTTAACATTTAAATACACACACGGCTTCAGTGGAATTTTAGGAAGCGATTTTGAGTATGATAAGGTTAAGTTTAACATGACCAAGCGAATTAAAACTGGGCCGTTGGGCGTAGGTTATGTAACCCTTTCGGGAGAATATGTTTTCAGTCCGGTTCCTTATCCGTTACTTAACCTTCATTTGGGAAATCAATCGCCAGTTTATTCGTCTATTACCTACAACCTGATGAACTTTGGTGAGTTTGTGAGCGATCGGTACGCAGCCATTCAGTATCGGCAATATTTAGAAGGCTTTTTGTTAAATCGCATTCCACTACTAAACAAACTCAAGTGGCGTTTGCTGGCAACTTCCAATGTAATTGTGGGTGGCATGCGGCAATCCAATCGTAACCTGATTTCACAACTATCACCAAGTGGGGCCGAAGCTTTGCCGGCCGGTTATTTTAAAAACAGCAAGCCCTATATCGAATTGGGATATGGCGTAGAAAACATCTTCAAGTTTCTGCGTGTTGACTTTATACATCGGGTATCTTATCTGGAGAACAAAGACGCGCGCAAGTTTGGTATTTTGTTTAGTGCCCAATTCCAACTTTAATCGGGAGTCTTTTCTTCAAACTTTCTATAATTCTGCCCTCCGGCTTCTAACTTCTAATTTCTAACGGCTAAATTTGCCCTCCTAAAAAGTATTTTTAATGAGCGTAGTAAACATTACCCTTCCCGATGGGTCAGCCCGTCAATATCCGGTTGGGGTTAAAGGCATTGAAATCGCGCAAAGCATAAGCGAGGGGTTAGCCCGCAATGCACTTGCCATTGAAGTGAACGGTGAAATCTGGGACTTGAGCCGACAAATCAACACAGATTCAGCAATAAAAATTTTTACGTGGAACGACAAAGGCGGTAAGTATGCGTTCTGGCATTCATCGGCTCACGTGTTTGCCGAAGCATTGGAGGCATTGTATCCGGGTGTTAAGTTTGGTATTGGGCCGCCAATCGAAAATGGTTTTTATTACGATGTAGACTTGGGCGATCGCCCTTTCGGGGATGAAGAACTGGCTGCGGTTGAAAAGAAGATGACCGAACTCGCGAAAGCAAATAATGCATTTGTACGGAGCGATGTTTCCAAGAAAGAAGCGATTGAATACTTCACTAAAAAAGGTGATGAATATAAACTTGAGTTGATTGAAGGGTTAGCCGATGGCTCCATCACCTTCTATCAGCAAGGTAACTTTGTGGACTTATGTCGTGGGCCACACATTCCAACTACAGGATCAATTAAAGCAATCAAGTTGTTGAGTGTGGCTGGTGCGTACTGGCGGGGCGATGAGAAGAACAAAATGCTGAAACGCATTTATGGCATTACGTTCCCCAAGCAAAAAGAACTGGAAGAATACCTGCACATGCTGGAGGAAGCGAAGAAGCGCGACCATCGCAAGTTGGGTAAAGAGTTAGAGTTGTTTGCCTTCTCAGAAAAAGTAGGGATGGGTTTACCATTATGGTTACCGAAAGGAACAATTCTGCGCGAGCGGCTGGAGCAGTTTATGCGCAGAGCACAGATTCGGGCCGGGTACGATCCGGTAGTTACACCCCACATTGGCAGCAAGCAGTTGTACATTACTTCAGGGCATTATGAGAAGTATGGTAAAGATTCGTTTCAGCCCATTCATACTCCCGATGAAAGCGAAGAGTTCTTGCTTAAGCCGATGAACTGTCCGCACCACTGCGAGATTTACAAAGTGAAACCACGTTCGTATAAAGATCTACCTATTCGCCTGGCGGAGTTTGGAACCGTATATCGGTACGAACAAAGTGGAGAGCTTCATGGCTTAACCCGCGTGCGTGGCTTTACACAAGACGATGCGCATATTTTCTGTCGCCCCGATCAGGTAAAGAATGAGTTTATAAAAGTGATTGATCTGGTGCTGTTTGTATTCAAGTCGTTAGGCTTCGAAAATTATACGGCACAGGTTTCGTTGCGAGATCCAGAGAACAAAGCCAAATACATTGGTGAAGATGCCTTGTGGGAGCGAGCTGAACGCGAAATTCAGGAAGCTGCCGATGAACGCGGTTTAAAAACAGTAGCCGTAAAAGGCGAGGCTGCTTTCTATGGACCCAAACTTGACTTCATGGTGAAAGATGCCCTGGGCCGAAGCTGGCAGTTGGGTACCATTCAGGTTGATTATCAGTTGCCACAGCGTTTTGAGTTGGAGTATATCGGTTCCGACAATCAGAAGCACCGGCCGGTAATGATTCACCGCGCACCTTTTGGTTCGATGGAACGATTTGTAGCCGTATTGATTGAGCATTGTGCGGGTAACTTCCCGCTTTGGCTGGCACCCGAGCAACTAGCCGTGTTGCCGATTTCAGAACGGTTTAACGAATACGGACAACAAGTTTTGGATACCCTTAAAAACATGGATATCAGGGGCTTTCTGGACGATCGCAACGAAAAAATAGGTCGTAAAATCCGCGATGCAGAGGTAACTAAAGTGCCTTTTATGCTTTTGGTGGGCGAAAAAGAGGCGGCTGAAGGTAAAGTAGCCGTACGCAAACACGGGCAGGGCGACCAGGGAGTTATGGATTTGAAAGAATTTGTAGCTCAATTTTCTGCTGATTTTGCGCTGCCAGGTTGATTTCAGGATTTTGAGAAAAGGAAAAAAGGGCGATATTTGCAGCCTGTTTTTAAAAAGTAAGAATTTAAACCCAACGAGTGGCAGGATTTCCAGGTAGTGACCGCCCAAGGCCTTTCATCAGAGGCCCGCGGAGAGTAGTAGAAGAACCGTATCGTGTGAACGAGCGCATTCTTGCCCAAAGGGTAAGGGTGGTAGGTGAAAACATCAAGGTTGATGTGTACCCTACATCGGTAGCTATTAAAATGGCGCAAGAGCAAGGCCTAGACCTGGTGGAGATTTCTCCAAATGCAGACCCTCCGGTATGCAAAATCATTGACTACTCCAAGTTTAAGTACGAGCAGAAGAAGAAACAGAAGGAGATCAAGGCTAATGCCCAGAAAACAATCTTGAAAGAGATTAGATTTGGCCCTAATACCGATGATCACGACTTCAACTTTAAAGTGAAGCATGCCGAGAACTTCATGAAAGAAGGTGCAAAGGTTAAGGCCTATGTACACTTTGCAGGTCGTTCGATTGTGTATAAAGAGCGCGGAGAAATTCTGTTGCTCAAGTTTGCACAGGCATTGGAAGAATTGGGTAAAGTAGAACAGATGCCCAAGCTGGAAGGTAAGCGCATGTATATGATGATTGCGCCAAAAGGAAAGAAGTAAGTTTAAATAAATAAGTAGATGCCTAAGTTAAAGACCAAGTCAGGCGCAAAAAAGCGATTTAAGGTTACCGGTACCGGTAAGATTAAGCGCAAGCGTGCGTACAAGCGCCACATCCTGACGAAAAAAGAAACTAAACAGAAAAGAAGATTAGGTAACGCTGCCACCGTTAAGAAAGTTGACGAAGGCAACGTGAAGCCAATGCTTCCGTATCTCGTTTAATCCGTTCAGTCGGATATGTGTTTAACCCTCCGAAAAACAGGGGGGATGTTTAACCCGGCTACTGGCACACAAGATCACGCTTAACGCGAGACGCCAACGCCAAAAAATTAAAATTATGCCACGTTCAGTAAACAGTGTAGCATCAAGGGCCAAGCGCAAACGCGTATTGGAATTGGCCAAAGGGTACTTTGGTCGCAAAAAAAATGTATGGACTGTAGCGAAGAATGCAGTTGAAAAAGGTTTAGTGTACGCTTACCGCGATCGCAAAGCCAAGAAACGCGACTTCCGCACACTTTGGATTGCCCGTATTAATGCCGGTGCCAGAATCCACGGTCTTTCTTACTCTGAGTTAATCGGTAAATTGAAAAAAGCAGGAATTGATTTGAACCGCAAGGTTTTGGCTGACTTGGCCATGAATCATCCGGCAGCTTTCGAAGCCGTAGTAAAGAAATTGAAGTAATTCAAATCTTAACATCCTTAAAGCCCACCGATTTTCGGTGGGCTTTTTTTTATTTTTGACGCATGTCAAAGTCGAAGAAGATTTTTGCCGGACTGGTGGTGGTGTTTGTAGTGTTGTTGGTTTATGCCAGTTATGACATTAGTACCCGTACTACCTTTCCGGGATCGAAACCCCAATTAAAGGAACGCATTGAAGAACAGTTTTTGAAGGCGGATACAATATCGCCCAATCAATTGTATCTTGAGGATACTTTAACCATAATATCAAACTAACATGCGCTTACTATGCTTGATTTTGGGCATGATTCTTTCTTTTGGAGTTCTTGCACAACCAAATAGCGAGTCTGTTTCTATCGGTCCTGGTTTGGATCCTTCCAAGGTTTTTCCTTTAGCCGCCAAGTATAGGCTACCTGAATTTACTACTGGTCACTTAATAACCTTTGACGGTAAACGATCACAAAATCTTACTTTGAATTTTAATTTGTTCTCAGAAGCACCTCAGTTTCTTGATAAGAATGGAGATACATTATTTTTGGATACAAATCTGGCGGAGTTCATTCATCTGGGTACTGTTGATTATTTTTACGATAAGGACCATTATTACGAGATCATAAAAAATACAGAACCAATAAAATTAGCTATAAGACGTAGATGGAGAGTCGCGCGAATTGTATCGAATAATTCGGTAGGAGAGAGAGTTGGAGACGCTCAAGTTAATACTCAAGAAAGAAGAGGCGCTTTGGTTTTTTCTCCTGCCTTGGGAAAGATGGTGAGAAATGAGAATACGATTTACGAGGTTGATTTAACTTATTTTTTGATTGATAAAAACAAAGCTGTTCACAAGGCCAATAAGGCAAGTTTTTTACGGTTACAAAAGACTAATAAAGCTGAGCTGGAGTCATTCTTATCAAGCGAAAAAATAGATTTCAATAAGGAAGCCGATCTTATTTACCTGGTGGAAACGATAAGTAAAGGTTATTTTGGTAAGTAGGAAATATTGACAAAGACCACTAATCGGTTTTTTTAAGCATCTCGTCCCTTAATATGACACTCAATCGGCAACGAATTTTGCGGGTGAGTACGCCACTGTACTTTAGCGTCAGATTAAAGCCAACTATAGACAAGATTATCCCCCGGGGTCCAGGACTTCGGGGGATTTTCTTTTTTAGCCCATTCTCAAAATTAAGTACATTCGTTAAGGCAACCCTTTTTTATTCTG
>Ga0075163_10012394_pt1 | contig 11102 bp, 10 predicted proteins | sample JI1023141ADNA_FD_71478 | JGI IMG/M metagenome (GOLD analysis project Ga0075163, IMG submission 71478) | Wastewater effluent complex algal communities from Wisconsin, to seasonally profile nutrient transformation and Carbon sequestration -... | ecosystem: Engineered > WWTP > Effluent > Algae...
GAGACCGAGACCGAGACCGAGACCGAGGCCGAGGCGGAGACCGAGGCGGAGGCCGAGACCGAGGCCGAGGCGGAGACCGAGACCGAGACCGAGGCCGAGGCGGAGACCGAGGCGGAGGCCGAGACCGAGGCCGAGGCGGAGGCGGAGGAACCCGATCCCGATCCCGATCCCGAGTTCAGCCGGCCATGGTGTCGTAGGTGTGGAACTTCATCATGAACGTGGCGCGGCCCTCGGACAGCGACCGCATCCGGGTCGAGTAGCCGAACATCGCGCGCAGCGGCACCAGCGCGGTCACGACCTGCTTGGGGCCGCGGACCGCGACGTCCTGGATCTGGCCGCGGCGCTGGTTGAGGTCGCCGATGATCGCGCCCAGGAACTCGTCGTCGACCGTGACCTCGACGCTCATGATCGGCTCGAGCCGGGTCGGGTTGGCGGCGGCGCAGGCGCGCCGGAAGGCCTCGGCGGCCGCGGCCCGGCAGCCGATCAGGCCATCGGCGCCGTCGGCGACCGCGACCTGGGTCAGGGTGACCTCGACGTCCTCGAGCGGGAAGCCGTCGGCGCCCGACGACGCGGCGTCGCGCAGCCCCTGGAGCGCGGCGTCGACGATCGCGTCGGAGACCACCGCGACGCCGGTGAGCTGCTTGCCGAACCGCACGCCCGAGCCGCGCGGCAGCGAGCGGACCCGACAGGTGGCCTCGCCGTAGAGCCGCTGCTCCTTGAGCTCGCGCTCGAACACCGCGTGCCCTTCGGCCTCGCCCAGCACGGTCTCGCGGTACACCACCTGCGGCTTGCCGACGTTGGCGGCGACGCCGTACTCGCGGCGCATGCGGTCGACGATGACCTCGAGGTGCAGCTCGCCCATGCCCCAGATGATGGTCTGGCCGGTGTCGGCGTCCTCCTTGACGCGGAAGGTCGGATCCTCGTCGACCATCTTGGCCAGCGCGAAGTCGAGCCGCTCCTTGGCGGCGTTGTTCTCGGCCTCGATCGCCTGCGAGATCACGGGCTCGTAGGTGTCGATCCGCTCGAGGAGGATCGGGGCCTTCGGGTCGCACAAGGTGTCGCCGGTGGTGGCGTCCTTGAGCCCGGCGGCGGCGACGATCTCGCCGGCCACCGCCTTGTCGAGGCGCTCGCGCTTGTCGGCGTGGATGCGGAACAGGCGCGCCACCTTCTCCTTCTTGCCGGTGCGGACGTTCAGGAGCTCGTCGCCGGGCGCGAAGGTGCCGGCGAAGATGCGCAGGAACACGACCTTGCGGCCCTCGTCCATCGCGATCTTGAAGGCCAGGGCGGCCAGCGGCTCGCTGTTCTTGGGCTGGCGGGTGAGCTTGTCCTCGGTCTTGCGCGGATCGACGCCGGTGATCGCCGGCACGTCGGTCGGCGCCGGCAGGTAGTCGATGACCGCGTCGAGGAGCGGATGGATCCCCTTGTTGCGCAGCGCGGTGCCGCCCAGGACCGGCACGATCTTCACCGCGATCACCGCCCGCCGCAGCGCCGCCTTGAGCTCGGCCACCGTCAGCTCGGCGCCCTCGAGGTACTTCTCGGCGATCGCGTCGTCGGTGTCGGCGATCGCCGCGACCAGGCGCTCGCGGGCCTCGGCGACCGCGCCGGTCAGCTCGTCGGGCACCGGTCGAACCTCGGGCTTGGCGTCGAGCTCGCCGGAGAAGTACAGCGCCTGCTGGGTCAGCAGATCGACCACGCCCTCGAAGGCGTCCTCGCTGCCGATCGGGAGCTGGATCGGCACCGGGTTGGCGCCCAGGCGCTCCTTGATCTCGGCGACGACGTGGTCGAACGACGCGCCGATGCGGTCGAGCTTGTTGACGAAGGCCAGGCGGGGGACATGGAACTTGTCGGCCTGGTGCCACACCGTCTCGGACTGCGGCTGGACCCCGCCGACCGCGCAGAACACCACGACCGCGCCGTCGAGGACCCGCAACGAGCGCTCGACCTCGATCGTGAAGTCGACATGGCCGGGGGTGTCGATCAGGTGGATCTCGTGCTTGCCCCACTCGAAGGTCGTGGCCGCGGCGGTGATGGTGATGCCGCGCTCCCGCTCCTGCTCCATCCAGTCCATCTGGGTCTCGCCGTCGTGGACCTCGCCGGCCTTGTGGATCTTGCCGGAGTGGAAGAGGAACCGCTCGGACACCGTGGTCTTGCCAGCGTCGATGTGGGCGACGACCCCGATGTTGCGAACCTGGTCGATCTTGGCCATGGCGCGCGCTCTATAGCACGGGGCCTCGACCGCGCGGCGGCCTTGGCCGCGGGTCGGCGCCGCCGGGCCGCAGCGGCGCAAAGTGCGCTACCATCGCCGCCATGAACATGCGTTCGTTGTGCGGAGTCGCGCTCGCGGTCGGGCTGACCGCGGGTGTGGCGGCGGCGCAACCCGACTACAAGGCCGCCGCCGAGCACTACCAGCTCGCCGAGACCGCGATGGCGCGGGGCGCGTACACCGACGCCGCCCTCGAGTACGGGATCGCCTACGACATCACCAAGGACCCGATCCTGTTCTTCAAGATCGGCCAGGCCAACGACAAGGCCGGCCGCTGCGCGGTCGCCCTCACGTACTACAACCGCTACCTGAAGGAGGGGAACCCGAGCCCGGAGTATCGCCGCCTGACCGAGGAGCGCGTAGTGGCGTGCGGCGCGGCCGGGACCGACGGGGGCACGGGCGACGGGGGCACGGGCGACGGCGGCACGGGCGACGGCGGCACGGGTGACGGCAGCACGGGTGACGGCGGCACGGGCGATGGCGGCACGGGTGACGGCGGCACGGGCGACGGCGGCGCCGGCGATGGCAGCCAGGACGGCGCCCTCGGTGGCCCCGACGCTGGCGGGCCGTCGTTCATCGATCAGCCGCAGTCGTGGAAGCGGACCGGCGCCTGGGTCGCGACCGGCCTGACCGTCGGTCTGGCTGCGGCCGGGGTGGTGCTGGCGATGTCGGCCTCGGGCAGCGAAGAGGATCTGCAACAGCTCCTCGACTTCCGCACCGCCGGACGACCGGCCCGCTACGACGAGGTCCGCGGGACCTACGACAGCCTCCTCGATGACGGCGAGCGCTACGATCAGCTCGCGACGGTGGCCTTCATCGGCGCCGGCGCCACCGCCGTGATCGCGACCACCCTGTTCCTCCTCGATCGCGGCGGCCGGGCCGAGAGCGCCAAGGCCGCTCGGATCCGGCCCGCGGTCGATCGCCGCGGCGGCGGCGTCGTCGTCGGCTGGGAGTTCTGACGATGGCCAAGTTCACGTTCGCGGGCGCGTTGACCACCACCGCCTTGATCAACACAGCGTTGACCGCAACCCTCGCCGCGCTGGTGACCGGGTGCTTCGACCCGCCCAAGCCGGCCTGCGCGTTCCTGTGTGGGACCGACTCGAGCTGCCCGAGCGGCTACACCTGCGCTGGCGATGGCTGGTGCAAGCGCGACGACGTCGCGCCTAGCTTCGTATGCGAGCCGGGCACCGTCGATGCCGCGGTGGCCGACGCCCCGGCGACCGACGCCGCCGAGGTCGACGCCGCCGAGGTCGACGCCGCGATGGTCGACGCGGGGACGACCGACGCCGGCGAGGTCGACGCCACCTCGATCGATGCCAGCGTGCCGCGCCTCGAGATCATCACCGCCAGCCCGCTGGCCTTCGGCGCGGTGGCCCAGACCGCCAGCGCGACCCAGACCGTGATGGTGCGCAACAGCGGCGCGGCGCCGTCGTCGGCCCTGACCGTCGACGTGACCGGCACCGACTTCACCCGGGTCAGCGGCACCGACACCTGCATGGGCGCCACCCTGCCCGCCCTCGGCACGTGCAGCTTCGAGGCGCGGTTCGCGCCCGCGGCCCTCGGGCCGGCGACCGGCGTAGCCGCGGTCTCGGCGACGGCCGGCGGGACGGTGTCGATCAACCTGACCGGGACCGGCGCGCCCATGCTGACCGCCAGCCCGACGACGGTCGGGTTCGGCGACGTCGCCAGCGGCGCGACGCCCGAGCGCACGGTGACGTTGACCAACGCGGGCACGGTCACGACCGGCACCCTGACCGCCGCCGTCACCGGCGACGCCCGGTTCTCGATCGCGACCGATAGTTGCTCGGCGGCCACCGTCGCTGCCGCCGGGACCTGCGCGGTCGCGGTGCGGTTCACGGCGTCGAGCGCCGGCGACGCCACCGGGACCTTGACGGTGACCGGGACCCCGGGCGGACCGGTGACGGTGGCGCTGACTGCGACCGGGTTGTGAGGGACCCGGTCGTAGGCGACCGGCGGTGAAGGGCGGCGCTGCGGCCTGCCCGGCTGGCTAGCTGGTAGTGATCGGGTGGCGGTGCTATAGGAAGCCCCGCATGGTGTTCGGCCTGTTCTCGAAAGAAAAGTCGCTCCAGCGCACGATCGAGCGCGCCACCAACAAGCTGTCGCAGCAGGCCGACCGATGGGCCGCGCTCGAGAAGCTGCGCGAGGACGGCTCGGATGACGCCCTGGTCGGTCTGTGCAAGCGCTGGAACATCACCAGCAACAACCAGGTCGAGGACCAGCAAGAGAAGGCCTGGGTGGTCGAGGTCCTGACCGCCAAGGGCCCGGCCGCGCTGGCCCCGCTCAAGCGCTACCTGAAGGGCGCCCAGGTGCTGTCCCATGCCCTGGCGGTCCTCGGCGCGGTGGCTAGCCGCGAGCAGGTGTTCGAGGTCGTCGACGCCATCATCGCCGACGAGCCCCCCGGCTACACCCGCGATCCCGAGCGCCGCCTCGACCTGATCCGGTGGCTGAGCGAATGGAAGACCGGCGGCCCCGACCTCGCGCCCAGGCTCCTGCCGTACCTGCGCGACTTCGACCAGAACGTGCGGGTGGCGGCGGCTGACGCGGTCGCCGACCTCGACCCCACGGTCACCGGTGGACCGCTCCTCGACGCCTTCGTCCGGCCCGAGGAGGAGAGCGGCCGATTCCGCAAGCGCATCGCCGAGATCCTGGCCGCGCACAAGCAGCCGCTGGGCGATCGCGCCGACGTCGTAGCGGGGCTGCTCACCGGCCCGGTGGCCGGCTTCGCGGTGGTCGGCGGCACGCTCGTCGCTCGCTGACCCGCCTCGATACCATCCTCGGGCCTCGGCCTCCGCCTCGGTCTCGGACTCGGCCTCGGTCTCGGTCTCGGCCTCCGTCTCGGTCTCGGACTCGGCCTCCGCCTCGGTCTCGGCCTCGGTCTCGGACTCGGTCTCCGTCTCGGACTCGGCCTCCCTCTCAGCGCGCGACCTCGAGCGTGACCTTGACCGAGCGCTTGTCGCCGTTGCGCGAGATCTCGAGTTCGACGACGTCGCCGATCCTGCGGCGGTCGAGGACCTTGAACAGGTCGGCGGTCTTGACCACCGGGCTGCCGTCGATCTTGGTGATGACGTCACCGAGCTCGAGGCCGCTGCGCCCCTGGATCAGGCCCGACAGCCCGGCGCGATCGGCGGGGCCCCCGCGGGCGACGTTGCGGATGCCGACCCCGGTCACGCCGATCTGCCGCATCTCACCGTCGGACAGGAGGTTGATGCCGAGCACGGGGCGGACCTCGCCCTTCAGGTTCAGGATCTGCGGGACGACCAGGTTGACGGTGTCGACCGGGACCGCGAAGCCGATGCCGGCGGACGCCCCCGACGGGCTGTAGATCGCGGTGTTGACGCCGATCAGCCGGCCCTGACCATCGAGCAGCGGCCCGCCCGAGTTGCCGGGGTTGATCGGCGCGTCGGTCTGGACGACGTCGTAGATCTTGCGCTGGCTGCGCGAGGTGATCTCGCGCCCGAGCCCGCTGATCACGCCGGTGGTCAGCGTCTGGTCGAGCCCGAACGGGTTGCCGATCGCCAGCACCTTCTGGCCGACCTGGAGGTCGGCCGAGGTGCCGACCATGATCTTGGCCAGCTTCGACGGCGGCGCCTCGATCTTGATCACCGCGAGGTCCTTGTCGCGGGCGGTGCCGATGATCTTGCCCTCGTAGGTGCTGCCGTCGGCGAGGGTCACCTCGGTCGAGGTCGCGCCCTCGATGACGTGGAAGTTGGTGACGATGTGACCGGCGTCGTCCCAGATGAACCCGGAGCCGGTGCCCTGGGGCACGTCATCGACCGCCGAGGTGATGACGTTGCGCATCTGGGCGATGTTGGTGATGTGCACGACCGACGGCGACACCGTCTTGAAGACGGTGATCGTGGCCTTCTCGTCGGCGCCGAGCTCGCCGGCCGGCGGCGCCACCGGGCGGGACTCGTAGACCACCTCGGGCTGCATGCGCCGCATCTTCATCACCGTGAAGACCAGCGCGGCCGCCACCAGGAGCAGCATCACCGCGAGGAGCTTGGTCAGGAGCGACGACTCGGGACCGGCCGGGGCCGGAGGCTCGGTGGGGGTCATCGACTAGAAGGTAACCCACAAACGCCGTCGAGCCAGGCGGCCGTGTCGGCGCGGCCGCGCGCCGCCGATCACATCGCGTGGGCCAGGCTGGCGCGCAGCGCGGCGCGGGCCCGGTGGCCGCGGATCTTGACCGTCGATACCGTCAGCCCGAGGGCGTCGGCGACCTCGGCCTCGCCGAGGTCCTCGTCCAGCCGCAGCTCGAGGACCCGCGAATACCGCGGGTCGAGCCGCGCCAGGTGGCCGCGCAGCGTGTGGTGATCTTGGGCCGTGGCCAGAGCCCGCTCCGGCGTCTCGGTGGTGGCCAAGAGATCGCGGTCGGCGCCGCTGGGATCGAGGCTGCGGGTCACGCGGCTGTGGCGGGCGCGGCGGAGGTGCGAGAGGGCCGACGTCACGGCCACCCGGTAGAGCCAGGTCCGGTACCGGGCCTTGCCGGCGAAGGACGCCCGGTGGCGGAACGCCGACAGGAGCGCGTCCTGGGTGGCGTCGTGGGCGTCGTCCTCGTCGCGGACGATGCGCCGGACGACCGCGTAGACGAATGCGCGGTCGTCCGGGGTGAAGGTCACGGAGCGGTCGCGGTCATCCGAATCGTTCATAACGGTCAGTCTAGGTCGCAATTCGTTCAGCGCAAGGACGATTTGAATGTTTTGTCGTTCGACCTCGGGATCGCGCCCTTACCTGGCCTTTCCCGTGGCGCGTAACGGAATTGGCTACCCTCACCTCTAACCGACGAACTCCGTGAAACGAGCCCTGTCTCCCAAAGACCTCGCCGCCGCCATCGGCGTGAGCGAGTCCTCCCTGAAGCGCTGGGCCGACTCGGGCAAGATCGCCGTGGTCCGCACCGAGGGCGGCCATCGCCGCATCGACATCGCCGAGGCGGTGCGCTTCGTGCGCGAGAGCGGCGTCCAGCTCGTGCGCCCCGACGTGCTCGGCCTGGCCGAGGTCGCGGCGGTCGCCAACGAGGACGGCCAGGGCGAGGCGCTCTACCAGCACCTCGCCGCCGGCAACCTGCCCGAGGTCCGCGGGCTCCTCGTCGGGATGTACCTGCGCGGCCAGGCGGTCGCCGCGATCTGCGACGGGCCGATCCTGGCGGCGATGACGCGGCTGGGCGAGCTGTGGCGCCACGACAGCGCCGGCGTGTTCATCGAGCACCGCGCGACCGACCTGATCGTCCAGGCGGTGACCCAGCTCCGCGCGCTGATCGAGCAGCCGCGCGAGAGCCACCGCGCGGTCGGCGGCGCCCCGGCCGGCGACCCGTATCTGCTGCCGTCGATGCTGGCGGCCACGGTGCTGGCCAGCGAAGGTGTGCGCGCGGTCAACCTCGGCCCGGACACCCCGATCGGGTCGCTGCGGCATGCGGTCGCACATCACCAGCCACGCCTGGTCTGGCTGAGCGTTTCGTCGCCGCCGCCGCCCGGGCTGGGCGCCGAGCTCGGGAGGTTCGCGCGCGAGCTGGCCGACACCGGGGCGACCCTGGTGATCGGCGGGCGCCACCGCGCCGACGTCGCCGCCGCCGCCCGCGGCGCGACGGTCGTGACGACCATGGCAGAGCTGGCGGCCTTCGCCCGCGGCCTCTCGGTCGGCGCCCGGGGCTGACCGCCCGCCCAGCTCAGCGTCGACGAGCGCGACCGCGCCGGCCCTCGCGGGCGTAGTCGTACCAGGCCGGCGCCGGCGTCGCCGCGTCGCGGATCCGCAGGACCACGGCCCGGTCGGTGGGGATCTCGACCTCGGACCAGCCCGGCGGTGCGCTCGGCGTGACCCAGGCGTACAGCGCGCGGGCGTCGCGCGGCGCCAGGTTGATGCAGCCGTGGCTCTTCCGCGCGCCGAAGCGATCGTGCCAGTAGGCCGCGTGCAGGTAGAGGCCGCGGCGGAACCGCAGGGCCCACGGCACCGCGCCGACGTCGTACTGGTTCTGCTCGTGCGCCTCGGCGGTCATCCGCGTGGTCGCCGCCTTGGCGACGATGCGGTAGAGCCCTGGCGGCGTGGTGCCGCGGCGGCGCCCGGTCGAGACCAAGGTCACGTACATCGGCGTCGCGCCGACGTAGGCGACCAGGGTCTGCTGATCGAGATCGACGTCGAGCCACGGCGCGTCGGCGGCCAGATCGGGCGGCGGCGCCGCCGGCCGCACGACCCGCAGCTCGCCGGCGGCGACCCAGGCGTCGGGGCCGAGCTCGACCCAGCCCGGGCGCTCGGACCGCACCCACACCACCGCGCGCGCGGCGCGCTGACCGACCACCGGGGCGTCGCGGCGCGGCGCCGCCCGGACGATCGCGTCGTGGTCCGGGCCGACGAAGGCCAGGGGCCAGGGCGCCGGCTGGGCCCGCAGATCGAGGCCGACGAAGGCCGACGGGTCGAGGGGCCGAAGCTCCGAGGCCGGGACCAGGCCGCGATGGGTCGGCAGGTAGTCCTGGCCGTCGATCTCGACCAGGTCGCCGCCGCGCACGAGGACGTGGGTCGACAAGAGCTCGGTCGGCGCGCCGTCGCGCGCGGCCGCGACGTCGCGGTAGGCCGGGGTGTCGTCGGCGACGACGTCGTAGTACGCGCCGGGCAAGAGCTGGCCCGGCGCCACCGTCGGCAGGTCGGCGCCACCGGGGGCGGCCGAGGTCGGCTCGAGGTCGGACGCGCACAAGAAGCCGCGGGGCGCGATCGCGACCCAGGCCGAACAGCGCCGATCGCCGGCGTGCAGGCCGAGCACGGCGACCCGGGTGCCGGCGACGATCTTGCCGATCGCGGGGGCGCCGGTCCGCGCCGCCTCGAGGACGTGACGGGTCGCGCGCACCTCGACCGTCGCGGTGTCGGCCGGCCAGCCTAGCCCGACGGCGGTCGGCGGGTCGAGCGGCGCCGCGGCGACCGCGCGGGATCCGGCCAGCGCGACCAGCGCGACCGACGCGAGCTTCAACGCCGGCCCCGCGCCGCCCGCATCGCCACCGCCAGCTCGAGGGCGGCGACCGTCGAGGTCGGGCGGGCCCGGCCGGTGCCGGCCAGGTCGTACGCGGTGCCGTGATCGGGCGAGGTGCGGACGATCGGCAGGCCGAGGGTGACGTTGACCGCGCGCTCGAAGTCGATCAGCTTGACCGGGATCAACGCCTGGTCGTGATAGAGCGCGACCAGGCCGTGATAGCGACCATCGCAGGCGTCGCGGAAGGCGGCGTCGGGCACCAGCGGACCGTCGACGATCGCGGCCGCCCCCAGGCTCGCCGCCAGCGCCTCCACCGCCGGCGCGACCAACCGGAGCTCCTCGTCGCCGAGCAGGCCGCCCTCGCCAGCGTGGGGGTTCAGGCCGACGATCCCCAGGCGGATCGGCGCCGGCCGGCCGAGCTCGGTCGCCAGCGCCGCCGCCAGGAGCTGGCCGACCGCGACGATCCGCTCGACCGTCAGCGCGCCCGGGACCGCGGCCAGCGGCAGGTGGACGGTGGCCAGGGCGACCACCAGCCGAGGACCGACGAAGGTCATCGCCACCTCGCGCGCCCCCAGGCGATCGGCGAGCAGCTCGGTGTGCCCCGGGAAGGCCAGGCCGGCCCGACGAGCCCAGGTCTTCGAGATCGGCGCGGTGACCAGCGCATCGATCGCGCCGGTCTGAGCGGCGGCGATGGCGCCGTCGAGCCAGGCGACCTGGGCGGCGCCGGAGCGCTCGTCGGGGCGACCGGGCACGACCGGGCCAACCGCGGGGCCCTCGCAGCGCAGCGCGGGATCGAGGTCGACGCCCATGGCGCGGGCGCCGGCCGCCAGGCACGCCGGGTCTCCGAAGACGATCACCTCGGCGCGCACCGCCGGAGGCGCCGCGGCCAGGGCGGCGGCCACCACCTCCGGCCCGATTCCGGCCGGATCGCCGAGCGTGATCCCGATCGCCATGGCCGCCACCATAACCGGCGTGGGCGCGGTTGAACATGGCGCCCCGGCGATGCGTCCATCATCGTATGGACATGCGATCCGCGCGCGGCCTCGTGACCATCGCCGTGGCCACCGCGTTCGCGTGCGGCGGCGCCGGCGAGGCCCTCGACCCGGTCGAGCCTGGCCCCGGGGCGACGACCGAGACCGTCCCGCCGTCGGTGCCCCTGGCCGCGGTCCACCCCGGCGAGAAGATGCGGTTCGAGGTCTCGCTGGCCGGCGTCCTCGCGGGCGAGGCCAGCTTCGCCACCGGCGACTTCGGCGAGCGCGACGGCCGCCCGACGGTGGTGCTGTCGTCGAGCATCCGCTCGGCCGGCGCCCTGGCGCTGGTCAAGGACATCCGCGACGAGGCCACCACGGTCCTGGCGATCGACGGCCTCGAGCCGCTGTCGACCACCGCCACCGTCAAGGCCAACCCCCGCGACTACACCGCCGAGACCCGGTTCGTCGATCGGGTCGCCGAGATCGAGTTCCGCCCCGCCAAGGGCCCGACCCAGCAGCTCCGCTACGACTTCGCCGGCCAGGTCGCTCACGATGCCCACAGCGCGATGGCGACCCTGCGGGTGTGGCAGGCCCCGACCGGCACCACCCAGACGATGTGGGTCCTGGGCGGGCGACGGATCTGGAAGGTCGAGCTGACGCTGGGCCCGACCGAGGTGATCCACACCTTCGCCGGCAACCAGCCCGCCATCCGCCTCGACGGCCGCGCCACGCGCGCCCACGCCAACCTGACGGTCGATCCGAGCCGGCCGCCGCGGACCTTCTCGGTCTGGCTGTCCGACGACGCCGATCGGGTGCCGTTTCGCGTCGTGGCCGCGACCGAGCTGGGCGACGTGTTGATCGAGATGGTCGAGTACAGCCGGCCGTAGCGGGCGAG
>Ga0075163_10012395_pt1 | contig 11102 bp, 9 predicted proteins | sample JI1023141ADNA_FD_71478 | JGI IMG/M metagenome (GOLD analysis project Ga0075163, IMG submission 71478) | Wastewater effluent complex algal communities from Wisconsin, to seasonally profile nutrient transformation and Carbon sequestration -... | ecosystem: Engineered > WWTP > Effluent > Algae...
CTGCTGAAGACGATGGACGCCTTCGTGGCGAAGAACACCGCCAACGGCGAACTCGGCAAGCTCTACAGGAAGTGGCTGCAGAGCGATCTGCCGGCGATGCCCGCCAACTGACCTGCGCGTTGCCACCACCCGGGAGTCGACATGAGCACTGAACCCATCATCCACATCGAGAAGGTCAACAAGTGGTACGGCCAGTTCCAGGTCCTGACCGATGTCGACCTCGATGTTCGCAGCGGCGAGCGCATCGTCATCTGCGGGCCTTCGGGTTCCGGCAAGTCGACGCTGATCCGGTGCATCAACCACCTCGAGAAGGTGCAGCAGGGCAAGATCGTCGTCGATGGCATCGAGCTCACCGGCCATCAGCGCAAGAACATCGACCTCGTGCGCCGCGAGGTCGGCATGGTGTTCCAGCAGTTCAACCTGTTCCCGCACCTCACGGTGCTGCAGAACTGCACCCTCGCACCGATGAACTCCCGGGGCGTCGGCCAGGCCGAGGCCGAGGAGACGGCCATGAAGTACCTGAAGCGGGTGCGCATCCCCGATCAGGCGAACAAGTACCCGAGCCAGCTCTCCGGTGGCCAGCAGCAGCGCGTGGCGATCGCGCGGGCACTGTGCATGTCGCCGAAGATCATGCTGTTCGACGAGCCCACCTCGGCGCTGGACCCCGAGATGGTCAAGGAGGTGCTCGACACGATGATCAGCCTCGCCGAGGACGGCATGACGATGCTGTGTGTCACGCACGAGATGGGCTTCGCACGCAGCGTCGCCGACCGCGTGATCTTCATGGCGGACGGGCGCATCGTCGAGCAGGCGCCGCCGCAGACGTTCTTCGCGAACCCCGAGCATCCGCAGCTGCGCGCGTTCCTCGGCCAGATCCTCAGCTCCAACGGCCAGGCGGCCCATGCCTGAGTCCACGCCAGTCCCGATTTCGCTGTCGTCCTTGCTCGCGGTGACGCGGCATGAGCCCGAGCGGCATCGCGAGGAGCCTGGCATGAGCCTGGATGTCGTCACCTTCGGCGAGGCGATGCTGATGCTGGTCGCCGATCAACCCGGGCCCATAGAGACCGCCACGTCCTTCGTCAAGCGGACGGCCGGTGCCGAGACTAACGTCGCCATCGGCCTCGCGCGGCTGGGGCTGAATGTGGGCTGGGTCAGCCGGCTCGGCACCGATTCGATGGCACGCTACCTGCTCGGTGCGCTGCAGGGCGAGGGCGTCGACTGCTCGCACGTCGTGTGCGACCCGGCCCAGCGCACCGGCCTCCAGTTCAAGGGCCGCGTGGCGGGCGGCGGCGACCCGCCGGTCGAATACCACCGCAAGGGCTCGGCCGCCAGCCAGTTCCAGCCGGACCAGATCGACGTTCCGTGGCTGAGCTCGGCGCGCCACCTGCACGCCACCGGCGTGTTCGCGGCGCTGTCCGACAGTTGCCACGCGACAGCGCTTCGCGGCATGCAGCTGATGCGCGCCGGGGGCCGCACGGTCTCGTTCGACCCCAACCTGCGTCCGACCTTGTGGCCTTCGCCAGAACGCATGCGCGACGCGATCAACGGCCTGGCCACGCAGGCCGACTGGGTGTTTCCGGGCATCGAGGAAGGCCGCGTTCTGACCGGCATCGATACGGCCGAAGGCATTGCCCGCTTCTACCGCGATCGTGGCGCCCGGCTGGTCGTCGTCAAGCTCGGCCCCGAAGGCGCCTACTTCGACAGTGAGGGTGGGTGTGGCCACGTCGCCGGATTCCCCGTCGAGCGGGTGGTCGACACCGTCGGCGCCGGCGACGGCTTTGCCGTCGGCGTGATCAGCGCGCTGCTCGAAGGCCGCAGCGTGAGCGACGCGGTGCGCCGTGGCGCGTGGATCGGCGCGCGCGCCGTCCAGGTGCCGGGCGACACGGAGGGGCTGCCTTCCCGCAGGCAACTCGAGGAGTCGGGCCTGTGACGCGCAAGAACGTGCTCGTCTTCCGCGAGCTCCCGCCGGATCAGCTGGACCGGCTGAAGGAACTGCACGACGTGACCGTGGCCAACCCGCGCTCGGCGGCGCAGCGGGACGCCTTCTTCGCCGCACTGCCGGCTGCGCAGGGCCTCATCGGATCGAGCTTTCGCATCGACGAGGCGGTGATCGCGCTGGCGCCGAGGCTGGAGGTGATCTCGAGCATCTCGGTCGGCGTCGACAACTACGATCTCGCGCTGCTCGAGCAGCGCGGCATCCTGCTGTGCAATACGCCCGGCGTGTTGACCGAGACCACCGCTGACACGATCTTCGCGCTGATCATGGCCACGAACCGGCGCCTCGTCGAACTGGCGCTGCATGTTCGCGAAGGGTGCTGGACGCGCAACATCGACGAGTCGCTGTTCGGCTGGGACGTGCACGGCAAGACGCTGGGAATCGTGGGCTTTGGCCGCATCGGGCAGGCGCTGGCGCGACGCGCGGCGCTGGGATTCGGCATGCCGGTGCTCTACCACAACCCCGTTCCCGTCGAAGTCCCCGAACTCGCCGGCCGGGTGCGCCACGAGACGCTGGACTTGCTGCTGGGCGCGGCCGATATCGTCGCCCTGACTCTGCCTCTGACGGAAGAGACACGCGGCCTGATGGATGCCCGACGCTTTGGCTCGATGAAGCCCGGGGCGGTCTTCGTCAACGGCTCGCGCGGCGCGATCGTGCACGAGGACGCGCTGCTGCATTCGCTCGACTCGGGCCAACTGCGTGCCGCCGGGCTGGACGTGTTTGCCGTGGAACCACTGCCGCTGGACTCGAGGCTGCGGACACATCCGCTCGTCACGGCGCTGCCGCACATCGGCTCGGCCACGCACGAGACGCGTCACGCCATGGCAGAACTCGCGACCTCCAACTTGCTTGCTGCCCTTGCCGGGCAGCGGCCGGCGGCAACCGTCGCCTGACGCCGCGAACCGAGCTCCACGGGCGTCAGAGCCGGGCAGGATTGCCGGTCTTGAGCAGCCACTGCATCAAGTTCGAATACAGCACGTCGGGCTCTACCGGCTTGCCGATGTGCCCGTTCATTCCGGCCGCCAGGCAGCGGTCGCGATCCTCGGCGAAGGCGTTGGCGGTCATGGCCAGAATCGGCACCGTCGGATGGCCCGGGAGCCTGCGAATTGCGTGCGTGGCCTGAACACCGTCCATGACCGGCATCTTCATGTCCATCAGGATCAGTGCATAGCTTGTCGCGCGCACCCGCTCCACGGCTTCCAGGCCATTGCTCACCATGTCGACGACGAGCCCGGCGTCCTCCAGCAGGCCGCGCGCCACGGCCTGGCTGGTAGCGTCGTCCTCGGCCACCAGGATACGAAGGCCAGGAAAGCGAAGCGCCAGGATCTCGCGCAGCGGCTCGGCGTTCGCTCCCGCGTGAAACGACTGGTCGACGGCCCGCTTCAGGCGCGCCGTCATCCAGAACCTGCTTCCGACACCGGGTTGGCTGCTCACCCCCACGTCGCCACCCATCAGCTTGGCCAGCCGCTTGGAAATGACCAGGCCCAGCCCGCTGCCGCCGTACTTGCGGGTCGACGAATCGTCGACTTGCGAAAAGACCTGGAACAGCCGGGTCTGCTGCTCGGCGCTCATGCCAATGCCCTCATCGGCGACCTCGACCCGCAGCAGCAGGCTGTGGCCGTCGTCTTCGCTGGAATCGGCGCTGACGACGATCTGACCCTGTTCCGAGAACTTGATGGCGTTGCCCATGAAATTGAACAGGACCTGCTTCAATCGCAAGGCGTCGCCGGACATCAGGTCGGGCGTCGACGGCGTGATGTGGCGCGACAGGCGCAGGCCCTTGGCGAGCGCCTGCGGTTCCACGATGCGCACGCTTTCGTCGATGGTGCGCGCCAGCGAGAAGGTCTTCTCCTCGAGCGTCATCTGGTCCGCCTCGATGCGCGAAATGTCCAGAATGTCGTTGATGATGGCCAGGAGATGCCGCGACGCCTGTGCCCCCTTGGTGAGCCAGTCGATCAGCTTGGGATCGGTGGCCCGGCGCAGGGCCAGTTCGGTCATGCCCATGATGCCGTTCATCGGCGTGCGAAGCTCGTGGCTCATGTTGGCCAGGAACATGCTCTTGGCTCGACTCGCGGCCTCGGCTGCGTCCCGGGACTCTGCCAGTTCGGCAGTGCGCGAGAACACCAGATCTTCCAGGTGGTGCCGGTGCTGCACCAACTCGTCGGCAAGTTGCTTGCGTGCGGTGTTGTCGGTGCCGATGAGAAGGTAGCCGATGATCCCGTCGTGGGCATCGCGAAGCGCCGTCACGGAGACCACGGCCGGAAACCGACTGCCGTCCTTGCGGATGTAGGTCAGTTCGTAGATGTCTTCGATGCCGCGCGTGGCCTTGAACACCAACGCCTCGAAGCCCGGTGCGATCGGTTTGGAAAAGCCGTCGCTCAGGGCCTTGGCGCGCGCGATCAACTCCTGCGGGTCGGAGATGTCGGCCGGCGTGATCTTGTTCAAGACGTCGACGGCAGCATAGCCAAGCATGCGTTCCGCGCCCACATTGAAGATCTGTATGACGCCTTTGGCATCGGTCGCGATGCTCGAGAAGTTGGCGCTGTTGAAGATGGCGCGCTGCAATGCGCCTGCCTTGAGCAGCGCCTCCTCGGCCTGCTTGCGTGCCGTGTTGTCGGTACCGATCAGGAGGTAGCCGATGATGCTGTCCTGCGCGTCGCGCAGCGCGGTCACCGAGACGACGGCAGGGAACCGGCTTCCGTCCTTGCGGATGTAGGTCAGCTCGTAGATGTCCTCGATGCCGCGTGAAGCCTTGAACACCAGCGCCTCGAAGCCTGGTGCAATCTGGATATCGAGTTCGGTGCTGAGTTCGTGAGCGCGCTCGATCAACTCCTGCGGGTCGGAGATGTCCGCCGGGGTGATCTTGTTCATCACGTCGGCTGCGGAGTAACCCAGCATGCGCGCCGCACCGACATTGAAGATCTGGATGACGCCCTTTGCATCGGTCGCTATGCTGGAAAAATAGGCGCTGTTGAAGATTGCGCTCTGCAACGCGCCCGTCCTCAGCAACTCTTCCTGGCGACGGACTTCGTCGATGTACTCATCCTTGGACGCCGGACCGGCAGTCCCGAGAATCTTGGCGGACATCATTGACCTTGCGCTGGACTTGCATGTCGCGTGTCGCGCGCTCGAAGGTGCTGGACGCACCTGAGACCCTTATACGCCTTCTGCAGCGCGGGATTCATGCTTCTTGGCCCAGGTGGCCGCACACCGGGATGGCAGCACCTGCATGCCAGCATGCAAGGCTTCAGCCTTGCGAGTCGCTCTGGATTGACACGCCGGGGTGCTGGTGCGATAAATAGTGCTTGCACTGGTAGGACCAGATTGGTCTTACCAAAATCCTGTCAACTGCCTTGGCCAAAGTACCGAACCCCAGCGGAGTCATGTCGAGCAACGAGCCGGTTGCCGCTGCCCGTTCGCCCTTGATCGACCGCCTGCTGCCGTACCTGCGCGAACGCGGCTACCAGGCAGGCGAGCGGCTGCCGTCCGAGCGGGACCTGGCCGAGCGGTTCGCTGTCTCGCGCGGCCAGATCCGGGAGGCGCTGGCGGTGCTGGAAGCCACGCGGGTGGTCGAGAGGCGACCGCAGTCGGGTGTCTACCTTCGCGCGCGCGATCGCGAATCGAGCCTGGACGCGCAGCTGCTGGAGAACGACGGTGGCGTTCCGCTGAACCCCGCCGACGTGCGCGCGCTGCATGAGTTCCGCTGGCTGCTGGAGGTGCAAGCCGTCGAATTGGCCGCCGTGCGCCGGACGGACGACGACGTGGCCCGCATCGATGCCGTGCTGGCGGAGAGTGCCACCCTGCTGAAGCAGGGCCAAGCGCTGGACGACATGGACGCGCGCTTTCACCTGGCAGTCATAGCGGCCACGCACAACCAGTTCCTGTTGCGCACCGCCCACTGGTTCTATCTGGTGTCGGGCGAACGCCGACGGGTCTATTTCGCGGACCCCCGCAACGGCCGGCGCTCGCTGGCCCAGCACCGTGCGCTGCGCGACGCCCTGCAAGCCGGCGATGCCGCCGGCGCCAGGTCCTTGCTGCAGCAGCACCTGGGTCGCGTCGAACGCTATTGGTTGTCGACGCTGGTCCCGCCGGTCCGCGCCAACCCTCGGGGCGCGGCATGAAGCCCCTGGTCGTTCTGACGCTGGGCATCGATGCCCAGGCCCACGCAGCGCTGGAGCGCCATGCGCGTGTGCTCGTGCTGCCTGACACATCGCTGGACACCATCCGCCGCGCGGTGGCGCAAGCCCATGCCGTGATGGTGCGCGCGCCCTTGCCCGACGACGTGTTCGAGTGCGGGCCCGGACTGCTGGGGGCCGTGCGCCACGGTGCCGGAGTGGACATGATTCCGGTGGCGGCCGCCACGGCCGCGGGGGTGCCGGTGGCCAACGTGCCGGGCGTGAATGCCAGCACCGTGGCCGAGTACGTGGTGGGCCAGATGCTGCAATGGAGCCGACGCCTGGCGCGCGTCGATCAAACGCTGCGCCGTGAAGGATGGGCATCGGCGCGCGCGCAGGCCGATGCCGGGCGCGACCTGTGCGGCCGCACGCTGGGCATCGTGGGCGCTGGCGCCATCGGCGCCGCACTGGCGCGGGCGGCCGGGCTGGGTCTGGGCATGACGGTCCTGGGGCATCGTCGGTCCCCCGGCGAATTGCCTGCGCCGATGCAGCGGGCCTCGCTGGACGAGGTGATCGAGCAGTCCGACTTCCTGGCGCTGAGCTGCCCCTTGACCGTGCACACGCAGGGGCTGATCGGCGCCCGCGAGCTGGCGCGCATGAAGGCCGGCGCGGTGCTGGTCAACGTGTCGCGCGGTGCCGTGGTGGTGCAGGCCGATCTCGTCGATGCGCTGGCGCGCGGCCACCTGGGCGGCGCCGTGCTCGATGTCTACGAAGCGCAGCCCCTGCCGGCCGATTCGCCACTGCTGGGCTTCGACCACGTGCTGCTGACGCCCCACATGGCCGGCATCACCGCCGACAGCATGCGCCGCATGGGCCTGCTGGCGGTGTCGCAGACGCTGGACCTGCTGGCGGGCCGGCGTCCGCCGCACCTGGTGAACCCCGAGGTCTGGCCTCATCGCCGCCGCAGCCCCTTCACCACCAACCCGGAACCCGCATGAAGATCAAGTCCGTCGACGCCACATGGGTGCACGTGCCCATCCCACCGGCGCAACAGCACCTCAGCGACTTCGGTCGCATCAGTTCCTTCGATTCCACGATCGTGCGCATCGAAACCGCCTGCGGCCTGGTGGGCTACGGCGAGGCCAAGGAGGAGGTCGGCAGTTCCGGCAACAACCATGGCCTGACGGCGCTGATACGCCACAAGTTTGCGCCCGCACTGATCGGCGAAGACCCGCGTGACATCAACCGCCTGTGGGAAGTGCTCTACAACGGCGTGCGCGACCACTACGCGCTGCGCGACGGGCACGTGTTTCCCATCCTCGGGCGGCGCGGCATCACCGTGTCGGCCATCAGCGGCATCGACATGGCGCTGTGGGACATCCTGGGCAAGTCGCTGGGCGCGCCGGTGTGGCGGCTGCTGGGCGGGCGCAAGGCCGAGCGCATGCCGGCTTACGCGTCTGGCGGTTGGGCCGACGCCGCGGGCATCGGCCAGCAGTTGATGGGCTATGTCGAACGCGGCGGCTTCAAGGCCGTGAAGATGCGTGTGGGCGTGATCGACGGCCCGGTGGTCAAGTCGGTCGAGCGCGTGCGTGCTGCACGTGCTGCGCTGGGGCCCGACATCGGCTTGATGTGCGACGCCCACGGCACCTACACCGTGGCCGACGCCAAGCGCTTTTGCCAGCTGGTGGAAGACTGCGAACTCACCTGGTTCGAAGAGCCGGTCACGGCCGACGACAAGCGCGGCCTGGCCGAGGTGCGGGCCAGCACCTCGGTGCCCATCGCGGTGGGCGAAAGCGAGTTCACGCGCTTCGACTTCCTGGACATCGCGCAGCGCGGCGGCGCCGACATCTTCCAGCCCGACCTGGCCATTTGCGGAGGCATCAGCGAAGCGATGCGCATCGGCGCCATCGCCAGCGCCTACAACCTGCGTCTGGCACCGCACCTGTGGACCGGCGCGCTGGCCTTTGCCGCCGGCATGCACGTGGCGGCGGCCAGCCCCTCCGGCTGGATCCTGGAATATTCCCTCGGCGCGAACCCGCTGCTGCATGAACTGGCGGCTGAACGCTTCACCGTGCAGGACGGCATGATCGAGGTGCCTGACCGGCCCGGTCTGGGTGTCACCGTCGATGAAGCATTCGTGCAGCGCCACGCCGTGGCCATGCCCACTTGAGCGGAGACACAACATGAAGAAACTGCTGGTTCTGTGCCTGTTGGCGTTGACGGGCTGGGCACAGGCACAGGTACAAGCGCTCTCGGCGAGCGGCTGGCCCAGCCGCCCCATCAAGCTGGTGGTCCCGTTTGCGGCGGGTGGCACCACCAGCATCCTGGGCCGTGCCCTGGCCGACAAGCTCGGCCCCATGCTGGGACAGACGGTGATCGTCGACAACCGGCCCGGCGCCGGCGGCAACGTGGGCATGGACGCCGTGGCCAAGAGTGAGCCCGACGGCTACACGCTGCTGATGGGCCCCATTGGTCTGGCGATCAATCCGGCGCTGTACACCAAGATGAGCTTCGATCCGCTGAAGGATCTGGCACCCATCGGCCTGTACGCCGGCGTGCCCAACCTGCTGGTGGTGCACCCGTCCGTGCCGGCCCAGTCGGTGAAGGAACTGGTGGCCTTGCTCAAGGCCAACCCCGGCAAGTACAACTACGCGTCCAACGGCAATGGCACGTCCAGTCACCTGGCCGCAGAAATGTTGAAGGCCAGCGCCGGCGTCGAAGTGGTGCACATTCCGTACAAGGGTGGCGCCCCGGCGATGGCCGACCTGCTGGCCGGCCACGTGACCATGCTGTTCGACCAGATGCCGGCCGTGATGCCGCAGGTCAAGGGTGGCAAGGTTCGTGCGCTGGGCGTGTCCAGCGCCCAGCGATCGGCCGCTGCGCCCGACGTGCCCACGCTCGCCGAAGCAGGCCTGCCGGGTTTCGACATGACGGTGTGGTTCGGCCTGCTCGCGCCTGCACATACGCCCAGTGCCGTCGTGCAGCGCGTGAACACCGAGATGGCCAAAGTGTTGAAGGACCCGGAGTTCCGCACTTTCCTGGCCGGCCTGGGTGTGTCGCCAATGGGTGGCAGCCCCGATGAATTTGCCGCCTTCCTGCAGACCGAAACGCAGCGATGGGCGAAGGTCGTCAAGGATTCAGGCGCTCGTGTCGACTGAGCGCTGCGCCGCCGGCAAGCCCGGCGCTTGCATCGATCCCACATTCCCCCCCCACCGGAGATACCCATGCAGACCGCGCCATCCCGCTACCGTTCCCTGCTGCTGAAACTGGCCGCCACCACCGCCCTGGTCATGGGTGTCGGGGCAGCCTTTGCACAGGCCGACTTCCCGAGCAAGACACTGCGCATCATCGTGCCGTTTGCACCGGGCGGTGCCAGTGACGTGCTGGCCCGCACCTTTGGCCAGAAACTGCAGGAGGCCTGGGGCCAGACCGTGCTGGTGGAAAACAAGCCCGGTGCGGGCGGCAACATCGGGGCGGAGGCAGGAGCCAAGGCGGCCCCGGACGGACACACCCTGACGCTGGCCGCTGCCGGGTTCATGGCCGTCAACCCCTCGCTGTATGCCAAGCTGCCGTATGACTCGGTGAAGGACTTTGCGCCCGTGGCCTTGCTCGTCAAGGCGCCGCTGCTGATGGTGGCCAATGCCAGCCTGCCCGCGCGCAACCTGAAGGAGTTGATCGACTACGGCCGCGCCAACCCCGGCAAGCTGACCATCGGCAACGGCGGCGCGGGCACTGCCCAGCACCTGGGTGGCGAGTTCTTTACCAGCGCGGCAGGCATCCAGGCCCTGCACATCCCGTACAAGGGCAGCGCGCCGGCCACCAACGACCTGCTGGCCGGGGTGTTCCAGGTGCAGTTCGACAACATGGTCACGCTCATTCCGCACGTGAAGTCCGGCAAGCTGCGGCCGCTGGCCGTGTCATCGGCGCAGCGCGTGGCCACCATGCCCGATGTGCCCACCATCGCCGAATCCGGCCTGCCCGGGTTCGAGACGGGCACCTGGTATGGGCTGGTGGCACCAGCGGGTACACCGGCACCGGTGGTCGACAAGCTCAACCGTGAGATCAAGCGCATCCTGGCCCTGCCCGAGGTGACTGAAAAGCTTGGCGCCATGGGCCTGCTGGCCGCCCCCATGGCGCCAGCGCAGTTTGCCGAGTTCATCAAGAGCGAAATCGTCAGCTACGGGCGCGTCATCAAGTCCGCCAACATCAAGCTGGATTGAGCCGAACGCCATGAATCTGCTCATTCCTGGTTGCGCAGTGCCAGCTCACCTTGCCGCGTGCAATCAGGGGCATCCGCCGTCCTGATCCCGCTGTCCCGAACCATCCCACGCTGCGGAGAACGACGCATTGAGCCCATCCGCCAAGGCCCCCACCGCAGTTGGTCTGTACCTGGCCGGCGTGCAGTTCCTGTTCGCGGTCGGCTGGATCGTCTACGCGATCTACCTGCCGGCGCTGGCGGAGCAGGTCGGGCTGCCCAAGTCGGCCGTGCCCTGGCTGCTGCTGATGGACCAGCTGATCTTCGTGGTCTGCGACCTGGCGGTGGGCGTTTGGTCGGACCGCGCGGCCGGCGTGCTGGGTCGCATCGGCTGGCGGGTGCTGGGCGTCACCCTGCTGTCCACCGTCGCCTTCCTGGTGCTGCCCTGGGTGGCGCCGCGGGGATCTCCGGGCCTGTTCGTGGCGATCACCGCGCTCTGGGCGGCCAGCAGCGCGGCGTTGCGGGCGCCGCCGTTGACCTTGCTGGGTCGCTATGTGGCCAAGCCCGCCGTCCCCTGGCTGCTGAGCCTGGTGTTGCTGGGCACGGGCATCGCGTCCGCCATCGGCCCCTACCTGGGCTTGACGCTGAAGGGGCTGGACCCGCGGCTGCCGTTCGCTCTGGCCGGGTTGTCGCTGGCCGCCATCACGGCCGGCATGGTGTGGGCCGAGCGCGCGCTGTCCCAGCGCCGGGCCGCCGACCGGGCGGCCGGGATGGAGACCGCGGCGGCGCCGCCGGC
>Ga0075163_10012396_pt1 | contig 11102 bp, 8 predicted proteins | sample JI1023141ADNA_FD_71478 | JGI IMG/M metagenome (GOLD analysis project Ga0075163, IMG submission 71478) | Wastewater effluent complex algal communities from Wisconsin, to seasonally profile nutrient transformation and Carbon sequestration -... | ecosystem: Engineered > WWTP > Effluent > Algae...
CGGGAAATGAATACCCAAATAGCTATAAATACAATAAAAAAAATCAGAAATATTATATTGTCAACAACCATTTAGTTACATTAAATAATCAAATTTTTATTTTATTAATATAGTTTTGGTATAGCATTTATAACTTTAATCACTTCGTTAAAATCCATTCCGAGGGCATCTAAATACCATTTAATATTCTGATACCTTGGCATATTTTCATCTAAAACCAATTCAAGTGCTTTTTCACGAGACATGTCCCCTTCACGAATTTGATTACTTCTAAAAGTGTCGTGCTCTGTGAATCCAGCAACTGTATAATAAATATAGTTGTAGAATGCAGCAGTACCATCTCCTATTCGCCAAGTTGTATTAGTATCTGGTGATTTTTCCCATTCATACTTATCTAAAGTTTGATCAATAATATTTTCATCCCATCTCCAATAATCAAAAATATGGTAATAGTCTGTTTTTTTATGAAAACTTCTGTAATATTCTCCTGAAATAGTGTCCCAAAGCGATGAATTAAAATACCCTGGACTTTCAAGCATTGCTTTGAATCTTAAATATTGATACCGTAGCTGTTTCAATGCACCATTTGAATAAACATTTTCTTCTTCAAAATCTGGAGGCACTCCTAAAAAACCAGACTTAAAGTGAGTTACTTCCAATGGGTTCACACCCCATAGATTCAAACTAATTCCTGTTTGTACTTTGATAGATTCAATATGGCGAAAAAAGTGTTTATCTCCAGCCGTAAAAATGCTAATCATCCCTAAATTTGGTGCTTTTAACCAAGCTTTCAAATTCATTGCAATATTATTACGTTTCTTTTGAATATCGTCAGCAACAATTATATTTTCAACTCCTAATTCAGAACACATTCTACTTATGTTTCTACGTCCTAAATCAGTTACCATTCCCCAATCATAAGTATAAGTTACAGGCTTCATCTTCAGTTCTTTTACAATTAAATGTAACCCATAACAACTGTCCCTACCTCCTGAAAAAGGCACAATACAGTCATTTCCAACTATTTTTCGATACGGCTCTACTAATTTGAAAAGCTCATCTTTGGGTTTGGGAATGTTACGTAATTTATAATTCTTACAATAATTACAGACCCCATCTTCATCAAACTTGATATAAGGCATCGTAGCGGGTAAGATGCACTTGGTACATCTTTTAATATTATGGATCTCAAACTTTAACAATTTTTCCTCTTGGGATAATGTTGGAAGGTTTGGAATAAGATTTTGAGTTCTTTCATTGTTATCTTTTACTAATAATTCTCTTTCTGATTTTGGAATATCAATAAAAATAGGTTCTTTAATTTGTGCAATATTTTTACATCCCGCCTTTACTAAAGGGTATTCCTCAGAGGCAAATATTTTTGCACTTTCTAACTCCCCGTAATATAAACTACCATTATTTGAAAATAAACAAAGTTTACCCGAATCTGGAATAATTAAGGCGCAAGCGACTACCCCTTTACACAATTTCAATATTTGCCCTGGTATCCTCTCAATATCCCAACCAAGTTTGATACATTCATTTGTTATTCCTGCAATTACTTCTGTATCAATTTGTAGTTCACGCTTAATTGAAAGTGTTGGCCAAATATCTTCATAATTAACAATTATTCCATTATGTAACACACAAACACCTTTTTGAATAACAGGCTGATTATCTGAAAGGCCATTTGTTATTAATCTACTATGACCGAACAAAATATTCTTATCAAAAGGCTTCACTTCCTGAAGCAACTTAACAATATCATAATCCGCTCTAAAAACTTCATAGTTAGATTGATTAAATACCATTAGTCCACTAGAGTCTTTCCCTCTTTGACGAGAATGAGTAACAATGTCTAATGTAATTTTTTTGGGTAAAGGCTTATCGGAAATAATTCCAAAAATTCCACACATAATAATATTTTATATAATTAATTAACCTTTGATTGTAAATGGATGTGAAGTTAATGGCAATCTAGCAAACTCATGATAATCACCTACTAAACCAATAGAATTTGAATCCCTAATTTCATGAGCTAGCGCTATAGCTGGTCTTGCTTCAATTAATCGAAACCCATTACCCTCAAGAATTTGAGAATAACTTATAGTGTGTAAATCGGTAAATCCATCACTAAATTCAACAGGCTCATTATCTAAAGTAAAGGTTCTGTAGGTAGTTTTTCCACTTGCTTTAACTTCATTAGGTAAAGTGTCAGAATTTATGCTTAAAAACCATTTGACTCTTGCTCTACCAAATTCAATTAAACCTGCAGCTCTATCGTGTGTACTTATGTGGACCGTATTTTTTTTAACTTCTCCAAATATCCAAATAAGCATATCAAAAAAATGTATGCCTATGTTAGTTGCAATTCCACCTGACTTATTTACATCACCCTTCCAACTTGTATAATACCAATTACCTCTTGATGTAATATAAGTTAATTCAACATCAAATGTCTTATCTATTGGGGCTTCCATTACTTTATTCCTAAGTGCAATGATAGCAGGGTGAAGTCTTAATTGCAATATAGTATATACATTACCAGCAGATTCCTTTTCGCTTTCAATTAAAGAGTCTACGTTCCAATAATTCAAAACAAGTGGTTTTTCACAAATAACATTTGCATTATTTCTCAACCCAAATCTTATGTGCGCATCATGCAAATAATTTGGTGAACAAATAGAGACATAATCAATGGGTTTCCCACCTCTCCTTAATTTCTCTATATTCCTATCAAATCTTTCAAACTCAGTATAAAAACTGGCCGAAGGAAAAAAGCTATCCATAATACCTACAGAATCATTTGGATCAAACGCTGCTAGCAAATTATTCTTAGTATCTTTTATTGCTTTTAAATGTCTAGGTGCTATATAACCACCAGCACCAATTAGAGCGAAATTTTTCATTTATATAATTTATTAAAAATTTGTTTAAAATAGAAAATGCAATTTACACTTAATTTTAAGAATAAAAACTAAAATACATTTAGTTTATTTATAATATAAATTAAACGCATCCAACAAAATTAACTTATTCCCAAAATGATTCAGGAAAGAGCTCTCATCAAGTTTAAAATCTTGTTTACTTAACCAATTAGATAAAATTTGATAAACGCCGTAATCATATTCAGACAACAAATAGTAATGTGAAACGTATGGATCATTACTCGCCAATTGACCAATTAAATATTCACGAAACGAATTTGAATTTTCTATGTAAAGTTGGTTTTTGAAGAGGTATACTAATTTCTGTACATCATTCTGATCAAAAATAATATTATTCTTATAGCAATTAACAATAAATTGAATGACCAAAATTGAATGTCCTAAATCTTCCGGTTTATCTGAGGGTGACGGTTGACTTGTAATAATGTAGTTCCAATAGTAATAACTTGAAAACTGAATTAAATTATTTTTTAAGTGCCTTGCCACTTTTTTTGCGTAGACTAAATATTTAAGATCGCCTGTTAACTTATATAATTCAATTGCATAAGACCCGATTCTAGAATACTGATTAACAGGAGTTATTATACCCAACCCTGAATAATAAGGATCCTGAAAGTAACCACTTTCAGATGATAAATTTACCCAATCATTAACCTGTATATTATTAAATTCATCTATAAAGAAAAGCTTGAACTTATTAAAAAATGAAATATTTTCTTGAATAATTTCATTTTTATCTTGCAAAATATTAAAAAGTTTAACTACTGGGTATAATATCATAGCATTTGTAATTCCAAATACATGATAGGATGAATCTACTGTATATCGTTTAGAACTCCAACCCTTAACGATTTTATTTCCCCTATACTTATCATTAATTTTTAAATCATCATCAGAAGTTTCTAATATACGTGAAGCAACTTTTATAAATGTATCAACATACCTTTTATCTGATGAACGTTGGTAGTGCATTAGTAATCCCTCTAATGCATAAGCATCATCCCAACTATATCTGCCGTTAAAATTATTCTTCCACCCTCCATTTGTTGATTTATTATATAGCTTCCATTTATTTTCAAATGCTTGAAAGTGAATATCGGGATTAATGAAACCACTTGAACTTTTTTTGCAGGAATGCAAAGATAAAATTAAAAATAAAACAAATATTATCTGACTTAGTAATATTCGGCGTTCTATAAAATAATAAAATATTCTCATTTAATTAAACTTGAATCATAGCTTTTTACAATACTAAAAATAAAAATTAACGCAATACAATATGCGAATAAATCAAATCCAACAATTATAAATAATGCATGAATAAATGAGACTTTCAAATAAAATATTAGGGAGCAAATAAGAATAATTCCAGAAAAATAAGAATACTGCCAAATTGCACTTAATCGTACTCTATTTAAAGCAATAAATGTCATTGTCAATGGTGAAACTATCAACTTAATAAACATGCTCAATGCTAATATTTTACAAACAATCACTGAGTTAATCCAAGCAGCACCAAAAAAAAGTGGTATTAATCTTTGCGAAAAAAAATAGATAGCAAGAAAAAAAATACCCCCAGTAAAGGAAAGGAATATCAAATTATTTTTGAAAAAAGAGTAAATTTTTTCACCATTGTTTTTTTTCTCAATAATTTTCTGGTAAAATATTTCGTTTATAGATGAGCCAATTAAACTCATAGGCAAAACAACTAACCTTAAGGAAAAAAAATAAAATCCCGCAAATGCAGCACCATAAAGTGCAGAGACTAAATAATTGGGAATTTGACTTGAAAAAATATTTAGGAATGCTGGTAAAAGAGATAATTTGGGTAATTCTATATAATTCTTTAGAATGTCAAAAAGTTCACTTCGGTTGAAAATAGGTTCAAACAAAGATTTCTTTATTTGAGGGGATAATAGAACAAGTAAATAAATTATGTTTATCAATTGTCCAAAAAACGAACTAATAATTAACCCATAAGATTGTGACATCGTGCTGATAGATAAGCTTATTATTGTTACAATAATAGCTTGCAGAATTTTACTTAAAGAAGAATGGCCATAATTGCCAACTTTATTATGAAGTAAGTTTAAGCATAATCCAAGAGCGTTAAGAATAATTACCAATGGATATAAAATATAAACAAATCTCGCTTCAAGATCAAATAAAAAATAAGAAACTAAAATGACTGGAATCGAAACTAAAGCTATAATTAATGATATAAAAAACGCTAATCTGAAAATTCCAATAGATTGTTTTATATCTTTTGGTAATGGAATAGCAAGCTCGTATCTCGCACAGCTTATAACTGCCAATATTGAAATTGTAGCACTATAAGTTGAGAAATAGCCAAAAGCTGTTGGGCTATATAATCTAGAAATTGCAGGTGATGCTAAAAAAGTAATTATTTGAGATAATAATGTTCCCCCAGCGACTGTAATGAAGCTGGTTAAATACTTTTTATTTACCATTGAACTTTTAATTAATCTAAAAATATTCAAAGGCTTTATTATATAGTTTAAAAATTTGTAGCTTATTCGTTTCTATTATACCCAAAAATCATAAAAGTCTATTTACAACTCCGTTTGTTAGCCTATATTTTGAGTTAGAATCCTTACAAGTTGCAAAACCATCAGAATCAAAAAAAAGTTTGCAACCATATTCACTCATCCAGCCAATTTGTTTACCTGGGTTTCCGACATATAGTGCGTAAGGAGGGACATTTTTTGTGATTACAGTACCAGCTCCAATAAACGCATATTCACCAATGTCATGTCCACAAACTATTGTAGCATTAGCACCTATAGTTGCACCTGTTCCAACATGAGTTTTAGCATAAAGACCTCTACGATTCACAGAACTTCTTGGATTAGTAACATTAGTAAAAACACAAGAAGGTCCTAAAAAAACATCATCACCACATGTAACGCCGGTATATAATGAGACGTTATTTTGGACTTTAACATTATTACCAAGAATCACATCTTGGGAGATTACAACATTTTGGCCAATATTACAATATTCTCCCAGTTTAGCTCCACTCAAAATATGGGAAAAATGCCAAATTTTGGTCCCCTTCCCTATATTAACCCCTTCGTCAATTATTGCTGAAGGATGTACAAAGTATTCCATTAATATTTATTTGAAAAATGATTGAATATTTGTTGCAATATATACCTGTTGATCATCACTTAATTCAGTATGCATTGGTAAAGAAAGAACAGATCTGCATAAATCCTCTGTAACATTTAAAGTTCCTACTACTGAACCAATTGATTTGAAAGCTTCCTGTTCATTTAATGGTACTGGATAATAAATCATTGCAGGAATGCCTACATCTTCCAAATGTTTCTTTAATGAATCTCTTTTACCATTTTTAATTTGCAAAGTATATTGATGAAAAACATGAGTTGAATTCTTTACTCTCATAGGAGTAACTAGTTCATTTATTCCTTCTAATAATTGATCATATCTATCTGCAGCTTTCCGTCTAGAATCAGAATAATTATCCAATTTATTTAACTTAACATTCAAAATTGCAGCTTGAATTGTATCAAGTCTAGAGTTTACACCAATATACTTATGTACATATTTTTTTACTTGACCATGATTAGAAATCATCTTTATTTTTTCAGCTAAAATTGGGTTATTTGTATAAACAGCACCTCCATCGCCATAACAACCCAAATTTTTTGAAGGGAAAAAAGACGTACATCCAATATCGCCCATTGTTCCAGCTTGTTTTTTTGTACCGTCTTTAAACGTATAAATGGCACCTATAGCCTGAGCTGTATCCTCAATTACATACAAGTTGTACTCTTTAGCAAGTTCAAGAATTGGCTCCATATCTGCACATTGTCCAAACAAATGAACTGGAACAATTGCCTTTGTTTTTAAAGTAATTGCTTGCTTAATATTTTCACTAGTGATATTAAAATGATGAGGATTAACATCAACCATTACTGGTTTCAAATTAAGCAATCCAATTACTTCAGCAGTTGCAACATAAGTAAAAGATGGAACAATAATTTCATCACCAGGCTCTAAGCCCAATGCCATCATTGCAATTTGCAATGCATCGGTACCATTGGCACAAGGGATTACATATGCTCCACCTAAATAATCTGACAAATTTTTAGTGAATTTATCAACTTCTGGACCGTTAATGAAACTGCATTCTTTGATTACATTTAATACAGCATTATCGATTTCATTTTGAATTTTAAGATATTGTCCTTTAAGGTCAACCATTTCTATTTTCATGCTCATAATATTGCTTATAATCTTGCGTCTACAATAGATCTATTTAAAAAAGATTTTGTGTCAAAAATTACTGATTTTGGTGTCGATTTTATCGATTGATAATCAAGGTTTAAAAATTCTCTATGAGAAACTGCCAAAATGATAGAATCATAATTACACCGGATAGAATCAACTAATGCAATCTTATATTCGTGATTTACTTCTTCCGGGTCCGCATGCGGATCATATACATCTACGTTAACTCCAAACTGTATTAATTCATTATAAATGTCAATCACCTTTGAATTTCTAATATCAGGGCAATCTTCTTTGAAAGTTATACCTAAAATGAGAGCTCTTGAATTGCTAATTTTATGCCCGTTATTAATTAATAGTTTGATCACTTTATTAGCGACAAACATTCCCATATTATCATTTACTCTTCTCCCACTTAAAATTACTTGTGGATGATACCCTAAGCTTTCGGCCTTATGAGCTAAATAATAAGGATCTACTCCTATACAATGACCTCCAACTAAACCTGGCTTGTATTTTAAAAAATTCCATTTAGTTCCAGCAGCTTCAATAACATCGGAAGTGTCTATCCCCATTTTATCAAAAATAAGAGCTAATTCATTGACAAATGAAATATTAATATCTCTTTGCGCATTCTCAATTGCTTTAGATGCTTCGGCAACTTTTATACTAGGAGCTTTATGTGTTCCAGCAACAATTATACTTGAATATAATGCATCAACAGTATCAGCTATAATTGGATTCGACCCAGACGTCACTTTTTTAATTTTTGTTAAAGTATTCACTTTATCCCCTGGATTAATTCTTTCAGGTGAATATCCACAAAAAAAGTCCATATTAAACTTCAAATTTGAAAATTTCTCTAAGACAGGAACACAATCATCTTCAGTGCAACCTGGATAAACTGTTGATTCATAAATTATGATATCACCCTTTTTGATTACTTTCCCTAACATTTCAGAAGCCCTGAGTAAAGGAGTTAAGTCTGGTGCTTTAAACTGATCTATTGGTGTAGGTACAGTTACAATAAAAACATTGAAATCATTTAACTCATTAACATTTGATGAAAAACTTAGTCCAATTTTCTTTTGTGAGCTTATTAAAGATGTAGAATAAAGCAATCCCTCAATATCCGCTTCTTTAGTTTTATCAATTCCCGAGTTTAATTCTTTTATTCTATTCTCATTAATGTCAAAACCCAAGACACGAAACTTTTTACCAAATTCGATTGCTAGTGGAAGACCAACATAACCTAGTCCAATAATTGCAATTTTTTTATCTTCTAAAATCATATTACTATTTAATTTAAACATTTATTAAAAATAATGGTGTGGAAATAAACTTACAACAATTGTGAATTAAAAAATAATATACAAATTGTTTTAAAACAGTAAGCAAATAAAAATCAATAGTGAAAGACTGGTAACACCGAAAAAAATAAAAGGGGGGATTTTATTCGTCTGAGTTATAGGAGGGGGGGCTCATGGCTACGCCGACCTTACTAACATAGTTAATAAGCTAAATATTGATTTTGCAAATATATTGGTATTTAGTCGATAATAAAATAAAAATGAAGAAACTAAAATAATTGATAAATATCATGTTAATAAGTTTCATTTTAACATTAATGCTTCCTGAAATACTCGCCTACAATCGAATAAAATACAGTTACTAAAAATCCTAGAATAGAAAAAACAATTGCCGTTTTCAATTTAGAGTGTCTTTCTACCTTTAAAGGTAAACTCGGGGAATCTATAATTTGCATAACTGGAGTCTCTTGACTTAAAGTAAATTTAGCCATTTCCAAATTTTGTATAACATTAGAGAAAATCGAAGCCAACAGCGCTTTATCTCGAATTGTTGTTTCCACAGCGACGTTTGTTTTAGTTTTATAGAGTGGATTGATATCCATTGTTGATGAAGTATTTTGTAAATCTGCACCAGAAAATGTCTTGATTTGGAGAAGTTTTGCAATGCTATCCGCTCTTAATTGTAACTTATCAACGGTGTTTTTTTGTCTCTGAGTTTTTAAATTTAGATACCTCGTCACAACAGTACGCACAATTTGATCACAATAATTTTTTGCTAATTTTTCGTCAATCATTTTTGTTCTCACCTCAATAAAACTTGCTTTCTTATCGGGCCTTGAAACACTAAACTCATTTGATAGAATTTCATCTGTCATTTGAGTTAGAAGACTGTCATAAATTCGATCGAATTTTTTTACTTTATTAAATATTTTAAAATCAACTACACCAATTTTATCGTCTTTTAGCCAGTTTTCTTTTAGCCCATTTTTTTGGGCATAAATATCAGCAAACAATAAATCTGAAGTGGAATCAAATCTAGTCATTAATACTTCTCTGGCCAAAGAGGGGCTTTTAAAATAAACCAAAATATTATCCCCAGCCAGAATACCTCCTCCAGTCCCACTTCCAAAATCAACTCCAAATTGCCCAGCCAAGCTTGCCAAACCTGCAATTCCCCCATTACCTTTGTTTTCCTCTACAATAAATATTGATTTTGCCTCATACTTCAATGGCTGCATCCAGGCATAAACAAAACCAATAAACCCGCCCAAAAAAACTAATATAGTAATTTTAAACCATTGTGTTTTTAAATATTGCACCCATTCAATAACCTTAAGAATAAACTCTTTGGGAGAGATTTCATTTGGGCTTATATTAATTTCTTCATTCATATTCAATTATTTATTTCTGTTATCATAGATAGTCCCTATAGCTACCATTCTTCTTGGGCTGGTATAATTACCAATAAATCTGAAGAAAAAGGCTTCAATGAAGATTCTCACTTGGAAAAATTGAAAACAAAAAAAGAATTCTTTAACAGGTCTCACCACATCGATTGGAGAGATAATTTTAAATTTTTTTTAAAAAATTATACGGCTTCGCCAATCTCACTCACATTTTATCAATCCTCAATAAAATAAAGGTGATTGATGAATGTTTATTAAGCTGATTTTAATATTTGCATATGTAAATTTCACATTTTGGGGGATCTTAGTGATTATTTACTAATGAATTACAAATATAAAGTCTGAAAAGTGATACCCCAAATATATTTAAAAAAAGCCAACCATAAAGATGGTCGGCCGGTGTTTATTGTATATGTAAATTGAAAACTATTTCAACCCGAACGCTTTCTTCACTTTCGCTACATAGTCTAGCTTCTCCCAGGTAAACAATTCTACTTTTACTTTCTTCTCTTTACCGTCTGGGGTTTTGAAGGTTTTGGTTACAGTTTCAGACTTGCGACCCATATGACCATAGGCTGCAGTTTCACTATAGATAGGGTTTCTGAGCTTTAAACGCTGCTCAATAAAGTAAGGACGCATATCGAATAAGCCCTCAACCATCTTCGCAATCTGACCATCGGTCAAGTTTACTTTAGCAGTACCGTAAGTGTTTACGTTGATAGAAGTAGGTTGTGCTACACCAATCGCATATGATACCTGAACTAAAATTTCGTCAGCCACACCAGCAGCTACCAAGTTCTTGGCAATATGACGTGTTGCATAAGCTGCAGAACGGTCTACTTTACTTGGATCCTTACCGCTGAATGCACCACCACCATGGGCACCCTTACCACCATAAGTGTCTACGATGATTTTACGGCCTGTTAAACCAGTGTCTCCGTGCGGACCACCAATTACAAATTTGCCGGTTGGGTTGATATGGTATTTGATGTCTTTGTTAAATAGCTTCGCGTATTTCTTGTACTTCGCTTTTACCCTTGGAATTAAGATCTCAATGATATCGTTCTTAATCTTGGCCAACATCTTAGCTTCGGTATCAAAATCATCGTGCTGAGTAGATACTACAATTGCATCGATTCTTACGGGTTGATTGTTGTCGT
>Ga0075163_10012398_pt1 | contig 11099 bp, 6 predicted proteins | sample JI1023141ADNA_FD_71478 | JGI IMG/M metagenome (GOLD analysis project Ga0075163, IMG submission 71478) | Wastewater effluent complex algal communities from Wisconsin, to seasonally profile nutrient transformation and Carbon sequestration -... | ecosystem: Engineered > WWTP > Effluent > Algae...
GTCGCCTGCGTGGCGATTTTCTTCTTCGTCGCCTCCGGCACACCCGCGCCCAGCGCCAAAAACACCGCGGCGAGTCCGATCGGATCGATCGCCACAAACAGCGGGATAAACGCCTTCAGAAAACTTTCCACGACGGGCGGCATGATCTGACTCTCCCCTTGGCGCCCTTTCCGCGCAAGCCTCCGCCGGCCGTTTCCGCTCGCAGGTTTTTCTTTGCCCGCCCCCGCGCTTCGTCCGAACTTCGCGTCCACTCGTGTCCGCTCCCGCAGCCAACGCCAATATCGCGCGCCACCTCGCCCTCATGGCCGCGGCGCACCCGACGCGCGCCGCGCTCAAGATCCCCCGCGGGCGCACTAAGGCTCCCACTGCCCTCCGCAGAATCAACTACCTCACTCTGACTTTCGCCGAACTCGACGCCGAAGTCTCCGCCTGGTGCGCCCGTCTCACCGCCGCCGGTATCGCCCGCGGTGACCGCACCTTGCTCATGGTGCGCCAAGGCCTCCCTCTCATCGCCTCCGCCTTCGCCCTCTTCCGCCTCGGCGCCGTCCCCGTCGTGATCGACCCCGGCATGGGCCGCAAAAACTTCCTCGCCTGCGTTGCGCGCTCCCGCCCCACCGCCCTCGTCGGCATTCCGCTCGCACAACTCCTCAGCCACCTCTTCCGCCCCACCTTCCGCACTGTCCGCACCCGCGTCACCGCCAGTGGCTCCCTCACCGCCCGCCTCACCACTCCGGGCCTTCAACTTTCCACGTCCAACTTTCAACCGGTGAACAGCGCCGCCGCGGATCTTGCGGCGGTGCTGTTCACCTCCGGGTCCACCGGCGCCCCCAAAGGCGTCTGCTACGCTCACGGCCAGTTCGACGCCCAAGTCCGCCTCATCCGCGAAACCTACGGCATCTCCCCCGGCGAGATCGACCTCCCGCTCCTCCCCATCTTCGCCCTCTTCAACCCCGCCCTCGGCATGACGACCATCGTCCCCGAGATCGACCCCCGCCGCCCCGCCGAAGTCGACCCCGCGAAGATCGTCCAAGCCATCCGCCAGGAAAACGTCACCAACTCCTTCGGCTCGCCCACGCTCTGGCGAAAAATCGGCGACCACTGCCTCGCCGAAAAAATCACCCTCCCCACGCTTCGCCGCGTCCTCTGCGCCGGCGCCCCGGTCCCCGCCTCGCTCTGGAAAAACTCCGCCGCCTTCCTATCCCACGGCCAACTCCACAGCCCCTACGGCGCCACCGAAGCGCTCCCGATCGCCACCGTCTCCGCCGCCGAAATCGAAACTCTAAAATCCGAAATCAAAAATCCCCACGGCGCCTGCGTCGGCCGCCCCATCCCCGGCATCGACGTCCGCATCATCGCCCCGGTCGACGGCCCCATCGCCACGCTCGCCGACACCCGCGAACTCCCTCGCGGCGAAATCGGCGAAATCATCGTCCGCGGCCCCGTCGTCACCCAATCCTACGACGCCCTGCCTGACGCGACGCGTCTGGCGAAAATCCAAGGAGCAAGTGACAAGTCTCAAGACCCCACTCCTTTGGCCGTGTCGCGTGATCCTGGCACTTGCTCCTTGCCACTTGTCACTTCCGCGCCTCTCGGCGGCGCCGTCTGGCACCGCATGGGAGACTGCGGCTACCTCGATACCGCCGGCCGCCTCTGGTTCTGCGGACGCAAAGCCGAGCGCGTCGAAACCTCCGCCGGCACGCTCCACACCGAACCCTGCGAACAAGTTTTCCGCGCCCACCCCCGCGTCACCCGCTGCGCTCTCATCGGTCTCGGCGAACCCGGCCGCCAACGCCCCGCCCTCGTCGTCGAAGCGATCGTCTCCGATTCCGGCGCCGCCCGCCCCTTCGCCCGCGAACTCCGCGCCCTCGCGCTCGCCTACGAGCACACCGCCGCGATCAAACTTTTCTACTTTCACCCGAAATTCCCGGTCGACGTCCGCCACAACGCCAAAATCCACCGCCTCACGCTCGCCCAGTGGGCACACACCGCCAAAGGCTACGAGTCCGACCCCAAAAAATAGGACGCAGTCGCCGACCCACCCTTGTCATTGCGAGGAGCGCAGCGACTAAGCAATCCAGCTCACTCCACCCCGCGCGTTTCGCGCCTCGTTCCACAGCCTTTCCCTCACCGCCCGCCCACACTCTCGTCTGGTTTTCCCCCACTTCCGTGTATTCCGTGTGTTCCGTGGGCACTCCAACATCGACACTCGTCACCGGCGGCACCGGCTTCCTCGGCCGCCGCCTCGTCGAGCGCCTGCTCGCCGCCGGCCGCCCCGTCACCGTCCTCGCCCGCCGCGCCGACCTCAAGCTGGCCGCTCGCGGCGTGCGCTTCATAACCGCCTCTCTCGACGACACCGCCGCCGTCACCGCCGCCTGCGCCGGCCACGCCACCGTCTTCCACACCGCCGCCAAAGTCGGCGTTTGGGGCCACTACGACGATTTTTACCGCACCAACGTCCTCGGCACCCGCGCCATCCTCGCCGGCTGCCGCGCCCACAGCGTGGCCCGCCTCGTCTACACCTCGACCCCCAGCGTCGTCTACAACGGCGAACAACTCGCCAACGCCGACGAATCCCTCCCGCTCACCACGTCCTGCCCGAGCCCGTATCCATTAACCAAAGCCATCGCCGAACGCGAAGTCCTCGCCGCCAATTCGCCCGCGCTCCGGACGGTCGCTCTCCGCCCCCACCTCATCTGGGGCGTCGGTGACCCCCACCTCGTCCCCCGCGTCCTCGCGCGCGCCCGCGCCGGCCGCCTCCGCATCGTCGGCGACGGAACCAACCGCGTCGACATGGTCCACGTCGAAAACGCCGTCGACGCCCACCTCGCCGCCGAATCCGCCCTCTCAACGTGTAACCCAATAGGTTACACTCCCTCTAAAAACAACGCGCCTTCCCCCGTCGCTGGTCGCGCGTTCTTCATCACCAACGACGAACCCGTCGTCCTCTGGGACTGGATCAACCAACTCCTCACCGCCCTCGGCGAGCCTCCGGTTACACGCCGCCTCTCACTCTCCACCGCCACCGCGATCGGCGCCGTCTGCGAAACCCTTTGGCGCACGCTCCCTCTGCGTGGCGAGCCGCCAATGACCCGTTTCATCGCCGCCGAACTCGCGAAAGACCACTGGTTCAACCTCGCCGCCGCCCGCCGCGATCTCGGCTACTCGCCGCGCATCACCATGGCCGCCGGCACCGCCGAACTCATCGCGTCTCTTCTTCCCGAAAAAAAATCCTCCCCTACCTGAACGCGTCCCCGCATATCACGCCGCCCCTTTTGCGCCTACTGCGTCTTTTTGCGGTTAAACGGTCCCAGCCTGACACCACTGCCTCGTGACACCTCGCCAAATCCTCCTCCCCGCACTCGCAATGTCCGCGATCGTGCTTCTGTCGAACATTCTCGTGCAGTTCCCGATCAACGCGTGGCTCACGTGGGGCGCCTTTTCGTATCCGGTTGCCTACTTCGTCACCGACGTCTGCAACCGCACCTCCGGCCCCGCCGTCGCGCGCCGCGTCGCGTGGGTCGGCTTCGCCGTCGGCCTCATCCTCTCCATCGTCTTCGCGCCCCTCCGCGTCGCCCTCGCCTCCGGCACCGCCTTCATCGTCTCCCAACTCCTCGACGTCGCCGTCTTCAACCGCCTTCGCCAGCAATCGTGGTGGAAAGCCCCGCTCTTCGGCTCCGCGGCCGCGTCCATCGTCGATACCTCGCTCTTCTTCGGCGTCGCCTTCATCGGCACGCCCGTCCCCTGGCTCCCGCTCGCCGCCGGCGACCTCGCCGTGAAACTCTTCATGGCCCTCGCCCTCCTCCCTCCCTACCGCGCCCTCGTCAGCCGCCTCACCGCCCCGCAAACGTAGGGCGCGGCTTCAGCCCGCACTCAGTTGCGCCGCACGCTTTGCGCATTTCCTCCGATCCGCGCCATCCGTGAAATCCATGGTCAAAAACTCTCCCACGTCACGCGTTCAAGCTACGCCGCGCCACCCCGCTGCCGCACCGCCTCAAACAGTGTGATGATCGTCGCCATCGCCACATTCAGCGAATCCGCCTGACCCGCCATCGGGATGCGCACCGGCGTATCGCAGTTTTCCAGCCAAAACTTGCTCAACCCATACTGCTCGCTCCCCATCACCACGGCGAGCGACCCGCGAAGATCGACGTCCGAATACACCCGCTCCGCCGCCGGCGTCGTCGCCACCATGTGCACGCCTTTCTCCTTCAGCCACGCATGCACCCGCGTGCTCTCCTCGACCACGAGCGGCACGGAAAACAGCACACCCGTCGAAGCGCGCACCACGTTCGGATTAAAAATATCCGTCACCGGATCGCACACGATCACCGCATCGCACCCCGCTGCATCCGCGCTCCGCAAAATCGTCCCGAGATTCCCCGGCTTCTCGATCGCCTCCACCACGAGGTAAAACGGTTCCGCTTTCACCGGCAAATCTGCCAGAGCCCGCCGCCACTGCGGCGCCACCGCCAGCAACCCATCCGGCCGCTCGCGATACGCCACCTTGGCAAACGCCTCCTTCGAAAGTTCAAACACCTGCGCCCCCGCCGCCCGCGCCTGCTCGATCAGCGCCGGCTCATTCTCGCCCAAAAACCACTCCGGCGAAAAATACATCTCCACCAACTTCACGTTCTTCTCCAGCGCCCGCCGAATCTCGCGATAACCCTCCACCAAAAACACGCCCGCCTCATCGCGCGGACGCCGATCGCGCAACTTCACGAGCTGCTTCACGCGCGGATTCTGGAGACTGGAGATTTTTTCGACCGGCAACGCCATCGCGCAGAGGTCACCACGAAACACACGAAACACACGAAATAAAATCCTCTTCGTTTCTGCGCCTTTCGTGTGTTTCGTGTGTTCCGTGGGCAAAAAATCAAAATTCCAAGACGTCCCGTTCGCCTATCATCAAGAGATCGAACTGGAGATCACGACGCTCACGAACCTCGGCTCCGGCCTCGGCCGCATGACGCTCCCCGGTGAAACCGAAGCCAAGTGGGTGGTTATGGTGCCCTTTACTCTCCCCGGCGAACGCGTCCGCGCCCGCGTCTTCCGCAACCAGAAGAATTTCTCCGAGGCCGACCTCGTCGAAGTCCTCACGCCATCTCCCCACCGCGTCGCCGCCACCTGTCCGCTCTTCGCCCGCTGTGGCGGCTGCCAATACCAACACCTCGCCTACTCCGAGCAGCTCCTCTGGAAACAGCGCCAAGTCGCCGAACTCCTCCAGCACATGGCCGGCATCGCCGACTACCCCGTCGCGCCCGTTGTCCCATCCCCCCGTGAACTCGGTTACCGCTCGAAAATCACCCCACACTTCAATCCCCCCCGCGACCCCGCCACGCCGCCACCGATCGGCTTCCTCCGCCAAGGCACCCGTTTCGACATCGTCGACGTCCCGCGTTGCCCCATCGCGACCGACGCCATCAACGCCAAACTCCCCGAAGTCCGCGCCCGCGTCCACGCCCGCGCCGCCGCCGGCGAATACGAACGCTCCGCCACGCTCCTCCTCCGCGAAGCCAGCGGCGTCGTCACCACCGACTACGACGCGATCATCACCGAAAGCATCGACACCGGTGCCGCCGCGCCGCTGAAGCTGCGCTTCCTCGCCCGCGACTTCTTCCAAAACAACCCCTTCATCCTCCCCGCCTTCACCGGCTACGTCCGCGCCCAAGCCGCCGCCAGCGGCGCCCACTACCTCGTCGATGCCTACTGCGGCAGCGGCCTCTTCGCTCTCACTGCCGCGCCCGCCTTCACGCGCGTCGCCGGCATCGAGCTCAGCGAATCCTCCATCCGCTTCGCCCGCGAAAATGCCACGGCTAACCACCTCCCCAACGTCACCTTCCAATCCGGCGACGCCGCGCAAATCTTCGCCGGCCTCCCGTCGCTCGCGACGCCCACCGACCCCGGCGCCTTCGCCCCCGCCGACACCGCCGTGATCATCGATCCCCCGCGCAAAGGCTGCGACGAAAATTTCCTGTCCCAACTCTTCGCCTACGGGCCCCGCGCCGTCGTCTACGTCAGTTGCGACCCCGCGACGCAAATGAGAGACCTCAAGAGCTTCCTCGCCGCCGGCTACGAACTCACCGCCGCCCAACCCTTCGACCTCTTCCCCCAGACGCGCCACCTCGAGTGCGTGCTGACACTCCGCCGGCACACTTATTAGGTTTCGACTGAGGCGGTCACTCGATTCCTAACACTGCGCACCGCACGCAAATCCTCCTCTCAATTTCTGAGCCGCCGTCGTCCCACGAGCGCTTGTTCGACACTCGCTCCGACCCTGGGCTGCGCTGGCGCTCCTCAGGGTTACCCTTGCGGTTGGCCCTCCTCTCAAAAAAGTTAACTCATGGCCTATCCTGCGCTTCGGATCGCTGCCGCGTCGATCACCCTGCTTTTCGCTTTCGCCCTCCGCGCGCAAACCGGATCGAGCGCCACCGTCACGACCCCGCCCCCGGTCTCACCGATCGATATCAACATCAACGTCTCGCCTTCCGGAGGCGGCGGCACCACCACGCCGCCACCCACGACCGCCCGCGCCACGACTCCGCCCGTTCTTTTCGGCATTTCCGGCGGCGGCTCCGTCGAACTTGGCCAAAAAGTCACCCTCCAGGTATCCATTTCCGGCACCGTCTCCGACCCCGAACTCACCTACCAATGGCGACGAAACGGCACCGCTCTCGCCGCGGCCACGGCCGCCACCTATGTGCTCGAAGCCGTCACCGCCGCCGACTCCGCTACCTACACGGTAGCCGTCACCAATTCCGCCGGCACCAGCGTTGCCACGACCGACGTTACCGTCAAAGCCGCGGCCGCTCCCTTCATCACCACACAGCCCCGCACCACGACAGCGTCCGTCGGCCAGACGATCACCTTTACCCTGGCGGCCACCGGCAGCTTTCCCCGCACTTACCAATGGCGCAAAGACGGCACCAACCTCGCGGGCGGGACCGATCCAGCCTTGACGCTCACGTCGATCACCACCGCCACCGCCGGAGTCTACACCGTTGTCGTCACCAATGCGCTTGGCAGCATCACCAGCGCCTCGGCCTCGCTCACCGTGAATGCGGCGACCCCGCCCGTTGTATCCTCAAATTACCCGTTCGATGTCACGGCCGCGCAGGGTGCCTCGGCCACCCTTTCAATCAGTCTCAACGGTGGCTCCTCGCCCTTCACCTACCAGTGGCTGAAAAGCGGCGCGCCCATCGCCGGCGCCACCGGATCCCAGCTCCTCTTCAACCCCGTCGCCCTCACCGACGCCGGCAAATATTCTTTCGTTGTCACCAATGCTGCGGGCACCGCCACCAGTCGTGAGGCCACGCTAACGGTCACCGCGGCCATTCCCATTTCGATCACGTTCCCGCCGCGCGCCGTCGCCGTGTTTCCCGGCCAGTCCGCGAGCTTTTCGGTTTCCTACAACGGCAGCTCTCCCCTCACATTCCAGTGGCTGAAAAACGGCGCTCCCATCGCCGGCGCCACCTCCAGTTCCTATTCGATCAGCTCCGTCGCGCTGACGGATGCGGGTAATTTTTCCGTCGTGCTCACCAATATTGCCGGCCCCGTGACGAGCAACTCGGCTCTCCTGACGGTGAATCAACCCGTGGCGCCCTCCATCACTCGGCAGCCCGTCGATGTCACCATCACCGAAGGATCCTCCGCCTCCTTTTCCGTCTCCGCGACCGGTTCGCCGCCGATGAATTACCAATGGCACTTCAACGGCGTCGCGCTCCCGAATTCCAACTCGTCCAGCTATTCGCCGTCTTCGGGTTCTCTTGCTACCGGGAAATACCGCGTGACCGTCACCAACGCGGCCGGGACCGTCACGAGCGTCGAGGCCACGTTGACCGTGCTGCCACCTCCGGCGCCTCCGGTCTACTCCCTGAATAGCACCAGCGTTTCGCTCGGCAGCTCGCTCTCCCTCGGTATCAGTTCCTCCAGCACCAATGTCCCCACGACGTATCAGTGGTATCGCAACGGCAAAGCCATTCCCCAAGCCACCCAAGCGTCACTTTCCGTCAGCGCCGCCAAGGTCGAGGACGTCGGTGCCTATTTCGTCGTTGTCACGAATTCCGGCGGATCGACCACCAGTCGCACCGCGCAAGTTTCGGTGACTGCACCGTCTGCGACGTCGACCGGTGCGTGGTTCGCCGCGGAGCGGCAAGGCGACATCGCCTACTTTGTGTTTTCCAATCCCGCCCGCATCGAACGCTTCAATCTCGCGGCCGATGCCTGGCTCCCCGTCATCGCTCTGACGCGCACGCCTACTGCCATGGCTGCCACCGACAACGCCCTCTACGTGGCCTTCGGTTCGACCCTTTCCCGTTTCGCGCTCGATGGTTCCGGCGAGACCACCTTTACGTCCGGCTTCACGGCCAACATCACCGGCCTGATTGTCTGCAACGGCTTCCTCATCGTGGCCCAGGGCACCACCGCGATCACTTCGGTGCGCCTGTCCGACGGCGCGAAAATTGGCTCGGCCAGTTCCTCTTACTATTGGGCCCCGCAAATGTCGGTGGCACTGGCCAGCGGCCGTATTTTCAGCCATTCCTCGGGAATTTCCCCCTCGGATATTACCGTGCTCACAATGCAGCCCAGCGGCGCGCTGAGCTCCGTTACCGACAGTCCTTATCACGGGGACTACATCACCGGCAGCCGTTCGTTTGTTTCCCCAAATCAAACCTACGTCGTCGATGACAGCGGCACGATCTACTTTGTCTCCAATCTCACTTTTGCCGGCGGCCTCGGCGGCAAATTCGACGATCTCGCCTTCACCTCCGCAGGTGATCCCGTCGTGCTCCGCTCCGGAGCGATTTATGTCTACGACGCAAAGTTCAACGAGACCGGCCGCTTCGCGACCGGCACGACCGCCGTTCGCCTCTTCGTGCAGGGCAACGACGTCTACGTGTTCGGCCATCCGCCTGCCGGCGGCAGCATTGCCAAATCGCGCTTAGCCCTGAGCCAGGCTCAAACGCCTGCCGTCGCTGCCGTCGTCGATCCCGCCGGACTCGGTTTTACTCCCGACGCCACGTTTCTCGACAAGGACGGCACGGTCCTCCTCTACAGCAAAATTCACCGCCAACTCTTTCGCTGGTCTACCGCGCAACGCCGCTTCCTCCCGTCGATTCCCCTCCAAGGCTGGCCCGATTTCGTAACCTATTCCGCCACCACCCACCGCGTCTATTTCGGCTACGGAGATCGGCGCATCACCCAGCTTCAACTCGATGCCGCCGCGCCGGCCGAGCAGCCGTTTGCCAGCGCCCCGGAACAAATCCTCGGCCTCATCACGGTCGGCCAATACGTGTTTCTCTGCGATCCCACCGGTGCCTGGGTCTCGTATTATATTTTCGCGCCCGATGGCCGCCTCGTCACCCGTCGCGAGTGGAGCTATTACGGCGCCTCCTACGTGTGGAGCCCGGCCACCCGCCGCGTTTACCAATTCCGCGACGATACCTCACCCAACGACCTCCTCTACACCGAGGTCAACGCCGATGGCACACTCGGTGCCCAAAAAGATTCTCCGTATCACGGCGAGATTTCCATCCGCTATCCGATCCGCATATCGCCCGACGGCGGCACCGTCCTGCTCGGCTCAGGAAAATTTTTCGATGCGACCACCCTCTCGCAAAACAACAGCCTGCCGACCACGATCGACGACGCCGCTTGGGTCGCCAACCGCGTCGTCACCGCCCGCGCCACCTCCGCCGGCACCGAAGTGCAACGCTGGGGTGGCAGCAACTACGCCCTCGACCGTTCCGCGTTGCTGCCCGGCCGCCTCGTCCATTTTACCGCGCTCTCCGGCGATCGGTTGTTGGCCGTCACGGTCCGCGACGGCCTAGTTTACTTCACCACTTACGATCAGAATCTCGCCGTGCTCGCCACCGACTTCGGCGGCCTCCCGAACCGCCTCGCCAATATCTCGACCCGCGCCCTCGTCGGCCGCGGCGACGAAATCCTCATCCCCGGCTTTTTCGTGACCGGCAGCCAACCCAAATCCCTCCTGATCCGCGCGGCCGGGCCTGCCCTTTCGGCCTACGGTGTGGCCGGTGCCCTCGCCGACCCCGTGCTCACGATTTTTAACAGCTCCGGCGTCGCCATCGCCGGCAACGACAATTGGAACAACACCGCCAACCTCGCTTCCCTCAACACGGTCACCACCCGCGTCGGCGCGTTTCCCTTCGACAAAGACAGCCGCGACGCCGCGACCCTCCTTAACTTGGACCCCGGCGCCTACACCGTCCAAGTCAAAGGAGCCAACGACACCACCGGCGTCGCTCTCGTCGAAGTTTACGATGCGCAGGACAACAACGGCGACAGCCGCCTCATCAATCTCGCCGCCCGCGCCCAAGTCGGCACGAACGGCGACGTCCTCATCACCGGCATCGTCGTGCAGGGCGAAAAACCAAAAACGATTCTGGTCCGCGCCGTCGGCCCCGGCCTCGCCGCCTTTGGCCTCGCCGGTGCGCTCGCCAACCCTCGCCTCCGTTTGTTCAACGGCGAACAACTCCTGCGCGAAAACGACGACTGGGGCGACGGCGATACCGCGACACGGACGCAAATCACCCAAGCTGCCGCGAGTGTAGGTGCCTTCGGGCTGCCCGCCGGAAGCCGTGATGCGACGCTGCTCATCACACTTCCACCGGGCACCTATTCTGCCCAAGTGAGCGGCGCCGACGGCGGCACCGGCGTTGCCCTCGTCGAAGTTTACGAGGTCACCAATCCGTAGCTCGCCCGCAGCCGGCGCGCTCCGTTTGTATCGCATGCGCCGATCTCCCTTTGGCACCCAATTGTGACCGCAACACACCTGACGCGACCGCGTCTTTCCTCACAATCCTGCCAACTACCATGTTTTCAATTTTCCGTGCACCGCTCGCCATCGTTTTCAGCCTTACGCTCGCTGCCTCACTAACGTTTGCCGGTGCCGCCCCGCGCACCCCCGACGACGACCTCAACTCCCCCGCACTCCGCGAGCGCGCCGGCCTCCTCCCGGGAGCCTATCTCCTCTTCAACGGCTGGGGCGTCACTCCGGCCGGGACACACACCCGCATCAGCGACATGGCCCTGAAAATGGTCATCTCGCCCGACAAGAAACGGCTCGTCGCCGTCAGCGG
>Ga0075163_10012399_pt1 | contig 11099 bp, 6 predicted proteins | sample JI1023141ADNA_FD_71478 | JGI IMG/M metagenome (GOLD analysis project Ga0075163, IMG submission 71478) | Wastewater effluent complex algal communities from Wisconsin, to seasonally profile nutrient transformation and Carbon sequestration -... | ecosystem: Engineered > WWTP > Effluent > Algae...
GAACGCATTTCTGGCCACCAGCTGGCGGCCCCGCTTGCGCCATCGCGGCCACGGTCCACGGCACGGTGGCCACCAGGCAGGCGGCGGCGTAGTCCGGGTTGCCAAAGGAGCCACTGATGAGCGCGGCCAGGGCACCCGCGACCGAGCACCAGGGTGCCAGGCGGGTCGGATCGCAGTGGTGGCCGAGCACCGCGGCGGCCAGCCAGCCACCCTGCGCCAGGGCCACCGCCAGGGCCGCCCCTGGCCAGGGGGCCCATGCGCAGGCGGCGGTGGTCCAGAGCACGAGCGCGGCCCATGGCCAAAGCGCCCGGGGCACCGCCAGCCCGGCAAACGCCACCCACACGGGCAGCGCGCCTGCCGTGACCCAGAAGCGCAGCGTGCCCGCCGCGGTCAGGCCGGGCAGCCACGCGGCCACCACCACCACCGCGGCCACAGCCGCCCAGCGAGTCGGACCCGCCGCGTCTGGAAGGCCGCGATTGCTCTCGGTTTTTGGGTGATCGGCCGCAGCGACCGGAAGCCCACCGGTTGGCCCCTGGGCGGTCGCAGCGCTGGGGGCGTCTTCAGAAAGTGGGTGGGCGCGACTCAGACGCTTCACCCGGGCGTGGCGAGGATGCGCTCGAGATCAGCCTTGAGGTGGGTATCGGCCTTGAGCATCCACACCTGCACCACCGGGTTGCGGTAGCGGGGGGGCATACGCTCCAGGATGTCGAGCACCTCGTTGTAAATGAAGGGGATCTTCTTCTCCAGCTCCGCCCACAACACGAGGGTGCCCTGGGGATCACCCTGGGCCAGCAGCGCGCGTGCGGCATAGAGGCGCACGTAGACGTCCTCGTTGCTGGTCAGGCCCCGCAGGCGCTCCACCAACCCGGGCACGTCGGCCAGGTTCAGCTCGGTCAGCAGCCGGGCCGCCGTCTGCTTGATCTCCAGGGGCGCCGTCTCGATGGCCGCCGCCAGCCGCTCGCCCGAGGCGGCGTCCTTGCCAATGCTGGCCAGCGCGTAGGCCGCATGGAGCTGAGCGGAGAGCGGCTGCTTGTCGCGCATCCAGGCCTCCACCAAAGGCCGGCTGTCCACGTCCTTGAGGCGTCCGGCGATGCGGAGGAGCTGGTCCTCGTTGCCGGCGGGCTGGGACAGCCACTGCCGCAGCACAAACGCCGCGCGCTGATCGGCGAAGCGCCCCAGCAGGATGAACGCCTGGTACTCGCCCGAGGCCGCCACCCGCAGCAGGAACGCGGTGGCGGTGGGGTCGTCGAGCTGCTCGAAACCATCCAGCAACCGCAACGCGGCGGCGCGGCCCTGGTAGTCGTCCGGGCTCAGGCTGGCCAACACCGCCGAGACCACGGTGGGATCCTTCTGCTCGGCGAGGAACTGCACCACCTTGGTGCGGGTGCCCGAGTTCTCGCTGGTCATCGCCTCTTTGATCAAGCGATCCCGGTACTTGGGGTAGTCGATGCGGCCCAGGGCGAGCAGCGCATCGGCGCGCACCACCGGGTTGCGCTCGGCCGTCGCGGCTTCGAGGGCCGCAATGGAGGCGGGATCCGCGATGTTGCCGAGGGCCAGGGCGGCGTTGCTGCGCACATAGTCGTTGGCGTCCGTCAGGGCCTTACCCAGGGCGGGCACCAGCTCTTTCTTTTTCAGGTCACCGGCCACAAACGCCGCGTTGAAGCGGATGTAGGCGCGCCGGTCGCCGAGGGCCTCCTGGAGGAAGGGGGAGACGTCCTGGCCGAGCCGGTCGAGCGCGAAGGCGACGTTGTTCAGCACGCGCGCGGGCGAGGCCGGATCCAGCAGGCCCTTCAGGAAGGGCACCGCCTTGGTGTCACCGATCTTGCCGAGAGCAAAGAGGATCTTGTTCTGCAGCGCTGCCTGATCGGGGTAGAGGCGCTCCAGGTGGGCGCGGGCCTCACGCACCTTGAGCTGGGTGGCGATGCGGATGGAGGTCTCCAACACCTCATAGGGCGGCTGGAAGTCGTCGCGGGTGGCGGCGAGCGGGCCCACGGCCAGCTCCGCGACCTGGTCGCTCGACAAGTGGCGCCGCAGGTCCCAGAGGGCATCCTGGGTCGCGCCCTGCCAGGTCTTGTTGAAGTAGCGGATGAGGGGCGCGACGGCCCGGGGGTCACCCAGGCGGCCCAGCGCCCGCACCACTTCCTCCTTGATGTCCTCGGGCACGTTGGGCTTGTCCAGCAACGCCAGCAGCCGCGGGATGGGCTCGCGGCTCTCCAGCTGGCCGAGGGCCGTGATGGCCAGCGAGCGCACGCCCTGCTCGGGATCCTCCAGCGCGTCGAGCAGCGCACCCACCGCCTTCGGGTCGCGGGTGCCGGTGAGCACCGCCGCGCAGGCCGCGCGCACCGAGCCCTGCATGCTGTTGACCAGCCCGTTGATGACCGCCGGCGTGGCCTGCCGCCCCAGCCGGATCATGTCGGTGGTGGAGGGCAGGTCGGAGGGATCGAGGTTGATCAGCAACTGCGCGTCCGAGGACAGCTTGCTCAGCACCTCTTCCTGCCGGCTCTGCCACGCTGGGGCCCCGTCGCCGAGGGCTTCGGAGAGCACCAACGTGAGCGCGAGCGCTGCCGTCACCACGATGAGGCCACCCGCTTTGAAACGCTTCATCTCGCCTCCTTGGCACGATAACATGCGTAGCATCGCGCGCTTGGACGCGCAGCACAATGGTTTGAGGCCCGGGCCATCGCAGATGAGGCGTCATGCAGATTGAAGCCGCGCAGGCGCGCGATTTCCTGATTGGCCAGGCGGGCTTGCGCGCGGTGGTGCACCCCCCGGGGGCCGAGGGGGTGCGCGCCCTGCTCGCCGATCGGCGGTGCATCCAGCTCGATCCCCTCGACCGGATTGGTACCAACGCCGATCTGGTGGCGCTGGCCCGGGTGGATGGCCTCGGCCGCGGCGACATCTACCGCCACCTCTACCCGGGCTGGGCCTTCGAGCACTTCGCCAAGGAGCGCTGCCTGCTGCCGGCCAGCGCCTTTCCCTGGTATCGCCACCAGGCGGTGGAGACGCCCTGGTGGCGCACGGGCGAGCGCCACGCCAAGGTGCCCGCCGAGGTGTTGCAGGCTGTGTTGGCCGATGTGCGGGCGCGGGGGCCGCTGGCCCCAGGCGAGCTCAACCAGCACGGCGAGGTGGAGCCCATGGACTGGGGCGGCTGGAAGGGCACCGCCCGCCTCGCCACCATGGCCCTGGAGCTCTTGTGGACGCGCTGTGACGTGGTGACCTGCGGTCGCCGCGGCGGTGCCACGCGCCTGTTTGACGTGCCCGATCGGGCCCTGGGCGCCCTCGCCACCGAGGCGCCCACCGGCGCCGACTTCAGCCGCTGGGCGCTCCTGGAGCGGGTGGAGGCCGCGGGCCTGCTGCCGCTGAACAGCGGACCGTGGTGGTCGATGTTGGCGAGCGTGCGCACCAGCGACCTGCCCGCGCGGCTCATCGCCGAAGGGCGGCTGGTGGAGGTCCAGGTCAGTGGCTCAAGCCGCCGCTACCTGGCACCCGCGGACTTCCAGGCGCGGGTTTTCCCCAAGGATGACGGGCGGATGCGCATTCTGGGTCCCCTCGACCCGCTGCTGTGGTGCCGCCCGCTGATCCAGCACGTCTTCGAGTTCGACTACGTGTGGGAGGTCTACAAGCCCGCCGCCCAGCGCCGCTATGGCTGGTACGTCTGCCCGTTGTTGCACCAGGGGGCGTTGGTGGGGCGCTTCGAGGCGCGGTTTGAGGGGGGCGAGCTCATCGTGGATCAGCTCTGGAAGGAGCCGGGCCAGGCCTTCGACGACCAGGCTTTTGCCGCCGCCTGCCAGCGCCACGCGGCGGCGTTGGCCACCGCCTGAGGCGGCGCGCGGGCTGAGCCGGCGTCAGGTGCCGGCCGGGCTCACCGACACCAGGGGCCGCAGCTTCTCCATCGTTTTGGGCCCGATGCCCTTCACCTGCGACAGGTCTTCCACCGTCTTGAAGGGCCCGTGGGTCTTGAGGAACTCGAGAATGCGGTCCGCCGTGGAGGGCCCGATGCCGGGCAGCTCGATGAGCGCCTCGCGGCTGGCGGTGTTGAGGTCGAGCCTGGCGGTGGGCACCGCTTCCTCCTCAGGGGCCTCGCCCACGTTGCCCTCGGGCGCCATGGCCACGGCCGAGGTCTTTTCCGTTGTGATGTTCAGGCCTTTGCCATCGGTGGCCACCGTGATGGTGCCGTGCAGGCGCGTCTCGAAGGTGGCGACCCCGGCCTGGAGCAGGTGGGCGAGGGTGGAGGGGGCCGGGTGGCTGTAGCGGTTGCGCTGTGCCGCCGAGATGAGCGCCACGCGCGGCCCGACGGCCTTGAGGAAGGCGTCGCCGGTGGCGTGGCGGCTGCCGTGGTGGGCCACCTTGAGGATGGTGGCATGCAGGTTGGCCGCGTCCGCCAGCAGCCGCTGCTCGGTCTCACTCTCGGCGTCACCGGTGAAAAGCGCACTGATATCGCCGTAGTCCAGCCGCACCACCACCGAGTTGGCGTTGATGTCGGATCGCGATCCGCTCACCAGCGGCTCCTCGGGGCCCAGTACGGTCAACGCAGCGCCGCTATCGAGCTCGATGCGCCGGCCCTTGCGGGCGATCTTGAGGGGGATGCCCTTGCGCTCCACCGCATCGAGCATCTTCTGGTAGTCGCGGGTGGTGTGGGGCACCCCCGAGTCGAGCACCATGCCGATGTCCCGCGTTTCGAGCACGCGCCACGTATTGGCGATGTGGTCGGCGTGGGCGTGGGTGTTGATGACCAGGTCGAGGCGGGTGGCGCCGTGGCGATCCAGCCAGCTCAGCAGGCTGTCGCGGGCGCTGCTGGGCCCGGTGTCGATGAGGATGCGCTTGCCGCCGGGTGTCTCGATGAGGATCGAGTCCCCCTGACCCACGTCGATCATATTGATCTTCAACGGGTTTTGGCCGACGTCGTCGTGAAACGACGCCCCATTGCCCGCGCCGCCACCCACCGGCACCGGGTCTTCCCCTGGCTTGGGATCGGGCTGGTGGTCACCGGGCCCGGTCGGCGCGGGCCGGACCGTGTCGGGAATGGAGGGGCCGCACGCAGCGAGGAAGCAGGCGGCAATCAGGCAGCGCACCAGCATCTTACTCTCCCAGAGGTGGACGGGGACCAAGGTAGCGGTAGAAGACCAACCCGGTGGGGGTGGTGCCCAGGTAGTCGAGGCGATGATAACGCGCGAGGTGGCGGTACCAGCCGAGATTCAGCGCGCCGGCCACTTGCCCCGCGGGATCCAGGGCCACGTACCACCCGGCGTCCGGCAGCCCAAAGCCCACCGCCGCCGCGCTCATGCGGTTGGCGGCCGCGCTGCCGATGCGCACGACGCGGGCGGTGGAGCAGTGCACCAGCCGCAGCGCCTCGGCCTCGCCCTGGGGGCGGCGCAGCACAAACGCGTGGCCGCCCACTTCGCCCCGGGCGCGCTGGTGGTCCTCCTCCAACAGCACCAGATCGTTGCCGGGCGTGGCGCCACCGGCGGGGAAGGGGACGGCATCGCCGTTGGCCTCCCGCGGGGGATCGTCGGAGGTGGGATCTGGCAAGGGTGTGGAGGGGGGCGCCGCCTCCACTACTTCGGGACGACGCTCGGTGGTGTCCACCGGCTTCTCGGTGGGGCGCGCGCTGCAGGCGCTCAGGCACAGAACAAGGGCCGTAAGCGCCCGCATTGAAGGCACTTTCAGCTCCGGGACAGCAGGCGGAGAAAGCCTGGTACCGCCACGGACGGGGCGTCCAGCCCCGGCTCGGTCAGCCAAGCTGTGGGCCCCTGCTCCGCCAACCCAAGCTGACCCCCCGCCTCCAGGTCATCGAGGAAGGCGGCCATGCCCGCCAACAGGTGACCCTCCCGGGCCGCCGCCAGCAGCGTCTGCCGGTCGCCGCTGAGCCAGGCCCGCAAGGCGCGCCGCACCACCAGGGTGGTCTGAGCCAGCCGGGGCGCCAGGAACAGGCAAAGCGCCTCGTCCACCGCCGACTTGCCGCCGCTCTCCACCGCACAGGCCAACATGGCCTCGCCCAAGGTGGCGCAGGGCAGCTCCACCAGCGCCGCCGCGAAGGACAAGATGTGGTCGAGCTGAGCGGCCACCTCACCCCGCGCCTCGGCCTCACTGGCATCACCGGGCGGGCCGACCCGACGCTCCAGGCGGCTGAGCCAGCGCCCTTGCCGCGCGCTGGCCGGGGCCCGGCCCATGGGAATCACGGGCACCCACGCGGGCAACTCGGCCGGCATCGCGCCCACCAGCAGCACGCGGTAGTCGGAGGGCACCGCGAGGCGGAAGGCATGGCCGCCCGCGTCGAAGCCGGTCAATGCGCCATCTTCCAAGGCCGCCAACAGGCCCGCGAGCGTGCCCGGCGGGATGCGCTCCACGCCCGTGAGCACCAGCCAGGTGCCCAGGTGGATCTCCCAACCCTGGACCGTGCGGCTGACCAGCCGCATGCGGGTGCGGGGCCGCGGCTCCAGCGGTCGGCGGGGATCGAGCTCGTCGCGGCGCCAGTTGAGCGCGATGGAGCGATACAGCCACCCATCGCCTTCGTGGGGATTGTCGCCGGCGGGCCCGCCCACCAGGGCCGTGTCGCGCCCGCAGGCCACATGGGTGGTCTGGAAGCCGAACACCCGCTGGGCCGTCACTTCCGCCAACGCCCGCCCGCCATCCCCCAGCACCAGGGCCGCCCGCGCCGCCACCAGGGCCGTGCTCAAGCGGCGCACCGCCAGCTCGGCGGCCCCGGCCTCCGCGGCGCCGCGCCGCACCCGCGCGTCCAGATCCGCGGGCGCCAGGAGCGGTAGGTCGGCCCGGCCCACGGCATCCACCAGCCGATCGGCAAGCCAGGTGGTGCGCTGCTCCGGTGCCAGCGTCGGCGGCGGGGTGGGGTCGAGATCCAGCCCCGCCCCCAGGTTGCGCAGGGTGGCCACTCGATCTTCCACCTCGGGATCGACGGGGTCGATGCCCGCCTGCAGCAGCCGCACCGTGTCGCGCACAAACACCGGCGCGGGCACCGGCGGCGGTGTCTCGATGGGCAGCGTGAGGACGGCGCGGGTGATCTCGGTGGCGGTGGAGCGCGTGGGGGCGGGCTCCGCCTCCAGCAGCGCGGCGGGCACCGGGGGCGGGAAGGGCACCCGCGCGGGCAGCGCACCGTCCTCCGCCACCGCCGACCACAAGACCGGGGCGGCCCACCGGAAGCTCTCCAGCCCACAGGCGGACACCAGCGCGAGCCGGGCTCGGCGCACCGCCTCCACGGGATCTGCACCGGACGCAAGCACGCGATAGAACTCGCGATCTGCCGAGGCGGCGGCATGGGGCTCCAGGTCGAGCTGCCGACCGAGCACCACCTGGACGCCCTGGCGGCGCAGGCTGTAGGCCGCGGTGGGCGCCGCCTCCAAGCCCCCCATCACGGCCAGCCAGGTGCTGCCCTCAAGCCCCAGACGGTCGAGGGGCACGCGGCCGTCGTCGAGATCCACCCGGTCCTCACCCACCAGGCCTTCGAGGTGGACCAGCGCCGCCCCCAGGGAGAGCTGGCGGCGCAGCGCAGGCCCGGTGGCCGGATCGGCGGGGAACACCTCCAGGTGGGCCTTGCGGGCCAGCGGGTGGGTGGCGGCCACGAGGGCTTCCAGCCGGGCCGGTCCGGCCACTCGGGGCACCACCAAGATGGCGCGGGGCACCCCGCGGGGACCGGGGGCGGCCGCCGGCCCACCCGTCCGCACCAGCTCCATGCCCTGGGCCACCGGGCAGCGGCCCGTGGTGGGATCGAGCGCCAGCTCCCATGGCCAGGCGGCCAGGTCGTCCTCGGCCTCCAGCAGCACCACCGAGCCGGTGGACGCCCGGAGGATCGCGCCCGGTCCATCGCGGTACAGCAGCGCCCCCAACACCTCCGCCAACACGCTGGCGGCCGCCTGGCTGCCGGCCCGCGCCTGGCTCAGCAGGTCGTTGATGGTCTCGGCATCGGGCAGGGTTGGGGTGGCTTCAGCAGCGTGATCGTGCAGCGTGCAGCGCACCAGCAGGCGGTCGGGCGGCAGGCGCTTGAGCAGGATGTGAATGTCGGCCATGGCGTGTCCCCGGCGTCCAGTGCAAGTCAGGCTGCCCCTCAGGGCGCGGCGGACGGTGGTCCGGCCGAAGGTGGCACCTCGACGGGCGCTGCGTCCGAAGGCGGCGCGGCCGGGCGCCCCTGGGTGGCCCGTGCACGGGCCCGCGCCAGCGACGCCTTCAGCACCGTGCGCGCAGTGAAGTCCTTCTCGGCGCTCAGCGCATGGGCCAGCGCCACCAGCGCCTCCGGCTCGTCTTGATCAGCCACGGCCGAGGCTGCCGCGATGCGCACCTGCGGCGACGGATCCGCCAGCAGCGTGCGCAGCGTCTGCTCGGCGCGCTCGTCCATCACCACCGCCAGCAGATCGATGGTGGCCAGCCGCTCCACCTCGGGCGACGTGGGCGACACCACCTGCCGCAGCCGCAGCACCAGCCGCTGCTCGTACCCCAGGAGAATCTGGGCGGCGTCGTCCTTGCGGCCGGTCTGCACCAGCAGGGCGCCCAGCAGCGGGTAGGCGGGCAGGAACTCGGGCTGGAGGCGCAGCGCCTGCTGGAACGCCTCGATGGCGCGCGCCGCATCCTCCTGACCCGCAAAGAAGCGCCCGGCCGTGAACTGCACCTCGGCGATGTGGCCCGCCCGCGCCAACAGCGCGTTGTAGAGGGCGCGGGCCTCGGGCGCCCGGTCGCTCTGCACCAGCATGTCGGCGGCGATCAAGCTGGCCGACACCTGCGTGCCCGTGACCGGCCCCTCGGTGGCGGCCAGGAAGTGGGCCACTGCACCCCGGGTATCCCCCGCCGTCATCAAGGCCCGACCCTGCTCAAACTCGGCTTGCTGGGCCTCGGTGCCCTCAGGCAACGTGTCGGGGCGGGGGGCCTCGGAGGCCGGCGCCGGGCTCGCCGCCTTGCTCACCGGCGCGGCGGCGCGGGGCGCGGGGGCCGGGGGCTCGGTGCGGCCGCACGCGGCCAGGGCGCAAGCGCCCAGCAGCCACCGGGGCCAGCGGCCGCGAGGCGGGGGCAAAGTGGGGATGCTCAAAACACCTGCTCCGGCGGTGGTGGCGGAAGAACCAGTGTAAATTCAGTCCCTTGGCCGCTTTCGGTCGTGAAGCCGATGGTGCCGCCGTGGTCCTCCACGATGCGCCGCACGATGGCCAGGCCGAGGCCGGTGCCGTCCTGCTTGCCCGACGTGGTGAAGGCGTCAAACAGCTTGCCTCGGATGGCCTCCGGGATGCCGGGGCCGTTGTCTCGCATGGTGAACCGCGTGCCGCCCCCGGGCTGGTCGTCCAAGAACCACTCGAATTGGCCCTGGGTGCCCATGGCCTGCCGCGCGTTGCGGGCGATGTTGGTCACCACCCGCAGCATCTTGATCTCGTCAAACCACGAGAGCCCGCGCGCCGTGCGATCCTCCACCCGGAAAGTGACGCCGCGGGTGGTGAACTCCTCTTCCACCGACTCGCGCACCGACCGAATGAACTTGTCGAGGAAGACCTTGCGACACAAAACGTGGCGCTCACCGCGGGCGAAGGCCATGACCTCGCGGGTCATGTCGTTGAACATCTCGATCTTGCGGCGGATGGCGGCTGCCATCTCTGCCCGCTCGGCGCTGCCATTTTCATCGGCCATCAATTGGCTGTAGCCGCTGATGACCGACATGGGGCCGCGCAGATCGTGCAACACGCCGCTCATCATCTGGCCGATGGTCTCCATGCGGTCGCGCCGCTGGGCATCCTCGCGCTCCAGGATGCGGGTCACCGCCCGGGCGAGCTGGGCCGCCAACAGCACCGCAAGCTGGAGGTCGTCGGCCTCGGTGCGGCGCGCGGCTTCATGGCGGTTCACCAGCGCCAGCGCGCCCACGGTGACCTCACCGTCGTGCAACGGCACCGCCACCGCATCTTCCACCACCATCGGGTGGCCGCCCCCCAGCGCCCGCGGAATCGCCTGCGCCTCGAAGGCCTCCTCGGCCAGCACCAGCGCCTCGCCGCGGCTCGCCACCTTGCCCAGCAGGCCGTCACCCACCTCCACCCGCTCGATGTGCACCGCGAGCGCGGAGCCGGGCCCGCGCACCCACGCCGGCCCCGCCCCCGTCTCGGCCACCGGCAGGTAGAGCGCCGCCGCTTCACACCGCGCCACCCGGCTGATGAGCTGCAGCGACTTGTCGGCCAGCGTGGCCACGTCCGCTGCGCCGCCGATGGCCTGCTCCACCTGGAACAGCAGCTCCAACTCACCGAGCTTCTGCTGCAATTGCCGTGAGGTTTCGGACAGTTCCGTGTTCGACAGGTTCAGCGCGAGCTGGAGCCGCAGCGCTTCGAGCGTGATGGCCGCCTGGGCCGCCAGCGCCGTCAGCAGCTGCTGGTCATCCACCGAAAAGTAGCCGTCCTGCTTGTTGAGCACCTGCACGACGCCGATGACCTCGCGTCGCGAGTTGCGCATCGGCACCACCAACATCGAGCGCGTTCGGTAGCCGGTCAGCTTGTCGAACTTGGCGTCGAAGGCCGGGTGCAGGTAGGCATCCTTCAAGTTGATGACGCGGCCGCGCTCGGCCACCAGCCCGGCGATGCCCGTGCCCACCGGCACGCCCACCTCCAGGCTCGTCTCGCCCTCAACGGCCAGCCCAACCAGCATGCCCGAGGTGGTGTTGAGCTCATAGATGGTGGTGCGATCGGCCCGCAAGAGCTGGCTGATCTCCACCACCATCGCCCGCATCGCCTTCTTGGGATCGCGGCTCTGGCCGAGGTTGGCCGAGATGCGCAGCATGCCCGACAAGCGGGCTTCCTGGCTGCCCAGCGCCGCCTCGAGCTGGGCAAATCGGACCTGCGGCTCCACCGGTCCGGGGGACAAGCTCTCGTCCAGGGCGTCCAGCTCGTCGTCAGAAATGGGGCGGTCTGCGCTCACATGAGGGTTGTAGCAGGCTTCAAGAAAAAGCCGAAGGGGCAGCTTCCTGCACGGGCCATCGCCGATCACCCACCTGCACCTGGGGCGGATCGCTGTGGGGATCCAGCAGGCCCCACAAGCGGTTTTGGGTGGGCCGATCGAGCCGTGCGCGGCGGCCTCGGGCGGCGTCGAGCTGCACATAGACGTGGTCGCCCACCACCTCGAACCCGGTG
>Ga0075163_10012400_pt1 | contig 11099 bp, 9 predicted proteins | sample JI1023141ADNA_FD_71478 | JGI IMG/M metagenome (GOLD analysis project Ga0075163, IMG submission 71478) | Wastewater effluent complex algal communities from Wisconsin, to seasonally profile nutrient transformation and Carbon sequestration -... | ecosystem: Engineered > WWTP > Effluent > Algae...
AAGCGATAACCGGTATAGATGAAGAAACCAATGAAGACTAAGAAGAAAACTCCACCAAACAAACCAGTCGTGATGAGAATCGTGTAGACGAAGCTATTGCCACTAAAGAAGTTGGTGTTCCAGAACTGAGTCTCGTTAATGACAGAACTCTTATAGAGGCGCCAAGCATCATCAAATCGATTAGCTCCGACTCCAGTGAGCGCGTTCTCTTGGTAGACCTGCTTAGCAACATCAGTGGTCGCCTCGAAAGATGGTCGCACCTCAAGATAACTAATTCCGGTAAGCGCTGAGACTCGGGCCCCTAGGTAGTCACCACTGACGACGAAGGCACCCGAAAGGACACAGACCAAAGCCACCAGACCAAGTACAAACCGCGAGACTGGAGCGACTTCCTCTGTTGACTTAAGCCAAGTATCGCGAGCCACTAGATACAAAAAGGTTAAGAGGCTGAGGAAACCTATACATACCCACACAAACGAGAAGTTGACCACTGCCAGAATAAACAGTGAAAGAACAGTGATTAGTCCGACAACACTCCGAGCAATCCAGTTATTGGGAACTTTAGGGAGAGCTACCAATATCATGACGAGCACCAGTCCAGCATAGAGAGCCAAGTCATTTAGACTACCAACGAGGGTGATGGTACTAGAATTGAAGATGCCAAAACTTAAAAAGTCAGGACCGAAAAAGACCCGCAGGAGAGAAAAGACATAAACCCCGAGCACTACCACACCAGAGAGAAGAAGAAGTTTAACAACCGCTGCTTTAGCATCAGTGAAGATGAGTCCGCAAGTCATGACGAGTGCCAACACCACTACAAAAGCAGCGGACTGAATATCAAACGCCGACCCATAGAGTGAATCATAGGTATCCCCAGAAAGGAGTGCTGAGGCGATAGCAGCAACAGCGTAACCCCAGAAGAAAACCAGAGTTAGTGGCACAGAGAGAGTAAGCTTGCCACTTCTCAAAATAGACAACACGGCCAAAACGCCAGTGATATACACCCCAACGACGACCAGGATAGTTTTGGTAAAACCGAATGAAACAGCTAACTCCGGAACAAACCAAAGGGGCAAGAGACCCATCGTGAGCGTGAAGACAAGCTGCGCGCCGCGCATAAAAAAGGCGCTGAGCGCATCAGCACTGAGACTTCGCAGTCGTGGTGAAAATATGTTGTTTTGCATAACCTCCCTAAATTTTTTAACCTACCAATAACAGCATTGTATCACACACAAAAGCACCTATTTCTAGGTGCTTTTGTGTGTATGTAAGCCGAATTCTGTCAGGATTGCTCCTGGATGATCATATACCTGGGATACTCGTTACCGAGTACCTCTTGCGGCTCTTCCCGCACCACTTTTCAGACACCTGGTAATACACTCTTAAATTGAGTCAGTAATATACAAGTAGCTTAAAAGTGGTGCGGGACACGGCCTTGCACGCGGGTAAGGATTTTGCCGTTTCACCCGACCGGTTACCCGGTCAGCTATTCCCGAAGGAACTCCTTTGCTTTCGCGCCGGACGTCTCTGCTCGCACCTCTCACCTTACGGTGGACGGGGGTTACCCGCTACCTGGCTCCGCTTTTACACGGGCGTGTTCGGACTTTCCTCTCCATCCTTACGGATAGAGCGATCATCATACTTTTGTATTATACCACAACTATAACGTTGTAGCAAAGATTAGATTTCCTCGATAACTGGTACGACACCGACGCGAGCCTCGCGGACTTCTGGGGCCAGAACATAGCCTGGGGTGTTAGGTGTACAAACTGCACGCACAACCTGAGTGGCCAATAGTGGGCTAGTTTTTCTTTGGTAGCTCTGTGTCCCTACCCCACCCGGGTACGAAATGGTTTCTGTGCCACCACTCACTCCATAGAGAATACAAGTGACTGGATAATCAGCTGCGATGGTCAAATTGGCGATGACAAAGTCACCGGAGCGAACGAAGTTCTTACTCAAGGAGAGTGACACTGTCGGAGCCACTGGCACCACGGCCGCCGGACTATCAATCGTTATGGTATGAGTGGTCCATGGTGAAAATCGGCCCGTACTATCTTCCGCTTTAACGGCGAAAGTGTAGGTGCCTACCACCGACCAAGAATAAGTAGTGGTCTCAGCGGTACCACTTGGTACATACCCAATAGTCGGAGCAATCTGGTCAGTGGTGCCGTTAGCATCCCAATCAATGTAGTATCGAACGTTATCACCATCAGCATCAACGGCCTGGAAAGTAAATGGTACTGAAAAATCCGCTGGAGCGGTGGCCGCTGGTGACGTACTCATATCAGCACCCCGAATGACGGGTGCGGCTGGAGCAGCGTTAGCTGGAGCTGCCGGTTGCGAGGCTTTGATGATAGTTACCTCTCGCCACGGCGACCAGACACCGGCAGTGTTACGACAACGCAAGGCATAAGTTCGACTCTCTCCGGATGCGAGCGCTAGCTGGGCATCAGGTGTGGTGAGTGATCCGGTGAGTACACTAGTTGTGGTGAAGCCAGCGGTCTCACAAGTCACGGCATGGGCCGAGAACCATTCAATCTCTGTCACATTCGCATCAGCTGGTATCTGTCTGATACCTGAGGTAATCGGGGTAACGAAACCATCTGTCCACACCGAAATAAAAGCTTGAGCAGCTGGAGCAGGGTTTGGATTGGGATTAGGGTTTGGATTAGGGTTTGGATTAGGGTTTGGTGGAAGTGGAATTACCGGCAGAGATGGTGGGAGTGGTAACACTGGTGGTTGTGGTAGCACCGGGAAAGGTGGCAATTCGGGTGGGACTGGAGTTGGTGGTAGCACCGGGAAAGGTGGCAAAGTCGGTGGAGTAACCGGCGGCACGGGTGGTAAGGTCGGTGGTTGCGGAGTAGGTGAAGGTGGCAGAGTCGGCGGAGCTGGCAGCGGCGGCACATATAATTCGGCCGAAACATGTTGAGCTCCTATTGAGACACAAAGAATAGTCACGAGTAAAACTCGAACTACATTGCCCAGAAGGCTATTTATACCTAACCGTACCATACGCATTTACACTTAAAATTAAAATAATGTCCACCCGTCAAGTTCTATAGGAGCGGGAGCAAAGGGAGAGAGGTCAATTTCTTCCGAGATTATACCACTCTTTATGTCATATAGCAAGACTGCTCCTTCGTGACCTCCCCACCCCTTCGTCAGAGCAATGGCTAGGTAATTTCCACCCGGAGAAGGAACGACAGAACTGACATTGGCATCAGTCAGCTTAAGGGTATAACGAAGCTCGGGCATCGTGGCGGCAAGACTGTAGAAACGAATAGTGCTCTCTGGAACTAGCGTGACGGTATTAACTGTTTGATCTGTGACGACGAGCATCTGTAGCTCGCGCACAAACTGAAGTCGGCCACGTGAGGTCAGTGGCGGTATTTGAAGAAGTGCCGACTCACTCATCGTTTCGAGATTGTAAATATAAGAAATACCATCACGTAGATAGGTCAACATCTGATGCCCTGCGTAACTCGGCGAGTAACCCATTGTCACCAACGACGGTTCTTGTTCAATCCGCGGTATGAGTTTAGAAAGCATGATACTTGAACGGCCCGATGAATCTCTGCTGACAAAGAGAAATTCATCACCTGAACTACTGAGGACTGGTTCAGCTATGCTAGCAGTGAGTTGGTCTGGCTCAATCAGCTTAGTAACTTCCTTGTCCCGCCAAAACAGACTACTCGAAGCGAGACGGTACTCCCCCATGACTTGCTCCACCACCGTTCCCGATAAGAATAAATACTTATCAGCCTCAAGGTGTCTCGAATAACCAAGGGAACTCTGCAGACCAGGAAACTGCCTGGCAGTGAGATCAAGAGCGTATGGTAATACCTGAGAAGGTCCAGCCAAGTTATACTCATACAATTTGAGAGCGGGTTCAGGAAGTCTAGTATCGAGAAGCGTCAACTTAATACTGCCGGTTGGTTCTTCAATCTGACTCATTTCTTCATAAGCCATCTCCCCTTCTGAGGTTATAGAAAATTTTGAAAGGGTAGGAAACCCAGGAAAGGTAAAATCATAGGGAATATTATCTAAACCTACCTCACCCACTGTCACTTTATTTGTCGGCCACTCGGCGGCGGCCTTGGAGAATAATTCCAGGTACGGCGGTAAATCTCGCATGATTTTGATGTACTCATTGGCCAACAAAATTGCATACTCAATATCGAGCCGGAAATGAGCCCCCGAAGTAAACATCTGCGACGCAAATACTTTAGCCTGATGCTCATAGATACGAGCCTGACCTGGATCAACAGTGGCTAGAATATAAAAAACGATGGCCGACTCACTCATCGTCAGGCTCGGGAAACTTGGCGTTGGGTAAAAAAGTGGTAACGTAGAAGCCACCTCTTTATACCAGGTCGGCGGTGCTACATCATAATGATTTTGTATCTTCACCGCACCAGCTCGCAAATCAGCCAAAGCGGTCTCAAGCAGAATCGCCGTGTTAGGCAAAACCGCTGTCGTTAAGAGTTCATGCAAACTGAGATTCGGAAGCACGAGCAAATTACCAACATAGTATGAAGTATGGTACACATGTTCACTTCCAAATTGAGTAGCGTTAACCTTTGCTTCAGCCACTTCAGACAAGCGTTTTTCTAGAGTTGTCTCGCCCAGCTCTGTCCGGAGGGTGGGTGCAAAAAATACCTCCACCAAATTACTGTAGGCCTCTAAATCATGAATGTGTTTAGCCCCATAAGCATAATTCCGTGTGCCCTCAGCCACGGCGGCCTCGGTACTAAAATGCCGCAACAAAGACGGGCTCTCTACGGTTGGCAAAATACGATGAGCTTCTTGCCAGGTCACTAGACCAACGATAGCCACGAACACTAACGTAGCCAAAACAAGGAAACGAAAAAGGAGACGATTGTGATTATAGAAATTTTGCCGGGCGTCCATAGGTGAGAATAGCTACTCTACCTATCATAGCAATGATAAGAACTTTGGCCGTCCTCTTGTGAACAGCGCCCCGTCAGAACTACAGAGTCGGCAAAGTCACAGTGACTCCCGTGGTGAGAGCATGCTCATCAGCAAATCCCGCGGCCGTTTCAATGACATATAGAGCCGGGACGGTCGGACTGAAGGTCTCAGGGTATGATTCAGGAGTGGCCTTCTTAACGATATGGACAATAGTATTCTTTTCGTCGACCCAGATGATATCAATAGCGTAATTCATATCTTTCATCCAAATGCTGTGATAAGCCAAGGAGTCAAAGGTGAATAGTTTAACCACCTCCTTAGGTAAATATGGAGTCTCGGATAGACCCTTGATACGATCTGGCCACGACTTCGCGACCGAGGCATTAACTTCAACGGTACCAATTTTCATCGGTACCGTGTTGGGATAGATAACCTCCCAAGGCTCATCGTCAGGCGAAGCTTCTTTCGGTAACTCTTCTTCACTGAAGTAAGCAAATACCCCCTCAGCCAGAGCCGAGGCTGGAGTTATCTCACTATCACTAGCGACCGCCGGGGCCGGGGCTGGTGCATTAACTCCTTCGTAATAGGCATAACCGAAGATAGCCACGGTTGGTACTACAAAGCCGAGGAGTAATGTATAGAGTGGCCAGGTCTTAAACTTTTTAGTCATACACTTGATACGATACAAGAAAAACCCCCGCTTAGGCAAACAGACGGGTGAGATAGACAGTGAGAGCTGAAACAGAACCGCCGAGTACCGTTCCCCAGACCATATCGACCAGAGTCACTGACAGTGGCCAGTCACGAAGAGTGGCGAGGTTTGTCAGGTCGTAGGTGGCATAGGTAAAGAAACCAAAGAGTGCCCCGAGAAGAAGAGCTTTCCCAACATCTCCGGCTACTGCCGCTGGATAGATAGCGAAAAACGTCAATCCTACCAGAAAGACTAAATAGAAAATGATGGCGGCCGTCCAATTCACCTCACCAAGCAAGTGTCCGAGTCTAGTGGCGTAGAAATCTCGCGCCACCACCCCAAGCCAAACCATATCGATAAGGAAGAAGACCGGGACAGAAACTGCGTACAGAGTTATGAATTGCATAAGTGACATATGTCACATTATACCACCGTTAGTGAGAGTCAGCTGCCTGCGTCACTTCGTGACCTTCCTCGCTGGCCTCATGAGTATGATCGTCACCAAGCGCGTTCGCGATAAGCCCCATCAGCAGAGCGCCGACCACCACCACCCCGAGATGAGCTATGAATTCGTTTCTTGTCTCATGTTGATGAGGTTGTGGCAGCAAATCATGAAATACTACATGGATGAAGAAACCAGCACTCAAGGCGAGGAGCAACATCTCAAGTTCATGAGAAGCCAAGGCAAAGTATCCCAGTACTACACCGATGAGGATTGTACTCGAGACGAGGGCATTGACTGCCAGAGCCTTCGAGGTACTGTAGCCAGCACTCCGCAAGACGAAGAACTCCGAGACTTCCTGCAGAGCTTCATGAATAACAATCGAGACAAGCGCCGCGATACCAACCACCGAAGAAACCGAGAAGGCGGTCACAAGGACAATACCATCGGCAACATTGTGAATGGCATCACCAATAATAAGTTTGCGAGCCCCGACCTTGGTCTGACCGCAGGCATCGTCATGATGATGATGGGTCTCTGGTAGTAGAAACTGAATCCCCCAAGCCAGAAGATATCCCAAGGCGATGAGGACTACTCCCAAGAAGAAGGAGTCAGTGACATGGAACACTTCAAGCGCCAGTGCTCCCGCGGTAATAAGAAAAACACCAGCCGAGAAAGACACCAGATAGGACAACCGGGCCTCGATATACGAGCGAGCAATTTGGTGAGTAAAAATGATACCAGTGAGCGACACCAACATAACTAGACTGGCGGCTCCTAAAGCTTGAATCAACATAAAGATTTAATTAATGAAATAATGCAAATGATTTGCAGTATAGCGTAATCTCGATTAAATGCAAATGATTTGCAAAACTCCTAGCGTCTGTTAGTATACCAATCTATGCGACTAACCAAACACCGGGAAGAAATCCTTACTATTCTTGAACATAGCCAAGGGGCACTAACGGCTCAGGCTATTCACGCTGCCCTTCCCCACATCAACCTAGTTACTATTTATCGCAACTTGGAAACTTTCGTCGACGCCGACCTAGTCAAGAAGCTTCACTTAGGTGAGGCTGAAGCGAGCTACGAGATTCAGGAGCATCCCCACCATCACGCCATCTGCGACGAGTGTGGTGATGTCATCCATTTTGAAATTGATGACCAAGCCCTGCTTAAGCATTTTAAATTTGCCGACTTCAAGATAACCGACCTCGACATCACCATTCACGGTGTCTGTGGCAAGAAACATCTACATCAAAAAGAGCGTACCAAGACCAAGTAGGAACAGGAGACCGAAGACATCAGTAGCCGTCGTAATAAAGATACTCGACGTTGACGCCGGGTCTTTACCAATATATTTAAGAAAGAGCGGTACGAAAGCGCCGAAGAATCCGGCCACCACATGAACGCCCACCATACTGAGACCAACCACTAGACCGAGCATAGCGCTCTCGTTCCAAATAATTGAGATGAGGGCCACAATGGTACCGATAACGAGACCGTTAAGAAGGCCGGCTCCGGTCTCTTTCGCCATGACGGTGAGAACATTTTTAAATGAAATGGTGCCAAGCGTCAGACCGCGCAACATCACCGCAAAGGTCTGACTACCCGCGTTGCCACCCATACCTGCCACAATCGGAATATACATGGCCAGAATGACCAGTCGGTCAATCGTATCCTTGAAAAGGAAAATCATGGAACCGGCCAAGAAACAGGTAGCCAAGTTGAGAATAAGCCAGCGATAGCGATGCTTGAACTTCTGCCAAGACGGGTCAAGCGGTCGCTCGCTCTCGTCTAGACCACTCACATTATAGAGACCTTCAACTGGTAGTTTACCGAACAGATTGAGGGCGTCGTCAGCATAAATAATGCCGAGGACACTTTCATCATGATCAAGGACCACTACCTTCTTGCGCTGCGAAACTGAAAATAAGTTGAGAACTTCGACCACCTCAGCTGTATATGAAATACTAGATACAGTCTGAACAAAGCGTTTGAGTCCGACTGAGTTGCGTTGCCTAACCAACACCGACATAGCAATCTCACCGGCTAGATCACCGTCCTCATGGACCAGTATTTCAGGAAAAGTACCTGTGTCCTGATAGTGTTCGTCGATAGCATCCGCCGCATCACCAACAGTGGCTGTAATTGGCAGAAGAACATAGTTGAAGCTAATGAGCGACGTTGTTGCCTTAGGATGAAAGCGGAGGAAGTATTCAATCTTCTCTCGAGCCTCAGTCTTAATCTTCTTAATTATTTTAAGACGACGTGACTCATCTTTGATACGAGCTAAGATATTCTCCGCCTGGCGCGGGTCCATATGGTCAACAATGTCGACAATTTCATGAGTCTTTAAGTCCTCGAGCAGAGCTTGTTGCACATGCGGTGACAGCTCCTGCATGACTGCACTCTGTTCCGGCAAACTTAGTCCCCGGAGTAAAGCCGTGCGCTCAGCGGGCTTGCGCCTGATGACTGAGATCTTCTCTTCGAGCGTTAGTTCCATAGCGACAGTATACCAGCCCTCTTCGTACAACTAAGACAGCCGGTGTGTAACACCGGCTGTCTTAGTTGTACATTCTTGGCTTCTAGCTAGATGAGAATCTCGATTTTAGCTTCAGAACGAAGGGTGTCGATATACTCAGAGATTTGAGTCTGCTGACGGTCAAGCTTAATCTGCTCAGCCACTTGCTCCTTCACTTCCGAGAGCGGTGGTAGACCAGCCTCTTCCCCGCCGAGCTCAGCGTAGAGAGCGTTGATTTCTTCTTCTGAGACTTCAGTCGTATTTAGTGGAAACTTACTATCGAAAAGTCCCTGAATGAGGATTTCATTCTCAATATCACGACGTAGCACAGCTTCAGTGATACCAAACTCAGCCATCTTGGCCACGAGCTGTTCCTGACCACCGAGACCAGTCTCAATCTCAGTGAAACGAGAATTGATGGCGTCCGCTGGTGCCGTCATACCGGCCGCTAGTGCTGCCTGACGTAGCAACTCACCATTGATAAGAGTGTCAACAGCCTGAGTTCGGTACTGTTCAATAATCACTGGATCCGTAGTACTAGCACCCTGAGCAGCTGCCATCTGCATGAGCTGGTTCAAGCTACTTTCAAAGTCTGACTTGGCAATGACCGTTCCATTTACAACCGCCGCTGACTCATCTCCTCCTAGGAATGAGAAGAAGTTGGTTGAAATACGATCCTCTCGTTCCAAGAAAAACAGAAGTCCTAAACCAATAACTATGACTGCCACGGCAGTGATTAGGTACTTCTTCATCCCCTTCTTACCGGTCGCAGCTGCAACGGCCGGTGTGGACTCGGCTACTGTTGTAGACTCAACTGATTCTGATTGATTATTATCTTCCATACAGATTTATTTGAAATTACATTAAGTACCCTCCCATAGCTGAGTGAGCAATTCCGACTATCATACCATAAGTATTTAGAACTCTAAGGCGTGGGGGTGCTGGGCACTCCAAGTGGCCAAAACAACGGCCGTAGCGGCGGCGGCATTAAGCGACTCACAGCGTGGGTGAATAGGAATAGAGATTAGCTCGTCACAGAGCTCCTTAGTTTTCTCCCTGAGACCAGAGCCTTCGTTACCAAGAATAAACACGCTCGGACGGACGAATTTTTCAGTCGTAGTCGAGACGGTACCCTGACCTTCAAGTCCATAAACCCAATAACCTCTTTCCTTAAGATCACGAGCCACACTATTGACGTTACTGATAGTAACGAGTGGAATGCGAAAGGCCATCCCGGCCGACACTTTAATGACTGTCCCTGTGACAGGTGCCTGGTTATGTGGAGGAATGAGAACACCCTTGAGACCAAAGGCTGCCGCCGAACGGATCACCGCTCCGACGTTATGCGGGTCCTGGACTTCACCGAGGATTAAAAGAGCATTGTCAGCATCAGAATCATCTAGTGTCTTGATGAATTCATTATATGAGACCATGAGCTTATCAGGCACAATCGCCGCTACGATACCCTGATGAGCAGCCTTGGCTGAAACACCGCGCGGCGGATTGTTCAAGTTAAGAGGCTTGGCATTAATACCGGCTGACTCGATTTGCTTAACAATGCGAGCATCTGAGAAATTGAGGTCAAGGAAAACCTGCTTCACTACATCAGGCCGGAAGCTAAGCGCCTCGGAGACCGCGTGTTTACCAAAGATATATTCGAATTCGTCTTTCATGTCGCCCATCCTAGCACGTTTCTTTAGCTTGGCTAGTCATGCGCAATCTGACGCACGAAGTCGGCCACCTCGTCTTGCAGCGCCTGTGCCTCCTTACACTTCTTGCCTTCAAACATCATTTTGAGAGCCGGTTCGGTCACACTAATCTTAACTGAGCCCCAGACACTGCCGAGATCAAACGTATAACCATCAAACTTCTTCACTTTACACAAAGGCTTCTTCAGGAGGAGTTGGCGGACCGCCTCAAGAGCGGCTGGACGGTGGTCTACTTCGACAATAACATCCTCGGTTTGTTCATAACGGAGATACGGGGCGACCATCTGACTGAAGTTCATCCCAGCCTTCTTAGCTTCAGCAAAAGCTTCAAGCACGTAACGGAACGTCAATACCGCAGAGTCAGTATAGAAGAATTCCTTGAAGTAAAAGTGTCCCGAATGCTCACAGCCAAAGAGGACATCCTTTTGACGCATAGTTTCCTTAATAAAGGCGTGGCCGACGCGCGCCCCGACCGCCTTTCCGCCAGAAGATTTAATAGTCTCTTCGAGAACTCGACTAGTGAGAGTGGTGTAGACAATCTTTGCTCCTGGCTGTGTCTTTAGTAAGCGCTTGGCGATGATGGCTCCGATGACAGCACTATTTACGTATCTTCCCTTTTCATCAAAGAAAGCGACTCGGTCGGCATCACCATCAAAGGCAATTCCGAAATCATGATCCGTCGTCTTGAGCAATTTCGTAATTCCACGTTGGTTCTTGCTCAAGGTTGGGTCTGAGCCATGATTCGGGAAGCGACCATCAAGTTCGGTATAGAGGGTGGTGAACTTAACTGGCAGTTTG
>Ga0075163_10012401_pt1 | contig 11098 bp, 6 predicted proteins | sample JI1023141ADNA_FD_71478 | JGI IMG/M metagenome (GOLD analysis project Ga0075163, IMG submission 71478) | Wastewater effluent complex algal communities from Wisconsin, to seasonally profile nutrient transformation and Carbon sequestration -... | ecosystem: Engineered > WWTP > Effluent > Algae...
TCGCTTTCGCTCAGAATATTTTTTTCGATATAGTCAGAGATCTGATCAATGTAAAAAGGTTCTTCACCCTGCAAAAAATAAACAGGACGAAAGATTTTTTTCTTTAGTTCATTGATGATTTGATCGGTACTCATTGATCCTTTCTACTTAAGTCGGGTTAAAAGCGGAGGTGCTTTACAGTTAAGCCGTTATTCTTTAATTCATTCAAAGAGTCGATGCCAATCACAAGATGATTGTTAACATACGATTCTGTCACTTTCTTGTCGCTGTCTGCGGTTTTTACACCGGTAGAAATCATTGGTTGATCAGAAACAAGAAGCAAAGCACCGGTTGGAATTTTATTATGAAATCCTGCAACGAAAATAGTCGCTGTTTCCATATCAATTGCCATCGAGCGGGTACTTTCAAGGTATTTTTTGAATTCTTTGTCATGTTCCCACACCCTGCGATTCGTAGTAAAAACTGTTCCTGTCCAGTAATCCATGTCATGATTCCTGATGGTAGTGGATACAGCTTTTTGCAGGTTAAAGGCCGGTAGCGCCGGAACTTCAGGTGGGAAGTAATCGTTGGATGTTCCTTCGCCGCGGATAGCAGCGATTGGGAGAATGAGGTCACCCACTGCATTTTTCTTTTTTAATCCACCGCATTTCCCAAGAAATAAAGCAGCCTTCGGATTAATTGCTGATAACAGATCCATGATCAATGCGGCATTCGGACTACCGATTCCGAAATTGATAATTGTGATTCCATTACAGGTTGCATTCGGCATAGGCTTGTCTAAACCGTTGATTGGCACATTATTCCATTCAGAAAACAGTTTTACATAATGATGGAAATTGGTCAATAAAATGTAATCACCAAAATCGTTTAATGCCGTTCCGGTATATCTTGGAAGCCAATTGTCGACTATGTCTTTTTTATTATTCATAAATTTATATTTGTAAAAAAAATCTTGCAGCTACCCCGATTAAATTTTCCTGATTATTCCTTTAAACTCCAGCGGTCATCCGATGAACGGCAAAGTTTAAAAATTTTTGACATAATCCGTAAAAAATATGTTAGTCTGACTCCGGAAGAGTGGGTGCGACAACATCTTCTACATTTTCTTGTGAATGAACGGAAGTTTCCTCAATCTTTGGTCAGTGTTGAAAAAAAGTTGCTAATAAACTCACTGGAAAAACGAACTGACGTCGTAATCTATTCATCCTCACTGAAACCCATATTACTTGCAGAATGTAAGGCTCCCAAAATTGCATTGACTCAGGCCGTATTCGATCAAGCTGCCAGGTACAATATGACCCTGAATGTTGCATACTTTTTAATAACAAACGGACTTGAGTCGTTCATCTGCAAAATCGATCATTCGACTCAGTCATATGCGTTTTTGAAGGATATTCCTAGTTATGAGGAGCTTAAGTTGTCTCATTCGTAATTGATGAATTGATACAGGTTTTAGGTTACACGTTTTCAGGTTTACAGGTTTCAGGTTTCAGGTTACAGGTTGCCAACCTGTTAACCTGCCAACCTGTTAACCTGTTAACCACACACCCCCTCCAATTCAAATGACACTCCCTTGACTATCCCTACTTTGTTCGTGTTAAAAATGGTACTACATTGTGCCCTACATCAGTAACTTAAACCCATCATGAAAAAAATTACAGCAGCATTAATGTTGCTCATTATCTCCTTGTTTACAATAAATACTGAAGCAGCTGATAAGAATGCAAATAATTCTACAACAAACAAACAGGTTCTGAATAGCGAGATTCAGGCGGGTGTTTTGGTTTTAAAAATGAAACCCGAATTCCGGTCTTTATGTTCTCCAACTTCCATTAATGAACCCAAAGTAAAGACGATACTTTCCCGACAAAATGCAGCATCGGTAAACAAAAAATTTCCATTAGCTGTCGCTCCTGTCAATGCGAAAAATAGACATGGTAAAAATGCAGTTGACTTATCTTTGATCTACCAGATAAAAGTTTCAGCTGCTACTAACATTTACAAGTTGCTTCAACAGTTGAACGCAACCGGAGTTGTTGAATATGCCGAACCACTTTTCATCAACAAAATGGATTTCACTCCAAATGATCCGAGTGTAGGGTCGCAATACCAATTTACAAAGATCAGCGCTTTCACAGCATGGGATGTTTGGAAAGGTGATACAAATACTGTGATCGGAATTGTTGACAGCGGTACAGATTGGGATCATCCGGATATTCAGGCAAATTTGAAATTGAATTATGCAGATCCGATTGATGGTACTGACAATGATAATGACGGCTTCATTGACAACTTTCATGGATGGGACGTAAGTGAAAATGATAATAATCCGGTGAATGTAAACAGTACACACGGAGCACACGTTACCGGTTGTGCAGCAGCGGTAACTGATAATAATGTTGGTGTTGCAGGACCGGCATTTAATTGCAGAATACTGCCCATTAAAGCATCTTTAAATTCAAGTACAACAAATATTGATAATGGCTATGATGGAATTGTTTATGCCGCAGATCATGGAGCAAATATTGTAAATTGTTCATGGGGTCGTTCGGGTGGACCAAGTCAGTTCGAGCAGGATATCGTAAACTATGCAGTACTTGATAATGATGTTGTATTGGTAGCCGCAGCAGGCAATGGCGGCATTGATGAAGATCATTATCCTTCATCGTATGAAAATTGTGTTTCTGTTGCTTCTACAACTTCAACAGATTCACGGTCCAGTTTTTCAAGTTTTGGTTTTAATGTAGATGTAAGCGCTCCCGGAAGTAATATTCTTGCGACGGATTTTGATGATACTTACTCAACTCAAAGTGGAACATCCATGGCCTCTCCAATTGCAGCAGGTTGTGCCGCAATGATCAAGTCTAAATTTCCTTCCATGAATGCATTGCAGGTTGCAGAACAATTAAGATCAACTGCTGACAATATTTACTCAGTACCGGGAAATTCACCTTATATAAGTAAACTAGGAAAAGGCCGCGTGAACTTATTCCGTGCAGTAACAGATTCAATATCTCCGGGAGTAGTTGTAAAGAAAATAAATGTGACAGATGGTAACGACGGAGTATTTGTTATCGGCGATACTTTAAACGTTAGTAACCTGCTTTGGAATTTACTTCGCCCTACAACAAACCTTACATGTACTATTGCGGCACCAACAACTCCATTTGTTCAGATCCTGAATAATACGCATACCGTTGGTGTACTAAGTACAAATGATACCTTATCAAATTTTGCAGCACCATACAGAATTGTAGTATTGCCAGGAACACCTCTGAATCTCGAAGTGGTATTAAGGATTACTATCAATGATGGTTCATGGTCTGACGTATTTTCATTCAAGGTTATTATTAACGAAGATTATATTAATATAAATGTAAACGACATTGCAACATCTATTACCAGTAAAGGTCTTACCGGTTACAATCAAAGCGGGCAGGTACAGGGACTGGGATTTAGATATCAGGGTAGCCCGACTATTTTGTATGAAATGTCACTGATGGTTGGCGCTTCCGGAACACAGGTTTCAGATTATTTCAGAGGTGATGGAGCAACAAGTGATGAGGACTTTAGTAAAGTTCAAACAGTTGCTCGTCAGGTTCCTGCATTGGTATCTGATTTCGATGCTGTAGGGCAGTTTGATGATGATGGTCCTACATCGACAAGTCCGATTAATGTACTGATCACTCATCACGCATATGCGTGGTCGGCTGCACCGGACAATAAATATGTGATGGTTCAGTATTCAATCAAGAATGTTGGATCATCGACACTTAATAATTTTGCAGCAGGTTTGGCTGCAGACTGGGATATTCCGGACTTTAATAATAACAAGGCACAGACAGATGCTTCCCGCAGAATGGGAATTGTTTGGTGTACAGATGTAGATGGTATCTGGGCAGGAATGAAATTATTAAGTCATACAGGAACTTTCAATCATTACGCAATCGATAATTATGCAGCTAATGGTGGATTGGATCTGTCTGATGGTTTTTCAGGTACAGAAAAATATTCTTCTATGACGACAGGCAGAGCCGATGCAGGACTTACATTGAACCCTGCAACCGGTAATGATGTACTCAGTGTCGTATCTGCAAATGGAATTACACTGGCACCCGGTGATTCTGTGGAAGTCACATTTGCATTGATTGCAGGAGATGATCTTGCAATGATTCAAGCATCAGCTGAAGCAGCTCAGATAAAATATGATAATGCGCTTTCAGTTGAGAACCTGAATATCATTTCATCATCTACTCAAATTAAAGAGATCTATCCAAATCCGGCAAACAAACAAACTCACATAGAATTTTCACTTGCATCAAGTGGAAAAACAACAATTGGAATTTACAATTTGCTTGGAGAGAAAGTGAAGGATGTGATATCGGAAAATCTTTCAGCAGGAACTTATTCACTGATAATTGATGTCTCAGATCTTTCTTCAGGAAGTTATTTCTGCAGGCTGGAAAGTGGTGCTGCAGTATCGACACTGCCGCTTAATGTAGTGGAATGATCTGACGGATAATCACGTTTGTGTTTTAAAGATAATAGGTCAAGGGTCAAGGGTCAAAGGTCAGTAGATGACTATGACCTTTGACCCTTGACCTTTAACCTTGTTTTTCTTGACCTACTACTTTCCTGAAATGTGACTGAAAAAGAGGTTAATAAATTTCGGTTAAAATCAATATTTTCTCCTCTTTTCCCGTTACATTTGTCGTCAGTTTAAAGAATTATAATTATGGAATTCAAAGAAATAATTTCCGTACCCGGAATGGGCGGATTATACAAAGTGGTAGCTAATAACCGTGCGGGCTTCATAGTTGAGTCACTCGCTGATAGTAAGCGCACCATTATCAATTCAAATCAACGAATAATGACATTGGTTGATATTGCCGTTTACACTGCCGATGGTGAAGTTCCATTGCGTGAGATCTACAAAAAGATTCAGTCTGCCGAAGGAAATAAATTGAAAGCCGATGTGAAGGGCGATCAAACTAAATTACGCGAGTATTTCAAAAAGCTGGTACCGGATTTTGATGAAGAACGAGTTTATACTTCTGATATTAAAAAGATGCTGACATGGTATGAATTGCTTAGCGATAAAATTGATTTTTCAAAAGTTGAAGAAAAGGAAGGTGATGAAAAATCTGTTATTGGCGACAAAGACGGAAAAGTTCCGGTGAAAGCGCATCACGAAGCACATGGTCCCAAAGTAGAATCAGCAAAGAAGGCAACTGCACGCACAAGAAAAAAAGTTTAATAGATGAATAATGCAACTGAATTAACTTCTGCTGACAAAATTACCAGAAAGTTTATTCCAAAAGATCTTGACGTCAATAACTGGCAGGAACTTGAACCATTTTTTCAGTCATTAGTGAATAGAAAAAATGAGACGATTGACGAATTGCTGGAGTGGTTGTATAATCTGAGTGAACTGGAAGCAGTTATCGAAGAGCATGCAGGCTGGTTATATATCAGAATGACATGTGATACTCAGAATAAAATTTTAACAGAAGCCTATACTTATTTTGTTGAAGAGATAAATCCAAAGATTGCTCCATACATGGATCAATTGAATAAAAAATTTATCGTTGAGCCTGCTATAAATTCACTTGATGAAAGGTATAAAAATCACATCAAGAGTGTACAGAATTCAATCCGTCTCTTCAGAGAAGAAAATATTCCATTACATGCACAGTTGTCTGTAAAAGAACAACAGTACGGTGAAATTTCCGGATCGATGACTGTCGACGTTAATGGTAAAACAATAACGTTACAGCAAGCTTCAAATTTTTTAAAGGAACCTGACAGAAAATTGCGTGATGAAGTGTATCACAAAATTGTATCAAGACGTGCAGAGGATCGTGATCGACTGGATCAGTTATTCAATGAGTTGATTGCGCTTCGGAATACTGTGGCAAAGAATGCGGGTTTTGATAATTTCCGGGACTATAAATTCGTTGAGTTAGACCGTTTTGATTATACGGCTGATGATTGTTTGAATTTTCATTCTTCGGTGAAAACTTGTATTGTGCCCGTGTTGAATGATTTTATGCAGGACAGAAAATCAAGATTAAAAGTAGATACTCTGAAACCATGGGATCTGGAAGTTGATCCAGAAGGTAAAGCAGACCTGAAGCCATTCAAACTTGGTACAGAGTTGCTTGAAAAATCAATTTCATGTTTCGGTGAAATCGATCCTTATTTTGGAAGTGTGCTCAATACATTAAAAGTAAAAGGATATACAGATCTTGATTCAAGAATCGGTAAAGCTCCCGGTGGATATAATTACCCTCTCTATGAAAGCGGAGTGCCATTTATTTTTATGAATGCAACCGGTTCTTTGCGCGATGTGATAACAATGGTTCATGAAGGCGGACATGCTATTCATTCAATGTTAACTGCCGACCTTGATTTCATTGGGTTTAAAGAATTGCCTTCGGAGATCGCAGAACTTGCATCAATGAGTATGGAATTGATCTCAATGGAACACTGGAATCATTTCTTTGATAATGATGAGGATCTAAAGAGAGCAAAACTCGAACAACTTGAAAATGTTATTGAAGCATTACCATGGATAGCATGTGTTGATGCATTTCAACACTGGTTATATACTAATCCGGGACACACAATTTCTGAAAGAACTCAGGCATGGAAGAAATTGATTTTAGAATTCACATCTGTACATGTTGACTGGAGCGGTGATCAGAATGCTTTAGAACAAATGTGGCAGAAACAATTGCATTTGTTTGAAGTTCCGTTTTATTATATCGAATATGGTATGGCTCAGCTTGGCGCAATAGCAGTCTGGAGAAATTACAAAAATGATCCTGCCAAAGCGATTGAACAATATAAAAATGCGCTCCGTTTAGGGTACACCAAAAGCATCCCTGAAGTTTATAAAACTGCCGGAATTCATTTCGATTTCTCGGAAAAGTACATAAAGGAGTTAGTCGATTTTGTACGTGTTGAAATAAAAAAACTGTAAGGTAATTACAGTTTTTTTTTAGTTATAAGGTACTATTGACCTATTTCTTACTTGTAATAGTTGCAATATTCTAATGTTTCAAGGGATTTAATCGTTTAACAAACTTTTTTTCAATCCTGGCATAAACTTTTTTAATGAAATGATTGCTGTAAGTCTGCACATTATTTTTCTGCAATTGTTGTTAATTGCAATACGCACCATGTAATAATGCCGAGTGAATTACTTTGAAACAACGGCTGATTATCAAAACCTATGTATTCCTTTTACATATAAGGATTCGCATAGTTGTGCATGATCAAAAGTGAGTACCAAAACGCAAAATAAAAACCAAACCGAAGAAGGTAAGAAAGTCCTCTACAGGCTGTTGATTCTGGCAGTTGCTGTAGTGTACGTTCTTGTTTTTATTCTGGACTATATGCTCCAGTTGCATTTCACTTTTTTCCTGCTCCTGAGTCTTTTCGGTTTTGTGATAGTTACGCTGATCTACATGTGGATGAAGATCTCCAATGTATCAGCACCGGAACAGGAAGAATCAGAAAGCAAAACTGACAATTTAATTGAAGGCACTGAGCCGGGTCTGCTGGTCGATAATAATTTATTTGATGATGCAGTGATTGTTGTTAGTCCTGTCACAGGCTTAACAATTGATTGCAGCACTTCAGCAGCAAATTTATTTGAAGCAAGGACATCTGATCTGATAGGAATTGATCTGACATCGTTGTTCGATCCTTCCTGGAAACCTGAAGAAAGAAACAAGATAAAAGAAGGGCTTGATAAGGATCAGAATGTAAAGGTCAATGGAATCTTCAGGACGATGAAGAAAAATGTTTTTCATGCTGAAGTTGATGCTGTGAAAAAGGTATCCGGCGAACGTCGGGTAATCTCTGTTCGGTTAAGAACAATAGCAAATCCTGTGAGTGCAACTTTAGTTGAAAATACTCCGCCTCCGATAACTAGTTTTGTTCGCGAATCTGAAAACGATACTGTACAATTACTCGAATCGTCATCCATGCCGGTAGCGATTATAGGAACAAATTATAAATTTATTAAAGTAAACAGGGCTTTTGCCAACCTTTTAGGTTATACAGAGGATGAAATGCTTGCAATAGGTATCCTGGATATCATTCCTGTTGAAGATAAACTTGTTGAGCGAAAATTACTTTCTGCTCTTTTCAGTGGAGAACTTCCTTCAAGTAAAAAGGAGAAACGATTGATCCGGAGAAACAGTGAGATCATCTGGGTGAACTCTTCATCGGCTGTTTCTAAAAATGAAAATGGTAATCCGAAATATGTGATTTCGCTTACAGAGAATATTACTCAGCGGAAAAGAATAGAACAAGTCGTTAATGATAACAGAAGGCGACTGAATTCCCTTGTTGAGAATGCTGAATATTCGATCTTGTCAATCGACAAAAGACATTCAATACTATTAATAAATTCCAGATTGTGCGACCAGCTTTATGCACAAACCGGAGTAATTGTTGAGACTGGATTTAATTTACTTGAAATATTACCAGAAGATTTCCATAAAGATTATCTTGAAGTTCATCAGCGGGCTTTCAAGGGAGAAGAATTTATTCTTGAAAAACTCATCACCGTTAATGGAAAAGCTATACATCTGGAAATTATATTCACTCCGGTGAAAGATGATCAGGGATTTGTACAAAGTGTTTCGATATTCGGACATGATATCTCTAAGAGAAAGATAGCTGAGTTGAAATTATTGAAAGCAAAGGAAGAAGCTGAAGCAGCGACTCAGGCGAAATCTGGATTTCTTGCAACAATGAGTCACGAGATCAGAACTCCACTCAATGGAGTAATTGGTATGGGCAGGTTGTTAAATCAAACTCCGCTTACTAACAAGCAACAAGAATTTGTTGACAGCATTGTATTAAGTGGTGAAGCTCTATTGTCAGTTATAAATGACATTCTGGATTTCTCTAAAATAGAGTCATCTAAAATGGAGTTGGAAAGAAAGCCATTTGCTTTAAAGAGATGTATTGAAGAAACATTTGATCTCCTTGCATCAAAAGCTTTAGAGAAGAATATTTCTTTGCATTATACTATTGCCAGAGATGTTCCCGGATTTGTTTATGGTGATATTACCAGACTCAGACAGATTCTTTTGAATCTTGTTTCGAATGCGCTGAAGTTTACACAAAAGGGAAAAGTGACAGTTCGCGTAAGTAAGTTTTCATTTGCAAAAAATGATCTGAATATTCAATTTGAAGTTGAAGATACCGGTGTTGGAATTCCAAAAGACAGAATCGGAAAACTTTTCACTCCGTTTTCACAGGCAGATGCATCTACAGCCAGAACTTATGGTGGAACCGGATTGGGACTTGCCATCAGCAGAAACCTTGTTGAATTAATGGGTGGTACTATTAAAGTTGAAAGTATAGAAGGAGTAGGGTCTAATTTCATATTTAATATCCATGCAGAGGAAGTTAAGAAGTCAGATATTCCAAAATATCAAAAGACCGGAAGCAGTAAGTTTTCAAACTCAATGGTGCTTATTATCAGTGACGATAAAACAGAAGCTGATCTGTATGCGAATTACTTTAAGCGTTGGGGTCTGATACCAATTGTTGCAAATGATGTTTCTGAAGGATTAAAACTTGTGTCTGAAAAATCAGATTATAACATTGTTCTGATAGATGCACAATTGATCACAGCGAAAGCATTGGTTGTTGCTCAGGAAGTCAGGACTATCAGGAATAAAGAAACATTACCGGTTGTGATGTTCAATGTAGACAAGGCAGATGAAATTTTCTTTGATTATACCAATGAAGTTGTGTCGGCAGTCATACCAAAGAATGTTGACCGATCAAAGGTGCTGGATATTCTGATCGGTGTTTTCAGTATTGAAAATCACCAGCGTACTCAGCATGAAAAGTCATTCGATGGAATGACTAAAAAGTTAGGGGAGGAAATTCCACTTGAAATTATGATCGCTGAGGATAATCTGATCAATCAGAAACTTGCGCAGAACATCTTTGAAGGATTGGGATATAAGCCTACAATGGCTTCAAACGGACTTCAGGTGATTGATCATTTACGTGCAAAGACCTTTGATCTGATCTTTATGGATGTTCAGATGCCTGAAATGGATGGTCTGGAAACTACAAAATTCATAATTGAAAAATTAAAACCAAAAGTAAAACCTGTTATTATTGCAATGACAGCATTTGCTTTGGAAGGTGATAAAGAAAAATGCCTGGAAGCAGGAATGGATGATTATATTAGTAAGCCATTTCTCATAGAAGAGATTGTAGAACGAATTAAAAAATGGGGTGGAAGATTCCGTGAATCCCAAAACGACATGACAAATAAAGTAACTACCGCAAACGGCAATGGGAATGCTATTCTGTATGAGCCGACTTTGATGAAATTAAAAGAAATGACTTCAGGAGCTGATCCGTCATTCTTTAATCAGGTAATAAAAATGTTCATTGATCAAAGCACTGATATTGTAAATCAGATCTCCGCATTGCTGCCGGTCATGGACCTTCCGCAAATGGCTTCTCTCGCACATAAGTTAAAAGGCTCTGCGCTGAATCTGGGTGCTAATAAAATTGCAGATACGTGCAGGACGATTGAGATCAAAGGTAAAGAACTTGATAGCTATGGAATGAGTGATCTTGTAGACAGATTGAAATTAGAGCTGGAATTGACAAAGACAGAGATTGAAAAATTTTTGTAAATTGATAGTACAAGTTTTTTTCAGATAATATTGACTTCCATTTCAAGATCAATATCAAATTTATCTTTTACACTTGACTGAACTCTTTTAGCGTGTTCGATTAATTCATTTCCCGTGGCATTGCCATAATTTACCAATACCAGTGCTTGTTTATCGTGCATTCCTGTATTACCAATTCGCTTTCCTTTCCAGCCACTATTTTCTATCAACCATCCGGCAGCTACTTTTGTCAATTGATCGTGTGTTTTATATCCTACAACATCTGGAAATGATTTTTGCAATTCATTGAATTGTTCAGTAGGGATCTCCGGATTTTTAAAGAAACTCCCTGCATTACCAATTACTTTTGGATCCGGAAGTTTACTTTGTCTGATGGCAATTACGGCATCGCTTACATCTTTTATAGTAGG
>Ga0075163_10012402_pt1 | contig 11098 bp, 9 predicted proteins | sample JI1023141ADNA_FD_71478 | JGI IMG/M metagenome (GOLD analysis project Ga0075163, IMG submission 71478) | Wastewater effluent complex algal communities from Wisconsin, to seasonally profile nutrient transformation and Carbon sequestration -... | ecosystem: Engineered > WWTP > Effluent > Algae...
GCCGTGATGATTTCCAACTGGTTGGGATAGGTGTCGAGCTTGTAGCGTTCAGCCGTCGCACGGATGACGTCGTGGTATTCCTCGATCAACTCGAATGACCAGTCGGACGGCCCTGACAGCGGTTTGGTCAAGATGGCGGTACTCATGCATCCACTCCTTCCTTCTTGAACAACTCACGGAAGACGGGATAAATCTGAGACGCATCCAGCACCTTGCGCATCGCAAAGTGCTTGTATTGCTCAGACATGGCCAGGTATTCGTCCCACAGGTTCTGCTCGGTTTGTGCCACTTGCACGTAGGCAAAGTAGCGCACCAGGGGCAAGATCTTGTCTTCCAGGATCTCGCGGCAGCGGCTTGAATCGTGGTGCCAGTTGTCACCATCACTGGCTTGGGCAACGTACAGGTTCCACTCATTGGTGGGGTAACGCGCCTGGATGATTTCATCGAGCAAGACCAAAGCGCTGGACACCACCGTGCCACCTGTTTCTGTGGCATGGAAGAAGTCCTGTTCATTGACCTCTTGCGCCTGCGTGTGATGGCGGATGAACACCAACTCGATCTTGTCGTAGTGCCGGGTCAGGAACAAATACAGCAAGATGAAGAAGCGCTTGGACAACTCCTTGCGCTGCTCATCCATCGAGCCCGACACGTCCATCACGCAAAACATCACGGCCTTGGTGGTCGGCACCGGCACCTTGATGCGACTGCGGAACCGCAAATCGATCGGATCCAAAAATGGGATGCCCTTGATGCGCCCGCGTAGGTGCTGCAGTTGCGCTTCGATCTCTTCGATTTCTTTGGCCCGCTCTTGCACCAAAGCGGCATCGTCGGGCGCAGAGCCAGCTTCAGCATTGAGGCGACGGAGTTCTTCCAGGCGCTCTTCCAGCTCCTGCACTTCACGCCGACTGCTGGCACCCAGAGCAATGCGGCGCCCCAATGCACCCCGCATGGATCGCACCACATGCAAGTTGTTGGGTGTGCCGTCGCTGGAGAAACCCGCGCGGTGGCTTTTCCACTCCGGCACTTCAGCCAGCGCCGTGCGCACCAGATTGGGCAAGGCCAAGTCTTCAAAAAAGACCTGCATGAACTCTTCCTTGCTCAGGCTGAAAACAAAGTCGTCCTCACCCTCGCCGGAGTCACTGGCATCACCCGACCCACTACCTTGGCCGCCGCCACCTTGCGGCTTTTCGATCTTGTCGCCGCGCACGTATTCGCGGTTGCCTGGGTGGACCACATCGCGGATGCCACCATCGCCATGGCTGAACACAGGCTCGGACAAGTCCCGCTTGGGGATGGAGATGTCTTCGCCTTTTTCGATATCACGGATGCTGCGACCATTGATCGCACGCTGAACGGCCTCACGCACCTTGTCTTTGTAACGACGCAGGAAGCGTTCACGGTTACCGACTGACTTGTTCTTACCCGCCAGTCGGCGGTCAATGATGTGTTGACGAGTCATGTCAGCCCCTCGCTCGCGGAGTACCACGAGCGATCCCCCGAGGGGATCTCGCCCGTCTTGGGGCGGCCCGGCGACGGGCTCGCCCGCTCCGTTATGCACTCATGCATAGAACTCCGATCAGGACGACTTACGTACCCGCAGATACCATTCACACAGCAGTCGAACCTGTTTGGCCGTGTAGCCCTTTTGGACCATGCGGTTGACAAAGTCCTCATGCTTCTTGACCTCATCGGCGCTGGCCTTGGCGTTGAAGCTGATGACCGGCAACAACTCTTCGGTGTTGCTGAACATCTTCTTCTCGATCACCGTGCGCAGCTTCTCGTAGCTGGTCCACAGTGGGTTCTTGCCGCCATTGTTGGCTCGCGCCCGCAACACGAAGTTGACGATCTCGTTGCGGAAGTCCTTGGGGTTGGCAATGCCTGCTGGCTTTTCAATCTTCTCTAGCTCGGCGTTCAGCGCCCCTCGGTCAAAGATCTCGCCGGTGTCGGTGTCACGGTATTCCTGATCCTGAATCCAGTAATCGGCGTAGGTGACATAGCGGTCAAAGATGTTCTGGCCGTACTCGGAATAGCTTTCCAGGTAAGCGGTCTGAATCTCTTTACCGATGAACTCTGCGTAACGGGGCGCCAGCATCTCCTTGATGTAGGCGATGTACTTTTGCTCCGTCTCTGCCGGGAACTGTTCGCGCTCGATCTGTTGTTCGAGCACGTACATCAGGTGCACCGGGTTGGCCGCCACTTCCTGGCTGTCAAAGTTGAACACCTTGGAGATGATCTTGAACGCAAAGCGGGTCGAGATGCCGCTCATGCCTTCGTCCACCCCGGCGTAGTCGCGGTACTCCTGAATCGACTTGGCCTTGGGATCGGTGTCCTTCAGGTTTTCACCATCGTAGATTTGCATCTTGCTGAAGATGCTGGAGTTCTCGGGCTCCTTCAGACGCGTCAGGATCGCAAACTGGCTCATCATCTTCAGCGTGCCTGGTGCACAGGGTGCAGCGGCCAGTGACGAGGTGCGGACCAGCTTTTCGTAGATCTTGACTTCTTCAGACACGCGCAAGCAATACGGCACCTTGACGATGTAGATCCGGTCCAGGAACGCTTCGTTGTTCTTGTTGTTGCGGAAGGCCTTCCACTCGGATTCGTTCGAGTGAGCGAGCACCACCCCATCAAACGGGATCGCCCCAAAACCTTCGGTGCCCTTGAAGTTGCCTTCCTGGGTGGCTGTCAGCAGAGGGTGCAGCACCTTGATGGGCGCCTTGAACATTTCCACGAATTCCAGCAGGCCCTGGTTGGCCAGGCACAGGCCACCGGAGTAGCTGTAAGCATCAGGGTCGTCCTGTGCGTAGGTTTCCAGCTTGCGGATGTCGACCTTGCCCACCAGCGCGCTGATGTCCTGGTTGTTTTCATCGCCTGGCTCAGTCTTGGCAATGCCCACCTGCTTGAGGATGCTGGGGTAGCGCTTGACCACGCGGAACTTGCGGATGTCGCCACCGTACTCTTCCAGACGTTTCACGGCCCAGGGGCTGAGGATGCGCTGCAAGTAACGGCGAGGAATGCCGTATTCCTTTTCCAGAATCGGTCCGTCTTCGGTGGGGTCAAACAGCCCCAGCGGAGACTCATTCACAGGGGAGCCCTTGATGGCATAGAACGGCACGCGTTCAGCCAGCAATTTCAGGCGTTCGGCGATGGACGACTTACCGCCACCCACAGGCCCCAGCAAATACAAAATCTGCTTCTTTTCTTCCAGCCCTTGTGCCGCATGGCGGAAGTAGCTGACCACCTGCTCGATGGCGTCTTCCATGCCATAGAACTCTTCAAAGGCGGGGTAGATCTTGATGACCTTGTTGGTGAAGATGCGAGACAGGCGCGTGTCATTGCGCGTGTCGATCATCTGGGGCTCGCCAATGGCCTTGAGCATGCGCTCTGCGGCGGTGGCATAAGCGGTGGTGTCCCGCTTGCAGATGTCGAGGTATTCCTCCAGGGAATATTCCTCTTCGCGGGTGCGCTCGTAACGAGCGGCAAAGTTGCTGATGACGTCCATACAGACCTCCAGAACCAACGACTCAAGCCATTGATGTTCATCTGGAAGACCGGGAATCCAGCGGTGGTGACCCGGCCTAACTGACTCGCATCGCCTTAACACCTAAGATCAATGAAATCGACTGATCTGGATACCCAGAGAAACCATGGTTTCCCAGCTCAATTAGCGACTTCCTGCCGTCTATCTTGCACCTTTTTTGGCAACCGTGTTGCGGCATCAGTACAACAACCGCACACCACAATCACCGATTGCTTGTGGCGCGCACTTCATCCAAACTGGTGATCCCGGCCACAACCTTGTCGATGCCGTCCTGGCGCAGGGTGCGCATACCCTCTCGCATGGCCTGCTGTTGCAACTCTTCAGCGCGGGCACCGGTCTGGATCATGCGACGTAAGTCACGGCTGATGGCCATCAATTCATGGATCCCTGCCCGGCCCTTGTAGCCGGTGTGGGCACAGCGTTCGCAACCTTTGTTGTGGTGCAGCATGATCCTGCCGTTTTGGCCATACAAAGACAGCCAACGTGACAACACGGCATCTTGTGTCAGCTCCGGCAAACCGGCTGGCACGCTGTAGAGGTAGTCGGCCAACAACTCTTTGACGAACTGCTCACTGGCAGGCTCTGACACACGGCATTCGGTACAAATGCGGCGCACCAAACGCTGCGCCAAAACCACCAGCAATGAATCCGCAAAATTGAACGGGTCCATGCCCATGTCCAGCAAACGGGTCACCGTTTCGGGCGCGCTGTTGGTGTGCAGGGTCGACAGCACCAAGTGCCCGGTGAGCGACGCTTCGATGCCCATGCTGGCGGTCTCTTCGTCCCGCATTTCACCGACCATGATCACGTCCGGGTCGGCACGCAGGAAGGCTCGCAAAGCCTTGGCAAAGGTCCAATCGATCTTGCCATTGACCTGCACCTGGCGCAGGCCTGGTTGCGTGATTTCAATGGGGTCTTCCGCCGTCCAGATCTTGCGTTCCGGCACGTTGATGTAACTCAGCGCCGAGTGCAAGGTCGTGGTTTTGCCCGAGCCGGTTGGGCCCACGCACAAGATCATGCCGTAGGGGCGCTCCATGGCCTCCTGCAAGCGGCTGAGGTTGAGCGGGCTCAGGCCGATTTTGTCCAGCGGCAGCGGCTTGGCTGAAGCCAGAATCCGCATCACCACGTCTTCCAGGCCGTTGTTGGTCGGGATGGTGGCAACACGCAGTTCCAGCTTGTACTGGGGGACGAATTTGGCAAAATTGATCTTGCCGTCTTGCGGTTTGCGACGCTCTGAAATATCCAGATCACACATGATCTTCAGGCGCGCCACCATCGCGTTGCGATAGTTGTGAGGCAGCTCCAGATAGGGCAACAAGGCACCATCCTTACGGAAGCGAATTTTGACCTTCTCACGCCCCGGGTAGCACTCCACATGGATGTCAGACACCCCTTGGGTATAGGCCTCGACAATCATGGTGTTGATCAAGCGCACCAGTGAGTTGTCACTTTGCTCAATGGCTTGATCTTCTTCGCGGTTGTTGGCATCGCGATTGGCTTCCAGATCGGCCACCAACTGGATGGAATCGACAGACTCCATCTCAAACGAAGGCGCCTCATCACCAAAGCGAACGGGGTGGTTACCCACATCCGCACCGATGTTGGAATAAGCATCCCGGATCGCCCATTCAATCTGGCTGTGCTGCGCCAAGACGGGCACGATCTTGCATTGCGTGATGAACTCCAGCTCGGCCAAAGTCAGGCGTTTGCTGGGGTCTTCCACCGCCACGATCAAGGAGGTGTCACGCAACAGCAAGGGCACCACGCTCAGACGTGTCGCCACCTGGAAAGGCACCTTCAGCAAGGCATCGACCTCTGCCTGAAACTTCTCCAGGTTGACCAAGGGGTAGCCCATTTTGCGAGCCAATGCCGTTTGCAGATCATCGCGAGAGACGAGCCCCATCTTGATCAACAACTCGCCCAGCGGGATACCGCGATCACGTTGTTGCTGCTGCAAGGCGTCTTGCAATTCAGCCTCGGTGATCATGCCCATGGCGGTCAAGGCTTCGCCGATGCGCACCATTGGCATGGAGCTTTGCTGCTCAATGGCATGCAACAGTTGGTCGGCTGTGACCACCTGTTTGGTCAGCAAGATTTCGCCCAGTTTTTGACTGCGCATGCGCGCCTGCGCGTCCACCGCGTGGTCAATTTGTTCCAGTGTGGCAGCCTTGGTGTCAATCAAGACCTCACCCAGGCGCGGGCCGTATTCGACTCGGTCCAGCGCATCGTGCGGAATGAACAAGCGGGACACCGTGCCATCTGCATCCAAAGGCGGAAACAGAAACAAGCCAAACGGCGAGTCCACATGCCCCATGGTGTGGCCGCGCATCAGCGAGCCATCTTTCAGCCAGACACGGTAGTCGGTGTTCATGCGCTGGTCCAACACGGCAGCGTGTGGGTCCAAATCAGCGGTGATGACCGAGGCTTTGAATGGCCGTGTCAACAGCAAAGACCGGAACTGACCAAACCGCAAAGGCATGGTGGTACGCGATGGCGGCACCTGCACCTGCGCAACCTGTTGATCGGGCACGAAGAACACCAAACGGCCCCGCATGACACGACCATTCAGGCCGACGATGTCACAGGCTTCATGCTCGATTTGAGGAACGGGCTGGGGGTAGCAAGCAAACGGTGGCGTCGGCCAGCGAAACACGCCTGAATCATGCCCATTTGCATCAGGGTCAACCAATGACAGTGGAGGCTGGGACGTGTCGGACATGGCAGGCGGTTTGATCCAATTTAACCCCTACCATCTTATGAAAAACACGTCCAAATGATCCCGACAACAAGGGGCCAAACGCCCCATTGTTGTCGCAGGTCAGCAGCGATCAGAAATCGTTCGGACGGAAGTTGATCTCAAACGGGCAAGGCACCCGCTTGTGTTCGTCCAAAGGCAAAACCTGGGTACGCTCCAAAGCGCGGATCACGGCTTGGTCCCACTGTTGGTTGCCGGAAGCGGCAATCACCGTGCTGCGGGTAATGCGGCCATCCGCGGCGCACTCCACCTTGACCAAAGCAGCTGGATTGCCATCCACCCCATCGCGTGGGAACACGATGTTGGATTTGACCCGTGCCACGATGCGGCCAATGTAGCTGTCACTCAAACCGGCCGACGAGATTTGGTCCTGCGCCAGATTGCGCATCAGGCGGTCCAAGTTGGCGCGCCGCTGAGCAGCCAGTTTCTCGGCATCGGCTTTGGCTTGCGCGTCTGCCGCAGCCTTGGCTTTGGCCTCGGCCTTGGGGTCGACAACAGGTTTAGCCGGTTTGGTATCCGTTTTGACGGGGGCCTTTTTAGGCGGATCAGGCAGGAAAACCTCTTTGGGTTTGGGCTCCTTCTTGGGGTCCTTCTTCAGAGGCTTCTTGTCCTCTTTTTCCACCTTGGGTTTGGGCACTTTCGGCTTGACAGGCACGATGGCCATGTCGGCAGGCTTGTCAGCCGGCTTCTCGACGGCGGGCTCAGGCTCGACGTGCTTGGGCGGCACCACCACAGGCTGAGGAGGAACCGGCACCGGTGGCACGACGTCCTCGATCTTGGGCACCTCGGTCCACATTTCAGCCTCAACGGCAGCTGGCGGCGGCTGGATCTTCCAGTTCACACCCAGCGCCAATCCGCCGATCAGGAACAAGTGAATGAAAAAAGCCATGGCCAAGCCAGGCTTCCAGCCGCCCGCATCTTGCGGACGAAACTGAGAAGACTCCAGCACCACAGCGGTCCCTAACGACATCTTGTTCAACCACCCGTTGTGCGCACAGACAAGCCGACGCGCGCAATGCCTGCCCGCTGTAAGGTATCCATGATTTTGACCACGGCTTCGTAGCGGACATCCTTGCGCGCAGAGATGATGACGGGCACGGCACCTGCACCACCTTCGGCACTGTCCTGCACTTCTTTGACCTTACCGGCCAGGTCACCCAGGATCACGATGCCCGCGTCTTCACTGTTGACGCGCAGCTTCACGCGGTCTTCGTCTTCCACCACGATCTCGACCACCTTTTCAGGGGCCTTTTGTGCTTTGCCCATGGTGGGCAAATCAATCACGCCCGTGGGCAGCAAAGGTGCACTGACCATGAAGATGATGAGCAACACCAACATGACGTCGATGAACGGCACCATGTTGATTTCGCTCTTGGTTCGGCGGCGACGGCCGCCCAGGCCGAATGGTTCCGCCACGGTCACTGCCCCTGTGCGCGGCCAGGTTCAGCCGGAGACACGTTACGCGCCAGAATGTTGGAGAACTCTTCTACAAAGGACTCCATCTGAGTGGCGATGCGGTCGATGTCACGCGAGAAGCGGTTGTAGGCCAGCACCGCGGGGATCGCCGCAAACAGGCCAATGGCGGTGGCCACCAACGCTTCAGCAATACCAGGCGCCACTGTGGCCAAGGTCACTTGCTGCAGGTTAGACAAGCCGGTGAAGGCATGCATGATCCCCCAGACGGTGCCAAACAAGCCGATGTAAGGCGACACCGAACCAACCGAACCCAGAAAGTCCAGTTTGGCTTCGATCACGTCCATTTCACGTTGGTAGCTGGCGCGCATGGCACGACGAGAGCCATCCAGCAGCGAAGCCACATCGGCGACACGGCGCTCACGCAGCTTCATGAACTCGCGCATGCCAGCAGCAAAAATACGCTCTTGGGGGGACACCGGCCCCTCGCCTCGCTGCGCATCTTGATACAGCTCTTGCAAGGTACGCCCGGCCCAGAACTCCTGATCAAACTCGTCGTTGTCGGCCTTCACACGGCGCAAACCGATGACCTTGCCAAAAATCACCGTCCAGCTGGCCAATGACACGATCAGCAGCAAGGCCATCACCAATTGAACCACCAAGCTGGCATGCAGCACCAGCGCGATGATGGACAAATCCTGGTTCATGAACTCAACCTCCAAAATTCAATTGTCTGCGTGAGCAGGCCCTGTCGTCAGGGCCGCCAACATGTCTGCCGGGATACGGCCCGCACGGAATCCATCCGCCGAGGGCTGAACCCAACCAATTCGAATGCGCCCTTCGGTCAACAACTCGTCGCCGCGCAGCACTTTCTGGTCAAACACCATGGATGCCCTGCCCGCCTCCAATACCGAGACGGTCACGGTCAACCAATCATCCAGCTTGGCAGGGCGAACGTAGCGAACCTGGGTTTCACTGACCACGAACATGCCGCCGCCAGATTGCCGTGCAGTTTCTTGCCCATGACCCAGGCTGCGCAGCCATTCTGTACGCGCCCGCTCCATGAAGCGCAGGTAATTGGCGTAAAACACAATGCCACCGGCATCGGTGTCTTCCCAGTACACACGAACATGGATCTGATAGGCCGGGCTTGCGTTCCCTGCCGAGGCAGTCAAATTGGCATTCATTGGGCCCAATTATCAGGGCATCTGCGGGTGCAAATGCCTGGGGGCTGCATCAAACCCAATCTGGCGACTGTACGGTTTGTAAAGTGACCTGTTGCTCGCCCTGCCGCTCACGCAGCCGCAACCACCAGATCGCGCCCTTTTTGACGGACCAGGCCAGGTCGTAACCGGTCAGCAAGCGGGCAGCGGCCATGCCCAATATGGGCTGGTGCCCCACCACCACGACGGTGTCGCCCAGTTGGGGCCATTTGGCCACTTTGAGCAAATCATCGACCGAGGCTTGCGGATTCAAGGCTTTGACGGTTTTGTAAGACCGCCCCAAAGCCAGCGCCGTTTGCTGGGTTCGCTGCGCGGGGCTGACCAGCACCCGGGTGTTGTCCGGCAAATGCCCGTTGAGCCAGGCTGCCATGCGTTCGGCCTGGCGATGCCCTTTGGGGGTCAGGCAACGCGCCAGGTCCTGCGCCGGATCAATGTGAATCGTGACCGGTGCACCGTCGGCGCCCGATTGCAGATGGGCCTCATCCAAAGTCAGGGCTTCAGCCTGAGCATGCCTCCACAAAATCAGATCCATGCTGGCGTCCCTGCCCTATTTGGTTGGTTAAATGGTTGCCCGATACCGCGTCATCAAGGCCTGCTGGGCACTGTGCCCATCAGCGCCCGCCCGGTCATAGAAACCTTCGCCGTCCTGCACCCAGGCATCGCGCCCGTCCATCAGATAGGGCACCAGGCACTCGTCAATCACGCGTTGGCGCAAAGCTGCATCTCGTACAGGCCAGGCCAGTTCGATGCGGCGGGTCATGTTGCGGTTCATCCAGTCGGCGCTGGACAGGTACAAGACCTCGTCGTGGTCACCAGGGCCCCAGCGGAAGTAGATCACCCGGGTGTGTTCCAGCATGCGCCCGACGACGGAGCGAACGCGGATGTTGTCGGTCAAACCCTCAACACACGGCGGCAGCACACAGGCACCCCGGATGACCAGGTCGATCTTGGCCCCAGCTTGCCCTGCCTCGATCAGCGCTTGAATCAAAGGCTCATCCGTCAAGGCATTGACCTTGACCACGATGCGCGCGATCTGGCCATCGCGTGCGGACTGAGCCACGCGCCCGATCTGCCGGATCAGGGCTTTTTGCAGGTTGAACGGTGCCAGCAACAACTGCTTGGCAGACTTCAATTGCGTCATGCTCGACAGTTGGGTGAACAGCATGTCCACGTCTGCGGTCAGATCGGGGTTGCTGGTCAAAAAGCCCACGTCGGTGTACAGCTTGGCCGTTTTGGGGTTGTAGTTGCCCGTCGACAAGTGGGCATAGCGGCGCAAGCGCCCGCCCTCGCGGCGCGTCACCAGCATCATCTTGGCGTGGGTTTTCAACCCCACAATGCCATACACCACCTGGGCACCCAGGGCCTCCAGCCGTTCGGCCCAGTTGATGTTGGCCTCTTCGTCAAAGCGGGCTTTGAGCTCCACCACGGCCAGCACTTCTTTGCCCCGGCGCACAGCTTCCAGCAACAAATCCATCAACACCGACTCGCTGCCCGTGCGGTAAATGGTTTGCTTGATGGCCAGCACGTTGGGGTCGTAAACCGCTTCGCGCAAGAACTGCACGACGGCGTCAAACGACTCAAAGGGGTGGTGCAGCATCACGTCGTGGCGACGCAGGTGGTCGAACATCTCACCGTGCTGGGGCAGGCCTTCAGGCCAGCAAGGCTGATAAGCAGGGAAGCGCAGATGATCACCGGCGACTTGATCCACGATCTGTGACAGGCGAACCAGGTTCACCGGCCCGTTGACGTGGAACAGCGCGTGATGGGTCAGACCAAATTGTTCGAGCAAAAAGTCAGACAAATCTTTGGGGCAACTGCGCACCACTTCCAGGCGAACAGCTTGACCAAACTGGCGCGTACTCATCTTGGATCGCAAAGCCACACGCAAGTCGGTGACGTCGTCCTCATCGACTTCGATGTCCGAGTCGCGGGTGAGGCGGAACTGCGAAAACGCCTTGATCTCGCGCCCTTGGAACAGCTCAACCAAATGCGCCCGGATGACGCTGGACAGCAGCACAAAGGCCTGACGTCCGTCGCTGATGTCATCGGGCAAACGGATCACGCGTGGCAACACGCGCGGGATCCGCACAATGGCAATGTCGTTGTCTCGCCCGAATGCATCGCGGCCACCCAAGCGAACGATGAAGTTCAGGGTCTTGTTAGCAACCT
>Ga0075163_10012403_pt1 | contig 11097 bp, 6 predicted proteins | sample JI1023141ADNA_FD_71478 | JGI IMG/M metagenome (GOLD analysis project Ga0075163, IMG submission 71478) | Wastewater effluent complex algal communities from Wisconsin, to seasonally profile nutrient transformation and Carbon sequestration -... | ecosystem: Engineered > WWTP > Effluent > Algae...
GAAGTGTGCATTGGTGTCTGGCTTGCTGGGCGCGGTCGTGATGGCCACAGGCAGCTGCTCAACTGCCCAGCTGATGAAACTGGAAGAGCGCATCCAGCACCATGATGACGAGTTCGCCGTGCTCAAGGGTCGCGTAGGCGAGCTTGAAAAAGAGAGCGATCAGCTCTGGCGCGCAATTGGCTGCCGCAACCAGCGAGTGCGGGACTTCATCTCAGCGTGTCGTAAAAATCCCAGCACTGGCCAGATGCAGTGTACGCAGAAAGCCGTCGAAGTCGCCATGCACTTCTTGAAGGAAGAGCAGCACGAGATCGTGCTGCTTCCATCGGGGAAAGAGCCTCGTGAAGCGATGAGCGCGCTGTCTAACTACCGCATGGCCAAGCTCAAGCTCCTTTTTGATCCCGACAATATCTCGCGCGTGACCTCGTTCGTTCTGGTCGTGCTGCCGCAGGGCGACAAACCAGCGCAGGCAACAGAGGCTGACGCCATGCAACGTCTGTTTCGCAACCGCATGATCCGGGAGTTTGGAATCAAGGAAGAGCGCTTCCTTTACTCGGTGATCAGCTGTCAAGGCAAGCGGCAGGTCTTGAGCGATTACAAGGACGAGTTGCGCAACGAGCCCGACATGATGCCTCCCGGTAGCGCGCAGGTTGTCATGTGGGCTTTCCGGGTGAACTGTTCCGAGTCAAACGCAGCCCTTCAACAAGGAAAATAGATATGGGCAAGAAACTCATTTGGCTGTCATTGTTCGCTTTTTCTCAGACCAGCCTGGGGGCTGCGACGCCGCGCGAGGAAGGCTATCTGCTGAACCATCAGATTCCGCGCGAGAAGCTGGAGTCGAACCTGCGCGTCTGGGACGAGCGGGATCCGCAGAGCCCGAGCTGGCGGCCCATGCAGCCCGCGGAGCAGCCGAGCCCACGGGCCAAGGTGCTGGTCGTCAACCTCTGGGCCGACTACTGCCAGCCTTGCCGCGACGAATTTCCGCTGCTGCGCGAGATGGCTACAAATCTGGAAGACCGATTCAAGAGCGAGGTCCAGTTCATCTATGTCTCCGAGACCGCCAGCTCTGACTCGATGAAGGCGTTCTTGCAGACCAATCGGGGACGCATGCCGCCGCGAGAGCGGATCTATCAGGACACCGGAGAGGCGCTCGCTGAGGAGCTGCGGCAGTCCATGCCCGCCGGCGCCTTTCCGCTTCCGGCGACGCTGATCCTGGATGAGGAGCGCGTCGTTCGCTACTCGATCATTGGCGCGATGATTCAGCGCCGCAGCGAGCTGGTAAGCGCTGTGGAGAATCTGGTTCGTCTGAGCCAACAGCGTGGTGCCGCAAATAGCCATCGGATTCCGTAGGGAGCCATCGATGCGAACCCCATCTTTTCGCGTGACTGTGCTGGCTCTGCTGGTCTCTGTGTGCTGGAGCAGCTTCTGTGAGGCAGCAGCCCAGAGCAGAGCACCGACTCCGTCCCTCGCCCGCAGCTACGTCTGGGGCGTCAGACGCTGGGGTGAGTCGTGCGGCTCGAAGTTCGATCCTGAGCTGACCAATGCGCTGGCGCAGCGCATGCAGGAGATAGGCGAGCTATCGGTCACGCTGCGACCCACGTCTGATCCATACAGCTACCACTGCCAGCCTGCGACCTGCTCCGCGCGCTTTATTCAAGTCTGCAATCTGCGCAGCGGAATTCTTCTTGGTGCCGATGTTGAGACCCGCGCCAGCCAGAGTCTTACTGAGCCCGAGCCGTGGACCGTCATGCGTGTCTGGCGAGCCGACGTAGCTACCAAACAGCTGCGCTATGCAGACCACGCCTGCCGGGGCTGCAACATCGGCAGCACGCTGGCTCGCCTGGCCGGTGATCTCATCGAACACCCAGAGTCAGGTGGAAGTCAGGTGACTGGACGTCCGCTTCTTACCTGTGCGTCACCTGCTGCTCCCCCAGCCGAGGGCGCGCTCAGCGTAAAGACGAAAAGTGAGGATGGCATCGGCACAGGCAGCGGAGCCCTGGCGGCAGAAGATGGCAGGACCTACCTCCTGATTCATGCGATCAAAGAGCAGCGCAGCCATCGCTCTGAAGTTGAGCGCTCTGTCCGGCAGCATCTGCGCATGATGGGTCATAAGGTCTCTGCCGCGGATCTGGACTGGGCGCAGTTTCAACCGGGTCCGCTGAACAAGATTGTGGGCAAGGCGCACCTGGGCCAGGCCATGGGCATCCAGCTCCAAAAAGATGGCCAGGTCGAGCTGCGAATCTTCGATGGCAAGAGCGAGCGAATGAGCAGTAGCACGCTCGAATGCCTTGGCTGCGCAAGTGAGGAGCTGACGCGCCGCATCACCCTGACGGCTGGCAGACTTCTGGACCAGCATGCTTCGCTGTCAGGATCGCCGGCAGTCACGCAGACCGTGCTGCATTCCCCCGAGGCCGTGTGTCGGCCGCTGAGCGCATTCGTCTGCGAAGTGCCCGAGCCGCCCCCTAGCGAGGACGATACTGACCAAAGCGCATTCATCTGTCCAAACCCCATGCATGGCCAGCTCACGCCCCTCACGCCCACAGACGAAAGTCCGAAGAAAGGGACGCTAGCAGCAACCCGCATCCCGCCGCCCACCAGAGCCTGGAACAAGATCGCCGGCGGCATCGCCGCAGCCGGGGCGCTGGCGCTCCTCGGGCTGGCGATCTATTGGACAGCCACCAGCGGCACTGCCACAGATGGAGACTGCGCGTGGAAGGGCCGAACACCGGAGCCGCGGTGCGACGCCCAGCATCTGCCGCTCTACAGCAGCAGCTACGCGGGCGCCGGCGCACTCGCGGCCGGAGCCGTGCTGCTGTTCACACTGCCGAACTATCTTGGCAGACCAACCTCAACCGACAAGCGCAGGTAGATCCCATGTCCAGATCAAGCACGTTGCCGCAAAGAGCCATCATCAGCAGCCTATGCATCAGCCTGGTCATCGGCCTTTTAAGCTGCGCGCCGCCGCAGCACGAGTGTGTTGCAAACCCTGCGCTGTGCATGCCCAGCATGCAGCTGGAATCCACTTACCTGACCAAGACAGGAGGTGGTGAGCTCAAGTTCTCCATTCAGAATCTAAGCGCGCGGGTCCCTGTCAACGTCCAGCTGACCCAACGCGACATATCGAAAGCTCCATCAGCCCTGGTGACCCTGAAATCTCCGGATGGCGATCACCAAGATTACACGGGCGCGTTTGTTGCGCGCTTCACCGCCGACCAGCTCGCCTCTTTTTCCATTGGCGATGCAAACCTGATTGTCACGGCTGGTCCCGACCGAGCCATGGGAGCGGCAACAGTTTACATTGCTCTTCGCGATCTCACCTTTTCACCAACCGGCATCTACCAGGTTGACATGACCCCGGATCAGTACAGTCCCTACCCCAAGCAGCTAGCAATCGGCGCTGATATGAGCATCTTGGCCATCCAGGGCGGCAAGGCGACCGGGCTTGGGAGCCCAATTCAGCAGCTCAAGACCTACTCCTTTATTCCCGGTAACGCTCAATTGAAGGACGCGCTGTCGCCTCCGACGGTTACGCGGTATCAGAATTTGAACCGAGCCCTTCCTGGAGATGCAGTGTTTGCGATCAGCAGCACGATGCTCGTGCTCAGCTATGTTGACATAGCGAGCTCCAACCAGGTCATACAGTCCTGTCCGCTAACATCCACCTCCCCCACCTGCCTGCCAGAGCCTGCCGATTCCCTGATGTTGCGCGCGCGCGCGCTGGGAAGTGACACGGCTGGTAGCTTGCTCGTAGCCGTGAAAGAAGATGGAGCGCTGGTCGCTTTTGACATGACCCCAGCTGGGATCAACCCTAAAATCCCCAGAAAAGTGGACCTTGATCTGAAAGGGCTCACCGCCACGCGCGTCCTGCTTGGTGTTGCCGATGTAGATGGTGACTCGCATCCGGATGTGCTGGCGATTCACCAATCGGCCTCAGACATCCGGGCGAGCATTCTGCGCTCGCAGCCGGATGGCAGCTTTGCAGATCAGGAGACCTTATCCAGTGCGCTAACCTCTGTGATCGGCGGACAGAATGGGCTGCTAGCAGATCTGCCCATCAGTGCCATCGCCGTTGGCGACCTGGATCACGATGCAGGGAGTCTCCCCGATCTCGCGGTCGCACGCAGCGGCGTGATCTCCTTTTATCTCAATCAAGGGAAGGGCACCTTCCGCGAGTCACCGACCCAGCTGGTCCCCCAATATAGCACTGCCGGCCAGTCCATAGACGCAATCGCCCTTGCAGATTTGAACGGAGACTCACTAGGCGATGTGATCATCGCAGGAACAGCCAACAAGCTCGTCGGCGTATACCTCAACACATCACCTCACTAGCTGCATTGCTGCGAGCAGCAGGTGCGGAGTTGAGCATGAGCGCACCCACTGCTCCGTTGCACTTTTCGCTCCTTCAGCCAGTCCACCAAGAGCAGCAGGGCTGTTCGCTTCTTCCCGTTGAGCTGATTGGGTTAGAATATCCTCGGAGGGATCATGAATCATCTGTGGTCTGGCAGCTTCTTGCTCGCAACGCTCGCCAGTGCGGCATGCGCGGAAGTTCCCTGCCCAGGCGGCCAAGGTGACTGTCCACCGCTGTCCTACTGTGACGCGAGTCGAGGGATCTGCATCTGGGGAATTCCGGAATCGGGAGCGGGCCCGGTTCAGTTTCAGTGCTCGCTTCAAGCAGAGATGGTACGTCCTTCGCCAGCCGTCGCCGATCGCTTCGGAGCATCGGTGGGCATAAGCGGTGATCAAATCTTCGTCAGTGCGCCGAATGCGTCCTCCTCTGGCCAGGATCAGGCTGGAGCTGTCTACGCATTCTCTCGTTCAGAGTCTTTTTCTCAGGCCCATCAAGTTGTGAGAGATGCGCTCTATCCAGATACGGCAAACGAGGGCTTTGGCACGATGATCGCTGCGTCTGGGGCTGGCGCCCTCATCGTCGCTTCGATGCAAAACAAACAGAAGGGTTTCTGGCTACCGAGCGGCGGCACGATCCAGGTGCTAAGCGCACCTGCTGCCATGAGTCCGCCCGACGCAGCGGCAGTGCCCATGTCCGGCACCATGGGCGTTCTTGCCAGCTCTAGCAGCTGGCTGGCCGCCTATTCCCTGATCACCCCGATGGCGGTGCCCATAGCGTGTCCAAGCAGCTCCATGATCACCAAGGTCATCGCCGCGGATGCAGGCTGGATTGCCAACGTGTACAGCGGTACGGTGCGCATGTACCAATATGATTCCATGTGCACGCAGGCCGCCGATCTGGTCGGCATGTCCGATGCAAAAGGAGTGGCTTTAGCTGGGACAACGCTGGCTGCCACCACGTCCAGTTTTTCTCCGGCCGTTGCCGTCTTCACGCGCAGCGGCAGTCCAGCGAGCTGGGCGCCTGGGCAGGTAAGCACTGCACTGCCTCCCGGTACAGCTGCCAGCGCGGGCATGATGAACAAGGGAGATGCCAAGGTCGCGCTGAATGGAAACCTGCTTGCAGTTGGGCTTCCAATCATCGGCGAAGTCTGGATCTATCGGCAGAAGAGCGATGGATCCTGGGGAGCTCCGGTGGCACTTCACGATCCCCATGACAATGCGAACGCGACGACGGCAGAGTCGGCTTCCCAGTTTGGTCGCGCGCTGGCAGTGACGCCGAGTCAAGTTGTCGTCGGCGCTGAAAACGCTCAGGACGATGGCAGAACCAACAACATCGGGCGGGCCTATGTATACGCCTGTCAGTGAGTGGGCGCTGCGGAGACCCGGCGCGCCTTCTGCAGACTTCCATCGAGGGCAAAAAGCACCGCGCTGACCACCACGCTCGCGCCGCCGATCGCCAGCAGGGCAGCACCAGGAGCCTGCGTTGCCAGCCGGTTTACGGGCATGCCATTTTCGGCTGTCAGGAGCTGTCCATCGATGGCAAAAAGACCCCCACCAGCTGCTAGCGCTGCTAGCCCCAGCGCCCCGAAGACCCACTTACCGGTGTGCATAAAGCGCTCTCCCCCGGACAGAGGGGCCAGCTCAAGCAAGGGGTGCAGGCGATGACGGCCATTTTCGCTGATGGTGACCGTCTGGGTGACTGACATAAAGTGCGGCCGGCTGAGCTCAACCGTGTGCGCACCCACAAACAGCGAGCCATCAAAAGGCGTCAGCCCTCGCAGCTGACCATCAATGCGCAGCTCAGCCGGAGATGGCGTGCTTTTTAGCTCCAGATTCCCGTGCTGCTGGCGCTTCTGAAAGAGCTGTACGCTCGCCGCTGCCAGCTCTGCGAGCAGAGCCGCGGTGGTGCAGCGCTGACAGCGCCTGTTCTCGGCCGCACTCTCGGCCTGGACTGCAACATCTAGCAGGCTTACGCGCGCTTCAATATTGGCAGTGGCTTCCGGGCTCGCTGAAGCAGGGCTGCCCACCATCGACAGTTGCAAGACATAGGGCACTCCCATCTTCTTGCCCTGCGTCAATATGCACTCAACTTTTTGTGCACACTGCGCAAGCCGCGCCGGCTCGCGAAGCAGGCTCTGAAGCACCTGCGGAGGCAGCAGCTTGCCGCCATCTGGCAGCAGCGCGGCGTCGATTGCAGAGCGCAACGCTGGCTCGAACGCAGGCAGGTTGCCCCGTGCATCTGGCCAGCTCACGATGAGCAGCGTAGCAAGCAGATCGAACTGCTCGGTCCGATCTTCGCGAAAGTCGAAAACAATACCCGGCAGCATCCCGAGCTTTGCATCGACGGAGAGCGTCCGCTCTTTCTTTCCGAATCGGGCCAGGATCTGATGCGTTCCCGGCGACATGAGGATCGATTCTTTACCCCTGGTTATGCTCCCGACCAGCCGCGCATCGATCCAGAGTACCGTGCCCACGTCGCTTCGCACGTTCAGCTCCACCAGGTCTTCGGTGCTGTCTTGAATGACCTGCTCGGCATGAGCGCGTGTCTTCGGATCCAGCTTTTCGGCACCCAGTCCGAGACAGCGCCGGTACAGATCGACTGCCAGACTGTGGCCCGCAGCTCCCCTTCTCTCTGCCACGGCAGCGAGCAGACAGAGTACGGTGGGCTGGCGGCTATCGATATAGCTATCTTCATAAGCTCGCTGCGCCGTGACCAGATCACCTCGCGCCATCGCAGCATCGCCCTCGGCAAGCTGAATTTTTTCACGTGGCGGCGCGGATGACTGCGCAAATGCACGCGACTGGCTGGCCGGACCTGCCAGGCCCCCCAGCACTGCAATCAGGATGAACTGCGCAGCCGCAAGCTGCCGCTCTCGATGGAAATTTTTCATTGGCAGAAGTCGACAGGAGTGATCTGTCCCCGACGGATTTCGACGTTCCGCGTTTCGTTGTGGCGCGTGATCTGCTCTGCGCCCGGCGCTCGCCAGGTCTCTTTCCTCTCCCATTGGCATTTTCCGTCAATCATGTTCTTGATCCGGTAGGCGCCGAGCTGGGTCTTGTATTGCTCGAAGAGCTGCCTGGCCTTGCTTACGACTTCTCTGGAACACTTCTGTGGCGGGCACTCCGCAAGCTCCTGCAAAGTCAGCATGGCATCCCGATACTTTTTGGTGTTGAGTTGCTTTTGGGCTTGGCGAAGCTCGTCCACGCCGTACGCAGGGACATCGGCGGCAGTCGGCCGCGACGGCGGAGGCGGAACGTGAGATGGCGTGGGTCTAGCAGCGGTGACCGGTGCGACGGCAGGGGCCGGGGAGCTGGCGACTGCCATATCAGCTGCGGGCACGGCGGTCGGTCTCTGCGAGTCTGCTTTGGGCTCCACAGCCGGTTCGGGAGGCGGAGACGGTGAATCCAGGGTGTTGAGCAGCCACGCGGTGTGCGAGCGCACAGCAATCTCTTCGTCCTTCAGCAGCGCGCGCAGGATGTCCTGAAGCGCAGACAACTTTTGTTGGCGATAAAAAGCGACCGTCACATCGGCGACCTGCCTGCGCACCACCGCAGCGGGATCGCCCAGCGCCAGCCGCAGCAACGGCAGGGCCTCGTCTACCGGCAAGTCAACCAGATCGCCCACAGCGGCAAAGCGCAGCCACAGCGGATCATTGATAAGCACCTGCGCCCAGTCGAGCCGCAGGTCAGCTGGCGTCTGCCACTTTAGCCGCTTGAACAGACGGTAGGCAGCAAGGGCATTTGCGCCGCCTGCTTGCAGCGCCTGCTCCAGCACTGGACGTCCACGCGCTGAACCAGCATCGGCAAGAGCCAGCGCAGCGCGGAACTTCACCGATGGCTCGCTATTGGCCAGCGCAGCGATTAACAGAGGACTGCCAGCGCTTGCCAGCTCCACCACCAGCTCGCGCGTGCGAACGTCCGTTGCCGAACCGAGCATGCCCCGCAAGCGCACGAGCTGCGATGAATCGCCGAGCCGCAGGCGGATGCTCGCGGCAAGCGCCTGTTCGCGGGGAGCTGACGAGCTGGATAGCTGCTGGAGCTGGACCGAGAGCGCCCCATCGAGGTCCTTGTCCCCCCGCTGCTCCCGCTTTGCGAGCAGGCGCTGAAGCGAGCGCATCGCCACCGCTTGAACCTCTGGACTGGCATCGTTCACCGCCGCCAGAAGCGCGCCAACAGAGCGCAGGCTCGTTCGCCGGCCAATTGCAATAATCGCGAACTGGCGGGTCTCGCCCTCGCCATTTTTGGCCAGCTCAAACAGCCGGTTCGCAGCCACTTCACTGTCGTTATCCGCGAGCAGCAGCGCGTCTTCCAAGGACAGACCCCGCGGATCGCCGGTCAGCCGCTGCGCCAACCGGGAGGCCTGCTTTGCTGTCTGAACAGGATCTGCGCCAATCAGGCGAAGCACCGCTGCGGCCGCAGCAGAGCGCAGCTGTCCGGGCTGGGAGCGGTCCCGGACCAGCGGCTCAAGCTCTGGCAGGCTGTCCAGACGGGCACTGCGCGCAAGGGCGGTCGCAGCTTCGCACCGCTGCTGTCGATCCAGGCTTACATCTTTCAGAGCACTGCGCAGAAGCTCGAATCCAGCGTCGCTTCCAAGCAGTGCAAGATAGGATGCGGCAGTGGAATCCCCAGCCGCCAAGCGCTGCTCCATCTGTCTACGGGCTGAAGTGGCAACGTCGCCCAGACCGCGCAGCGTGGCCAGCTGATAGACGGCCCCGGAGCGCTGGGCCACAGGACCGCTCTGCGCACGCTCTTGCAGGGCAACAAGGGCGGCCTGGCTGCCAGCCCCAGCCAACAGGCCAAGCCACGTCACGTCGGCAGCTGCCAGCGATGTGCCCAGCTCAGCTGAGAGCGCCTCACAGCCCTGGGCGATGTGCTGCTCGCAGAGCCGCCGCGCGGCCCGCAAGCGCAGCGGGCGCGTCTGACTGCCCAGCGCATCGTTCAGGATTTTTTTACCCCGCGGATCGCGAAGCATCAGCAGTGCCGCAGCGGCTTCCAGCTGAACGGCCTCTTGAGCTGGCAGGCTGGCCACCTCGTGCAGCTTGTCGCGGCTCTCCGGCGATGCCAGCTGGCCCAGCGCATGCGCTGCCGCCAACGCCAGGTTTCGAGACGGCTCCGAGGCGCGGTCATCGAGCAGCGGCAGCACAAGCGGTGCCAGCGTCGGCTCGACGGTCAGGCCGATGGCGGAGACCGTGTAGAGGCGCACCTCCGGATCTGGACTCTTGAGCCCATCTTCCAGCGCCTGCCTCGCCGCGGCTGCAAGCGCTGCGTTGCGCTGCTGAATCTCGGCAAAGGTGAGGAGCTTCGGCTGAACCAGATAGTGACCTGCTGCGAAGCACAGCAGTCCGAGCAAAAGCAACAAGGCCATGGCAGGTAGCAACAGCCTTCGCCGGGGCCGCCGGAAGCGCGCCAGCGTACTGCGCACCTCGGCCATGGTCGGTCGTTGTGCTGGCTCAGCGGACAGCATGTGCCGGAGCAGCTCGCGCAGCACAGGTGAGGAGGGCAGGCGCAGCGCGGGCGGGTCTTCGCGCAGCAGCGCATTGGTGTAACCGTCAAACGGTCGTAAGCCGGTTAAGAGCTCGCAGAGGACCAGCGCCAGTGTGAAGACATCCGCCTTGCTGTCGACTGGTTTTGATGGCTGCCACTGCTCGGGAGCCATATAGCTGGGGTTTCCAAAGATCTGTCCGGTCAAGGTCAGCCCTTGATCTTCACCGTCCTGAGTCGCAAGCAGCTTGGCGATTCCGAAGTCGAGCAGCTTGATTTCCGTTGGAGCATCAGCATTTGCCCCGGGAACCAACATGATATTGGAAGTGGACAGATCGCGATGGACGATTCCTTTTTCATGCGCCGACGTCAGCGCATCTGCAATCTCAAATCCGATCCGCAGCGACTCTGCCTGGCCAACTCCCTGCGGATGTTTCGTGAGCTTCTGCGCCAGAGTCATGCCGGACAGCAGCTCCATGACCATGAAGAGGGTTCCATCCTCGCTCTGGCCGACGTCATAGATCTCGACGATATTGCGGTGCTCGACGCGGTTGGCGGCCTTGGCTTCGTTTAGGAAGCGGGAGCGCGCGACCTCATCGACAGCCGCTCTCGGTGTCATCACCTTGAGCGCGACCCGACGCTCGATCTGCACATGCCGGGCTTCGTAGACCGTGCCCATGCCGCCTTCGCCAATCTTGTGAAGCAGAAGGTAGCTGCCCAGATGACGGCCGCTTGAGTCCTGGCTGTCGCCGTCCTGATGCGAGTGCGCCGCTCGCCCGCGACCTCTCCGGCCTTCAGGAAGGGCTGCGCCCTCCGCGACCGTCGGATGCGAGGGGGCCGACGGATCAAGCGGCGGAAATCGTCCGGCGCCGTCCCGAGAGCGGTTTCGACTCACCAGATCCTCTTGCGCATCGGTAGCTGGACCGGCACATAGAAACGGTCGCACATAACACCCGCTAGAGGCAAGAACAGGACCGGTCCTGCGGAGTAAGGGCGCCTAACCATACCGGCGACCGAGGGTTTGGCCCGAGCCCCAAGCAGCGCAAGGCGCGACGAGGAAGCAGGCGCAAGAGCCTATTGCTCCTGTGACCGAGGAGCAACGCAGCGCTGCGCCGGGGCCAGGGGAGTCCCAAAGCCGACCGAGCCGGTATGGTTAGGTGCTCTAACGACGCGATCGAGGGTGCGAAGAAGCGAAAGGTTGATCAGGGGCCTACTGCTCGACGGGAAAACGAGATCAAAGGTTCCGGGCGGTCTGAGATGCCCACCCTCCTA
>Ga0075163_10012404_pt1 | contig 11097 bp, 7 predicted proteins | sample JI1023141ADNA_FD_71478 | JGI IMG/M metagenome (GOLD analysis project Ga0075163, IMG submission 71478) | Wastewater effluent complex algal communities from Wisconsin, to seasonally profile nutrient transformation and Carbon sequestration -... | ecosystem: Engineered > WWTP > Effluent > Algae...
AAATTGTTGTAGGATAATTCTTTTCCGTTCAACTTTGTAAACATGGCATCCAAGTTTCCATAGAACACCCCTTTTTGATGCGGGTTTTCTCCGTATCGCAATACTTGTGCATCTTGAATACTTTGTTTGAATGCACTAGTATTTTCTCCGTTGAAATAATTAAAAATGGCAGTATCGTAATGTGAAGAAACATTGAATGCACAGGTTGCTAAGTATCTTCTGTTCTCTAAAGTTGATTCTCCTTTTTGAGCAACAAGGATCGTATCATGCACATAGGTATATTCATTTTTTGAAGAAACAATTACCACATCTTTGAAATTTTTTGCAGCAGCACGAATCAAAGAAATTCCGCCAATGTCAATTTTTTCGATGATGGCTTGTTCTGCAGCACCTGATTTTACAGTCTCTTCAAAGGGATATAAATCTACAATCACTAAATCGATTTCAGGAATTTCATATTCTTCCAATTGATCAATATCACTTTGTAACTCTCTTCTGCTAAGGATTCCACCAAAAATTTTCGGGTGCAATGTTTTTACACGTCCACCTAAAATGGACGGGTATGAAGTTAATGATTCAACCGGAGTAACAGCAACACCAAGCTTTTCAATAAACTCTTGTGTGCCACCGGTGCTGAATATTTTTACGCCCAATGCATTCAGTTGATGAATCACAGGCTCTAAATTATCTTTATAATACACCGAAATAAGTGCATTCTTTATCTTTTTTGTTCCACTCATAATCGATGTTAATTTTGTATTGCAAAAGTATTAATTTTTATCCGCGGTCTGCCTGTTATACGCACTTTGTTGATAAATGTTGTTTTTGTTAATAAAGCAGGTTTCAAGGCTTTTTTGCCCTGCAAAAATTTACAAGTTTTATCGCTCTTTTTTTTGGTACATTTGTACGTTTTAAAACCGATTTTCGGATGATAGTTTTTGGCTTATTAAAAGAAAGTGTTTCATTTGCGATTGCATCTTTGGCAACAAATAAGTTGCGCACGATTCTGTCGCTATTGGGCATTACTATTGGTATTTTCGCCATTATCATCGTGTTTACAATTGTCGATTCGTTAGAGCAAAACCTTCGTAAAAGCGTTCAAAGCTTGGGTGACGATGTGGTGTTTGTTCAAAAATGGCCTTGGACCTTTGGTCCGGATTACCCTTGGTGGAAATACATGAATCGTCCTGTGCCGGATTATCCCGAACTCAATAAAATTCTCGAAAAGTGTGATGGTGCTCAATCTGCAGCCTTTTTGGCCAGTTCACGTATTACCATCAAACACAAAAGCAATAGCATCGAACGTGTGAACATCAACATGGCTTCGCATCAATACGACCGCGTAAAGAATTTTGAAATTGCTGAAGGCCGCTATTTCACAGATATTGAATCTGCTTCCGGCCGGCCGGTCGCTATTATCGGTGATGTGCTTGCAAAAGCCTTATTTCCCAACCAAAACCCGATTGGCGAAATGGTGAAAATCAATGGCGCTAAAGTAATGGTGATTGGAGTTTTCAAAAAGGAAGGAGAAAGCATTTTGGGTGGAAGTGTGGATACGGAAGTGTTAGTGCCTATCAATTATGCTCGTAGCTTGGTGGATATTCGAAGCGAGGATCTCGACCCGCAAATCCTAGTGCGTGCAAAACCTGGCATCAGCAATGATGACTTGATTGATGAATTAACCGGATTGATGCGTTCTATCCGAAAGCTGAAACCGCGTTCGGATGATAACTTTGCGCTTAACCAAACCAGTTTGATTTCTACTCAGTTTGATAGTTTGTTTGGGGTAGTCGGACTTGTCGGCTGGGTGATTGGAGGGTTTTCTATCTTGGTGGGCGGTTTTGGAATTGCCAATATCATGTTTGTATCTGTAAAGGAACGCACAAATATTATAGGGATTCAAAAATCCCTGGGAGCAAAAAATTATTTTATCCTTTCTCAATTCTTATTTGAGGCCATCTTTTTATCGTTGCTGGGAGGAACGATAGGGTTATTGATTGTATTCCTCTTGACATTGGTGGCAGGCGATTCCATCGGGATGGAGATTGTATTGAGTAAATCCAATGTGATTTTAGGGTTTACCATCTCTATATTAATAGGTGTGGTTTCCGGATTTGTTCCAGCATATGGGGCATCGCAATTGGATCCGGTGGAGGCGATTCGGAGTAATTAGTTGGAAGTAGATTTTATAAATTTGCGTCATCCCGTGCCACGACACGGGATCTTTAAGTTAGAAGCAGTGTAGATTAATAACAGATTTCGTGTCGTGGCAAGGAATTACAGTTAGCAACAAAATGCAGTCATCCATTAAACGTCCGGTCCTTATTCGAATCATTTGCATTCTGGGTTTTATCTGGATTGTATTTAGCTTCCCGTCCGTGTTTTCTCCCTCTGTAAAGAAATTGGGCGACTGGTATCCTGCCTTGTTCGGTTTGATTGTCGCCAGTAGCTTTATCTCTTATATAGGTGTATGGCACATGAAACGCTGGGGAGTTCAACTTTTTGCAATTACTTTCTTTGTAAAGGAGGCCTTACTCTTTTTAGTGAATGATATAAGTTATCCCGGAATAGTCGTTTCGGCCTTCTTTTTGGTGTCTATGTTGCTCTTTTACAAGCGAATGGACTTGAATTTGTAGCTACAGCCTCCCATTACTCAAAATTGGTACAACCTGAGATTTTTTTGAGTAACTTTGCATCCAAATTACGAATAAATGAAACAAAAAATTAAGTTCATCAATAAGGACAAAACGCAATTTTACAATACCTTAAAAACACGCGTTGATCAGTACTTTATCGATAACAAAATCTCTCCGCATGCCAATGCCAATATGGTTTTTAAAACAATTGTCATGCTTTCTCTCTATTTTGTCCCTTATGCATTAATACTTACCCAGGGGTTCGGACCATTAGGCGTTTACCTTTGTTATGGCGCAATGGGATTAGGATTAGCTGGAATCGGAATGAGTGTGATGCACGATGCTAACCATGATGCATATTCAGCCAATCCACTTGTGAATAAGATTGTGGCTCAAGCACTTACGATTGTTGGTGGAGATAATAGAAACTGGAGAACGCAACACAATGTATTGCACCATACCTATACGAATATCTATGAACACGATAGAGACATTGATAATAAGGTAATTATGCGTTTTTCTCCAGCCGGGGAATACAAAAAAATTCAACGCTTTCAGGTATTTTATGTATTTGTGTTTTATGCGATCATGTCGTTATACTGGACAACCGCGAAAGATTTTGTTCAATACATCCAATTTAATAAAGAAGGTCAGCACCGCGACAGTGGCATGCAAAAATTTGTGACCTTGATGACCTTAATTTTCTGGAAAGCAGTATATTTTACGTATATGTTTGTGATTCCGATGGTGTTCTTTAACTTCAGTTTCTTGCAATTGTTTTTAGGATTCTTGTTGATGCATACCATTGCCGGGTTGATTTTAAGTATTGTATTCCAGTTAGCACATGTTGTGGAAGATGCAAAATTCCCTGTTCCAGATGAAAAAGGAAATATTCAAAATGAATGGGCGATTCACCAAATGGAAACCACTGCTGATTTTTCAAGAGGTAGTTGGTTGATCACGTATTATGTAGGCGGCTTAAATTATCAAACGGAACACCATTTATTCCCACGTATTTGTCATATTCATTATCCAGAAATTGCTCCGATTGTAGAAGCCACAGCAAAAGAATTTGGCGTTCCTTATATCTATAATGAAACGTTCCTAAAAGCACTTAAATCACACATGACCATTATTTCCAAATTGGGTAAGGACGATGTAACATTTAGTGCTATTGCAAATAGCATGGGGTAATTCCAATTGGCAATTTGTTTAGTAAGCAATAAGCAAAAAAAGGTCAAACATTTATGTTTGACCTTTTTTATTTTATAAATTCTTTTTAGCAAAGAGGATGTCTCCTTCCGTCCATTTGGTTGCCCCAAAGGGATTCGTTTTAATGAATGACATCATATAATCCCCAGTAAAAAAATAAAACAATCAATAGTATATACGCGAAATTATTTAATGTAAAAAGCAGTTTTGAAATCGTCTTCCAGAGATTATTCTTAATTACGCTTATATTAATAATCACGAATGGAATGATTAATAATAAAACTAAGAATGGAAGATAGGCCGCAATTTCTATTAAGCCAAACTGAGAACTTTGGTAAGGCGCAGGAAAATAGAAAATACCTTGCTCTCTAGCTAAAATGATCATGTAATACGCCATAAATGTACTTAGCGCTGCCAATAAAAGTTTTACATATGAATATTTTATTTTTCTATTTCTAAAATAGTCAATTGCAAAATAGACAAATGAAAACAGGAATAAAAAGAAGCAAACAAGTATAAATTTATCGATGTACTTGCTATTAGCGGGGGTCTTAAAATCAAGCAGCTTTTGATATTCAGGATTTGCTGGAAATAAGGAGGTTATTTCCAGCAAATGATCGCCTTTCGCTAATTCATTCTTTAAGTCAAGCGTTACTTTATGGCTGTAATCATGATAGAAAAAAAGATGAAAGACACCGTTACTCGGGTTCCAAATTGTAGTGAGCAATGTCCCGTCTCCCATTTTTTCTCTGCAGACGTGCATTGTGTCTGAAAGAGCAGTGCAAAAAGCAAGGGAAGTATCAATTTTGTTTTTGAGAAATGCTGCACCATTAATGTAACGTTGCTGCTTAATGGTACTGAAGTCGTTGATTGTTGAGGGGCAAAAGTTGGCAAGAACATATTTATTATCATCGCCAAGAGTGATTGTGTATGGTTCAACAATAAGATATTTCCCTGATTTATCAGTGTAAATGAACACATCGTTCTGCAATGAACTATGATCGTATTGTTCAATGTACGCTTTTACTTCCTCAACGGTTCTACAAGAATGTAATATGTCTTTAAGATAATTTATTCGACTCGTAATTTGTTTTTTGTTGAGCATTTCCTTTCGATTCGGAGGAGTTTGTGTTGCAAGTGTTCCGAATGCAAGGCCATATTCATTCATTCCTGATTGTGGTCTCAAGCCATCTTCATCGTAATTCGCGCCAGTAAATACCGAGCCATAGCCTTTGGTTTCGAACCAAATCTTTGGATGCGTTGTCCACGTGTCGAAATTTACTCCAAGCATCGTATGGTCAGCTACAGTAACTTTATAAGCACTGCAAGCGCGTGTACTCTTTGAAGATAAAATCAACAAGAATGTTATAATAAATAGCCGAAACAAATTCATGAATTTCATAGTTAAGATCTTCTAAAGCTTGCAGCGAACTACTGATTACTTTCTACTACTGCTGCTACCTCTTGTCCCGGATTTTGTTTCAAGAACGGTTTATTCAACGCTACCAAAATCAAAGAAGCTACAACACTTCCAAGAATCACTGCAAAAAATGCTTTTCTTAAATAGTTTGTTTTTGCTTCCAACTCTATTGATTTGTCTAACATATACATTAAAAAATATCCGAAAAACAATAGGAATACACTTAACCCTAACATTACATCCGCACCTGGCCAGTATTGTATTTTAAATAAAATGCCCAACGCAAATAATGTCAATCCACTTGCACCTAAAGTATTCATGGTTGTTTTTCTTTCAGAAGCTTCTCCTTTTAATTTTTTTCTCAAAAGCATTGGAATAAAAACCAGCGCAAAAAATGTAAGTCCTAATACAATCATCACTCCTGCTCCTGGCCAATGCATAAATTTGAAAGTGATTCCTAAATTTAGAATAGAAGCTGAAATCGCACCCACCACTCCCGCTGTATTTTTTTCAGAATTTGATGCTTCTCCTGGTTTGTAAAGTAAAAAGAAAGGCAAATAAATACTTACAGCCACTCCTGATAATACCATTACTATTCCAGCTCCTGGAAGATGATTGCTTTTCATTACAACGGTTGAGAACACTAGCAATGCTGCTATGAATCCCACTACATTTAGACTCTTTTTCATAAAATTAAGTTTTAAAGGGTGAATACTTTTGGGGTCATAATGCAGAGAAAAGGAAAAAGATACAAGAGGGTAAAAAATATGTCGCAATTTGCGACACTTTTCTAATTGAGAGAATGAAAAATTAAATCAATATACGATTATTTTATCCTGTTTAAGAATTGCACCAGCATCTATGATTTTATAAAAATAGATACCATTCGATTTTTCTTTTAGTTCAATAATACTGTATTCGGAATCAGCAATTTTTTCTAAAATAATTTTTCCTAGCATATCCGTCACAATAATTTGATTGCCTTTTTTTAGACCACTTATATGAAACGTTCCAGGTGAAGGGTTCGGATAGACAACAATATTTTTTTTCTCAAACGTATTTATTCCTATGAGTCCAGGATCAATCAATATGTTATAAGAGCTAGTATCCAATGAAACGGCAGACCCATTTGCAAGATTGGCCATATATGTTTCAATAGAGAGATTTAAAACAGACAAAGAAGAAATAGATGTAAGGGTTCTAAAACGAAATGTTGCAATATTTCCATTTCCAGAAGTATTATTATGATCGATTCGTGTTGCGCCACCATAAAGCATATTTCCTGAAGGGTTTACTTTTCCAATAGTTATTGCATTAGTACCTGGAGCTCCTAACCAACTTGTGGGATAAGAAATGTTTTCTGAACCTGGTTGAACGAGTGAAGAATTATAATTTACATTAAAGGCAATCCCATAGATATTTGTGACTGGAAGTGTTGCAGTTCCCAGCATAACATCCACGTTCACCCAATCGCCCGGAGCATACGATGTTGAAGCAGATGAAAAATATAATTCCGATGCAAGTAAACGAACTTCACTTTCTTCAGGTGCAAAAGCATGAACCAATGAAAAATTTAGATTGATAGCAAGTGTGTCGTTGTCGTCAATGATTCCATCTCCGTTACAATCAGCATTTTTTATATCAGCACCTCCTGCCATTGTAGTTCCAAAATCAACAGCCGGAAAAGCTTGCCAAGTATTACTGATTGTGCTTCTTGCTGATCCCGTTTCTCCATAATATAATCCGATTGGCAAAAGATCGTTATTGTTAGTAATGTTGTCACTGTTTGCATCACCGGGCCAAACTGTAGAAGATGAAAGATTATATTTCCCTACAAACATATCAAACCCTGAATTGCTTTGTAAAAAAAATTCTCCAGCTCCAGGATCCATGTCGGCAATTCCTGTGAATGCTCCAGCTAATATAAGGTCACCATTGTCATAGCATAATGAATACGCATAGTCAAGATTTACTGAGCCAACAATTGCACTTGACATATAATCACCATTAATAGTATCGTACTCGGCAAAAAAGAGGTCACCTCCTGCAATACCATATTCATATACAGTATCTGGACCTGGATCGAAATCCATCATTATAGCATTTGTACTGCCACAAATGTAAAGGTGTCCGTTATTGCCTAACGTAATTTCATTTACACCGTCATTTCCACCACCTATCGATCTTGCAAATTTGTAATTGCCATTCGTATCATATTTTCCATAAAAAACATCTACGGCTCCTGTGCTAATCAAAGTATCGCTAAGGGCACTTGGGTCCGGATCAATTGTGCCTGAAAATTCTCCTGCCAAAAAGATATTTCCCAGGTTGTCAAGAAGAATACTTCGTCCACGATCCTGTCCAAAACTTCCGGTGCATTTCGAATAGATGTAATTACCTCCTGCGTCATATTTTGCGAAGAAGATGTCGTCATTGCCAGCAGATGTAAAATTCGCGAGTGCAACTCCAGGATCAAAATCTACCGTGTTTCTAAAATAACCAGTAATATAAATGTTGTTAGAAGTATCTACCGCAATAGCATTACACCTGTCATTAGCTATTCCACCAAAGCTATTAGCAAAAATAAGATTTGCTACTGGATCGTATTTTGCTACGAAGAAATCGTATCCTCCTGCTGATATTAAACTATCGCTTCCTATGCCGGAGTCAAAATCAACAGTGTCGACAAAACTGCCTGCTACTATTATATTTCCTGAATTGTCAATTTCTATAGAGGTAGGATCAACTAAATAAATTGTAGGAGTGCTTACTGCAAAAAGTAAATTTCCCAAGTTGTCATACTTTGCAATAAACATATCTTGCGCACTTCCAGTATCAGTTATAGTATATGTTCCAGGTCCGGTATCAAAATCTGCTGTCCCTCCGAATGTTCCCGTTATATATATGTTTCCCGTTGCATCCATAGCAAATGTATTAAAACCATCATAGCCTGTACTACTAATGCTTTTTGCATATTGGTAATTGCCAAGTGAATCATATTTTGCAAAGAAAATATCATTTGTTGTGCCTGAACTCAGAATGGCCGTTCCTGGGCCCGGATCGAAATCAATAACATCTGTGAAAAAGCCAGCAACATAAATATTTCCATTACTATCCGTGAGAACCTTCTTTGCAAATTCATTGTATGGAGATGAAAAGGCATAATTTCCAATGTGCCCAGCCCAAAGATAATCACAGTTACTATCATACTTTGCAATAAAGACATCAAGATTAGCTGGAGTAGTAATGATTGCAGTTGCAGGAGATGGATCGAAATCCGCAGTCTGAGAAAAAAATCCTGTAGCGAACACATTTGTGCTACTGTCAAAGGCAATCGAGGTAATCGATGTGTTAATAACATTCCCATCAATAAGAATGCCGAGTGAATCGTATTTGATAATAAAACTATTGTGTGTTAGACTGGGGTCTGGGTATATCATAAAAACTCCTGGGCCAGGGTCTACATCAATTGTATCGGCAAATTGACCAGCAACATATATGTTTTTGTTGTTGTCTAAAAGAATCGATTTTCCTTTATCGTTATCCGCATCGCCTATTTTTGTGGAGAAGATGTAATTTCCTGTTGCATCGTATTTTGCTACAAAAGCATCTGGGAAGCCGTCAGAATTAATAAGATTAGAAACACCTAATCCTGGATCAAAATCTGTTGTAGCCCAGTATTCTCCTGTAATATATATGTTTGAATTGTTGTCGACAGTTATAGAATTACCTTGATCAGTTGCTGTTCCTCCTATTGTTTTCACGAAAATATAATTTCCTAAAGTATCATATTTTGCGATAAAAATATCTACGCTACTTGGAACGGATGTGAAAATTGCTGTGCCAGTTCCCAAATCAAAATCCACTGTTCCGCCAAAAGATCCAGTAAGATAAATATTACCTAGAGTATCTACATCCATTGCTTGTGGATATGCATAATCTGTCCCTTTTCCATAAATGAAGTTGCCACTTGTATCATACTTTGCAAGGTAGAGACCCTGAGAACCAAGAGGAGGAGAGTAGCCTACGTATGCTGGACTTGGGTCGAAATCTATTTCGAATGTAGTTCCTGAAAGTAAAATATTGTTGTAATTATCAAGACCGATATTAATTACATTGTTATGGCCCCATGCTCCTTTTACAAATATACAATTCCCGTTCAGATCAAATTTTCCAAAGAAATAGGAGGTGTTACTTGGACCGAAGCCTGAGAGTGTTACGGGTCCACCTACTCCTGGAAAACTAATGTCGTCTTCATAAGACCCGGCCATATAGAAATAACCTAGATTGTCAAACACCAATGAACTAGCATAATCATTTAGTGTGTATCCAAATCTATATGCAAATACTAGATTTCCTGAAGGATCATATTTTGCATAAAAACCATCATTTAATCCAATTGATGTAAGATTGTATACTCCAGGACCAGGATCAAAGTCAGCAGTAGCGTTAAACTCACCTATAACATAACTATTCCCAAGAGAATCAGTTGCTATATCCCAACCAAATTTATATCCACCAGTTCCATTAATATTTTTTGCATTAAATAGCCATTCAGGTGTGAATTGAGCCTGAGTTGTGTTGTATAATAATATAAAAAAAATAAAAGGGAGTAGTAGTTTATATTTCACGAATACTAAGATAAACAATATTATTGATAAGGAATAATAATTCAAATGATGGAATAGTTACCCTTTTCACTCCATCCGCTTTCCCAACCCGCTGATTTCTATCGTTTTCTCAAGGCGAGACAATCTTGTCTTTTCTTGTTTGGCGTTCATAATCCAATGAATCATTACTTTTTTATAGGAAGGTGCTTGTGAGTTAAAAAAGTTCCAAGCCAATTTGTTCTTTTTAAATTTTGCTTCGTAATCTTTTGTAAGAGGAGTAGCTTCTTTTTCGTGGGAATAAATTCTGGACTTGTTTTCTTTTAGTAAATCAAATGCTTTTTGTCCTTCTGGCATCATTAGTCCAGCTTTAGTAAGTTCTTCCACTTTCTTTATGTTGATAGCACTCCAAATGCTTGTACTTCTTCGTGGAGTAAAGCGAATGCAATAACTTTCTTTATCAATTGATCTTCTGATACCGTCAATCCAACCAAAACAAAGTGCTTGATCCACTGATTGCAACCAGGTCATAGAAGGTTTTCCACTATCCACTTTGTAGTAACCAACAATTAGCTCAGCTTCTTTTTTGTGGTTTTTTGCTAACCACTTTCTGAATTCAGCTTGTGTTGCAAAAAAGGTTGCTTTCATTTGTCGTTTGTGATTTATCTTTAAGCCTCCTTAGTCGTAGCCAGCTTGCTTACATTTCTATAGGTATAAGAACTGAAAATATGTCTTCTTGCGAATCGGGATACCGTTGGTGAGTTGACTAATTTAGTATAAACATTTTTCGGAATTCCGAAGTATTCATAAACGCTTCCATCTTGAAAAGTGATTTTAAGGTTTTGTCCTTTATATACAAAATCATCAATGCTTGAAGTGGTTGTTGTAAGGGTGTATACTTCTTCATTTAAGGCATGTGTTTCTGGAGAGATGCTAACCAAAAAATGGTAAGCTTCAATTATTCGCTTGCTTTTTAATTCTGCCTCCTGCTTGCGTTCATCGTCTTCCGTAAATTTATCAGGATGCCACTCCTTCATTAAATTTCTGTAACTAACTTTCAACTTCACAAGATCGGTTTCCTGATTGATGTCAAATAATTTTCTGTAATTGATAATTCTATTCATCGTTTTTTGAAATTTAATTTCTTATTTAAAATGTTAATTAATTACCGGCTTTAATACCTTCATCGCATCGTCAATGGATTTGATGTTTTCAAATGCCA
>Ga0075163_10012405_pt1 | contig 11096 bp, 7 predicted proteins | sample JI1023141ADNA_FD_71478 | JGI IMG/M metagenome (GOLD analysis project Ga0075163, IMG submission 71478) | Wastewater effluent complex algal communities from Wisconsin, to seasonally profile nutrient transformation and Carbon sequestration -... | ecosystem: Engineered > WWTP > Effluent > Algae...
GCGCTCGGTGCTCGAGCAATGGCATCAAGCGCTCCTGCCATGTCGCCAGATGGACCCAACCACCTGACATGCCACCGTGATCGAAACGGTCGATCGCAATCTGTTCCTGCGGGTCGCTGATGTCGACACCGACTGCTGTGGCGAAGGCCGAGCGGAGGAGGGTGGCTGCCGCCTCGAACGAGTCCGGAATGGGTGTGTCGTCGAGCGTCTCGCGCATCTCCGCCCATGCGAACGGGTCGCCGCGAAGGCCCCAGGTCTCAGGCTCTGGATCGAAGAGGTCACCCATGAACGTACGCCCGCCGCGGTCACGCTCCACGTCGGTTTCCTCTCCATGATGCGGTGTGGACACAGCCTCGATCGTTGCAGATCGGTGTGACAGAGCCCGCCTCACGAGCACCCTCGCCGGTCGGCGTCGAACGCGCATGGCGATGGTGAGCGACGGTGGTCACAGCTCGCACACGTCTCGCTGATGGCCGAAGTGGGCAGAGAAGGAGTTGGCGGGCGCCAATTCAGGAGTACTCCACCGTGAACAAGAAGCAACTCGCCACCATGGTTTTCGCCGCCGGACTGCTCGTCGCTGCGTGCGGCGACGACGATGACGACATGGACAACACCCCCGTCGACACTGTGCTCGACGGCGGCTCCACCACCACCGAGACGATGCCGGTCGACACGATGATGACCACCGTCGCTCCCTGAGCACGTCCAGATCGAGCCCCCGTCGCCTTGGTGACGGGGGCTCGTTCGCGCTCGCGGTCGGCGACGATCGGGTCCCGGCGCGGCACTCGCGTCAAAACTCGGGCGACGCCGCCGACCGCGGTGGGCAACACTTCGGAATGGCTGCAGCCGAGCGATTCGTCGACACCCTTTCCACCGACACCTCGTACCGCGCGGAGGCCGCGCAGTCGTACGACGCGTTCATGCCGCCGGGCACGGTATTCGCCGACGATCGCGTGCACCAGGATGTCATCCGTCGCAGTGGCGGCGTGGCGCTGGAGTTGGGCACGGGCAACGGGCGTTTCCTGATCCCAGCGCTTGAGGCGGGCCTCGCGGTGGAGGGCATCGACAGCTCCGCCGACATGATCGAGGTGTGTCGTGGCCACGTCGAGCGGCGCGGCCTGAACACCACGTTGCACGTCGGCGACATGGCGCCGCTGACGCTCGACCGCACCTATCAGGCCATCGTCTGCCCGGCCGGCAGCTTCTCGCTGGTCACCGATGTTGACACCGCGCATGCCGCGCTGCGCAGCTATCGCGAACACCTCGCACCAGGCGGGCAACTGGCCATCACGCTGTTCACGGCGGACCCGTCGCAGGTCGGTTCGTTCGCGTGGCGGCTTCGACGCACCGGCACCAGCCAGCGCAGCGGCAACACCTATGTGGTGCACGAGTCGGTCGGCCCCGACGTTGCGCCGCAGACCATCCTCACCTACAACCGGCTCGAGACGTACGACGCCCGCGGGCGTCAGGTGGGCGACGCGGAACTGCGCAAGCTGCGCACGCGGTGGTGGCAGCGCGACGAGTTCACCGCCGCGCTGCAGGGCGCAGGCTTCGAACAGGTGAAGCTGCTGGGCGACGAATCGGAATGGGTGGCCCTCGCCCGCTGACGATGGGCCGGAGCGGCCAGGCGACTGGCTAGGTGGTCTTCACCACGTAGACGTCGCACGGCGCGTTGTGGGCGACCGAGTTGGCGATGCTGCCCAGCATGCGGCCGGGGCCCTGCATGCGGCGATTGCCGACCACGATGAGTGCATCGTCGTAGCGCTTCGCTTCCTCGATCAGTGCCTCGTGCGGCCGCCCGTAGCGAGCCCCACTGTCGACCGTGAGGCCCGGCCGTGCGACGGCGGTGGCGACGGTCTTGGCCACGTCGGCGGCCTCGTCGCTGCGGTTGATGATGAGGACGTCGCTGCCGATGCCCACCTCGGTGGTGGTCTCGTCATCACACGCAGAGATGACGTGCAGCACGCCGCCCAGCTGCGCAGCGAGCTCGGCGGCCACGTGTGCGGCGTGCAGTGCGGTGGCGCTGTCGTCGACACCGACGATGATGTGTTTGGCCATGGTGATGGCTCCTCCTGGTCGCGGCGCCCCGCTCGACGGGCCCGCTGCCGAGCACTGTACCGGCCGTGGTACTGCGCGGTTGCAGGTCAGAGAGAGCGGTTGCCGCGCAACGCAGCGGCCTGTGTCGCGTCGGGGACCACGAACGTGCCGCCGCTGTACGCGCTGCTCGGTTCGAGCAGGTCGGGGAAGCGGTATGGCAGCACCTGCACGTCGAACACCTCCTCCACCTCGCCCTCGAAGCGCAGGAAGCCGGCGATGCTGGCGGTGACGGTGTCGACCAACCACACGCCGCACATCCGCTCGTTGATGTGCTCCGAGAGCGGCAGGCCGGCGAACACGTGCTCGCGCACCTTCGACAGCCCGACGAGCGCGTAGCGGCCGATGAAGGCGAGCCCGCGCGTGAACCCCGGCAGGCGCACCACGGGTTCCGCAGCGCCGGTGACGAGGTCGACGGTGCAGAGCGTGCCGCACCCCGAGTCGAGCACCCACAGCTTGCCGTCGTGCCAGCGCGGCGAGTGCGGCATGGTGAGACCCTGGGCGACGATGGAGTTGTCGTCGATGTCGATGACCACGCCGCCGCCGACCTTGCCGCGGCGCCACCCCTGCGCCTCGTCGGTGAGGCCCATGGCCGTGACGAAGCGCGGGCGATCGTCGACGACCGCGACACCGTTGAGGTGGCAGCGGTCCTCGGCGGCGAGCTTGGTGATGAATGCCGGCTGCCACCGCGGCACGAAGCTGAACCCTGGGCTGAGTGTGGCCAAGCAGGAGAAGCGCGTGTTGACCATCCACAGCTCCTGGCCGGCCCACACCAACTCGTGCACGGCGACGTCGCCGGTGACGTGCGCCGCTCGTGGCACGAAGCACGCGTCGTGTGCCCCGTCGGGCAGGCGGGCCGCCAGCTCGGGTGAGTTGGCGAACCACCACACCGAGTTGTCGGTGCCCAACGCCAGCCGGTTGCCCGCCAACGCCACGCCCATCGGCCGCCCGAACGCGCGCAGGTGCGTGTTCAGGGTGCCGTCCTCGTTGGCGCGCAGCAGCACCACGCGCCCGCTCTGGTAGGTGGTGACGACCACGCTCGCGCCGGTCTTCGCCAACAGTTCCGGGAAGCTGGCGGTGTGCACGCTGCTGAACTGTTCGCTCGCCCGTTCGGGGGATTGACGGCGCCCGACGCGGCCGGTACGCACCGCGATGGGCGGCGGCGCAGTGGGCCCGACCGGTGGTGCTGCCACGACCGCAGCGGCGCGTTCGCCGACTGGGTTGATGATGTGGCGCACGCGATTGAGCTCATCCAGGTTGCGCTTCCATTTGTCCGCGGCCGGCTCGTCGAGCGTGCTCTTCGACAGTGGTAGCGGCTCCAGCACGGGGCGGTCCCAGGTGAAGCCCATCAGCGCGCACAGTCGGCGCGCTTCGCCGTCGGGGTCGGAGAGCAGGCGCTCGTGGCTGGCCACGCACCAACGATCGGGCGGGAGTGCCTCCAGCGAGTCGAGCAACATCGTGGTGGTGGTGGCCCATTGCTGCGCGACCACTTCCTCGAGCGACGCGCCGATGAGTTCGCGCCAGCCGGGGGTGAGTAGCATCGACCAGGGGTACCCGACCCAACCGGGCAGCTGGGGGTAGGTGGCGAAGCGGCCGGAGCGCCACGCGTCGAGCATGCTGCTGACCGTCGGCAGCGGGTCGCGATGGAGGTAGATGAACCGTGCGTCGGGGTACGCCGCGGCGAGGAACGGGACGCGCAACGCGTTCTTCGGTGTCTTCTCCAGCAGGCGCAGCGGCTGGAGGCCCGCTGGCGTGCGGTTGTCGCGGTCGCGGGCGCGGGCCACGAATGCGTCGGTGAGGCGGTGCACCACGGCGTCGGTGGCATCGTCGGCGGTGAGTTCGTTGGACGCCCAACCGCGGTTCGCCGGATGGAGCGCTTCGATGCTCTCGAAGGCCTCGTGGCTCTCCCCGCCGATGGTGTACACACCCTTGGCCCGGGCGAGTGTCTCGAACAACAGCGTGCTGCCGGTGCGGGGGGCGCTGACGATGAACACCGGGTGATGCAGCCGCGGGATCTCGCGACGGTTGGTGATGATCGTGGGCGCGGCACCGGCCCGCGGTGAGCGTTGATTGCGGGTACCGAGCGCAGGGCGCAGCAGCAGTTGGCGGACCGCCTCGGCGAACGTGCTGCCGTTGGACAGCTGCGCGGCGGGCAGAGCATCGAGGCGCTGGTCGAAGGCCGCGATGAGCGCTTCGTAGTGCGGCTTCACCGATTCGCCAAGTCCATGGAGCACCCACTGTGCGTGCCAGTCCTGCACGAAGCCGTCGAGCGCTACGCGCAGTTCGTGCGGCGCGTCGCTGGGCAGGCCATCGGTGACGACGGCCGCCATCGCACGGTGCTGCCACGGCGAGGTGATGCCGGGAAGTTCGGCCGTCTCGAACGTGGCTGCCTCCGTGGAGGGCTCGATCATCCGCCCAGTGGCGGGGCCGGCGAACCCTGCGGCGGCGCCGTCGCGTACCGCCGACCACAGCGCGGCGGAGCCGACGGTGTCGATGACCAGATGGATGCGATCGAAGCTGGCCGGGTTCTCCACACCATGGGGGCTCCAGGTGTCGAACACCCAGACCTCGCCCGCAGCCATGTGGACGCCCTGCTCCTCGACGAAGAACCGCACCGTCGGGTCGGTGACCACCGGGACGTGCACGCGCACGTGGTCTTGCCAGTAACGATTGGTGTCCACGTGCGAACCGAGGTGACCTTCGCTCGAGATCCGCATCAGCCGGCTGCGGCCGATTGGGCTCTGCATGGCGGCGAGCACGGACTGGGTGTACGGCATGCCCAGGAGTGCGGGCGTCGGTGCCATCGGGCCGATCGTGGCCGGGTCGTGTTCGTCGCCGCGGGCCGCCACCAGTGGCACGGCCGTGTTGCCGGGCGCGCCTTCCGGGTGCGCCTGCCATGCCTCGGCCGGCAATGCCGCCACCTCGGCTGCCAGCAGCGCCGCATCCACACGCAGGGGCAGGCGGATGAACGACGGTTCGAGGTGCACGAGCCGAGAGTAGCCAGGTCAACGACACAATTGGGCGGCCAGAAGTACTAAGGTGCGCCCGAGTACACGGGTGACGGGAGACACAGATGTCCAGCAAGAAGCGCCGCGCAGTTTTCGGCAGCACCGTGGCGGCGGTAGCCGCCGTTCCATTCGTGGGTGCGGGCGAGGCTCATGCCGCCACCTTCGAGGTCACCAACCTCGACGACACCGGCCCCGGTTCGCTGCGCGACGCCATCCTCGCCGCCAATGCGAACGCCGGTGCCGACGTCATCACGTTCCAGTCGGGGCTCACCGGCACCATCACCGTCGGCAGCGCACTCGGCGTGACCGGCCCCACCACCATCGTCGGCCCCGGCGCCGATGTGATCACGGTGGCCGGCGCGACGAGCGGTGTCTTCTACCTCTACGGCACCGGAGGCATGGAGGTGACCATCAGCGATCTCACCATCACCGGCGGTTACGCGGAGATAGGCGCCAACATCTTTGCCATCGACACCGATCTCACCCTCGACTCGGTGGTGGTGACCGACGGCTACGCGGCGCTCGGCGGTGGCCTGGCCATCGTCGGCTCGGGGAGCACGCTCACCATCATCGACTCGGAGTTCTCCGAGAACAACGGGGTCTACGCCGGCGGTGGCGTCTTCATTGCCGGCATCAGCGAGGCAGAGTCCACCATCGACGGTTCGCTCATCGACGACAACGGCGCCGGTGACGGCGGTGGGTTGGCAGTGGGCGAGTTCGTGCCCAAGGGGCGGCTTGCACCGATCGAGGAAGGCGCGTTCGCAGGGAGTGCCCGCCTCGAGAGCGTTCGCAGCCGAGTGGAGTCGATGGAGCCGGCGGTGACGTCGCTCGTCATCACCGACACCACCATCAGCGACAACGATGCGATCGAGGCTGACGAAGGCGGCGGTGATGGCGGTGGAGTGTTCGCCTTCGGGAGTTCGGTCGTCACGTTCGAGCGGTCGACGATCTCCGGGAACACCGCCGACGACGACGGCGGCGGCATCCACGGCAACGCGTACTACGCCGGCGGGGTCAACCTCGTCGACACCACGGTGTCGGGCAACACGGCGGAGTCCGATGGAGGTGGCATCTATTTCTACGACGGTGCGCTCAACATCACCAGCAGCACGGTGTCGGGCAACCTTGCCGAGTCCGACGGTGGTGGCATTTACTTCTACGACGGCGAACTCGTCATGACCAACAGCACTGTCTCGGGCAACACGGCGGACTCCGACGGTGGTGGCATCTACATCTACGACGGCGAGGTCGACCTCGTGCACTCGACCATCACGGGGAACAGCGCCCTGTACGGCGGCAACATCTACTTCTACGACGGCGATCTCACGCTGGACCACACGGCAGTGGCCAACGGCGTTGCCCCAGAGGGCCCCGACATCTACTTCGGCGAGTCCGAGCCCACGTTCGAGGCCAACTGGTCGCTGATCGAGGACCCGTCCGTGGTGCCCGACTCCGGGGCCAACAACATCAGCGGCGACCCGTTGCTGGGTGCCCTCGCCGACAACGGCGGGCTCACACAGACCCACCTGCCGGCCGCCGGTAGCACGTTGATCGAGGGCGGTGACCCGGCCGTGCTCATGCCTCCCACCGCGGACCAGCGTGGCCTGGCTCGTATCGCCGGAGACGTCATCGACATCGGTGCGGTCGAGGTCGAAGTGGTCAACAACCCGCCCGTCGGTGTTCCCGATGCGGTCACCGTCGGCGCCGGCGGCGCGGTCACCATCAACGTGCTGGGCAACGACAGCGACCCCGACGCCGACGTGCTCAGCTTGGTGTCGGTCACGCAAGGCACCAAGGGCAGCGTCACCATCTCCGGTGGCCAGGTGCTGTACCTCGCGGCAGCGGGCGCGTCCGGCCTGGACACGTTCACGTACACGCTCAGCGATGGCGAGAACTCGGTCACGGTCACCGTCACGGTCACCATTCGTGCGGCGGGCATCCTGCCGGCCACCGGCGCCGAGACCGACCTGCCGCTGGCAGCCGGTGTGGCCCTCACGCTGCTCGGCGGCGCAATGGTTGCCGGCACCCGTCGGCGCCGCCCCGCCCGCTGATCTCGGCGGGCCGTCTCAGGTCGTCAGCAGGTCGTCGGTATTGGATTGCCGATGGCGTACTGCGTCTGGATCTGCGCGCTCGCGTCGACCTCATCGACGACGGTCAACGTGATGCTGAACGCTCCCGTGATGCCCGCGGCGTCGCTGGTGACGGTGACGTCGACGTTGTAGCGCGGGTCGTCGGTACTGGGTGACTCGACGGTGGCCGTCCAGTTGGTGGGCGTGTCGACCGTGACGTCGTACGGCCCGGTGCCGCCAACCACGTCGAGTGCGAACCGCAGCTCGAGGGGGCCGGGGAGCATGGGGATGAGCCCGCCGCGGTTGGCGGTGGAGGTGGTCACCAACGAGGCGCCACAGCCGCCGGTGCTGAGCGCCAGCTGCAGTGGCTGTGGGCTCGTCATGAACCAGGCCTGGCCGTCGATGACGAGATGCACCGGGGTGGAGGCGAACACGCACACACTGCGGTCGTCGGCCTGCGGCAGGAAGCTGAGGTGCGCCGTAGTGCGGCCCGACTCGAAGTTCATCGTGGACGTGCCCGGTTGTGCCTCGCCGCAGGGGAAGAACGTGAGATAGCCGTTCGCGGTGGCGCCGACGGCCACGACGTTGAGCGCACGGACGGCGGCGCGGAACATCGCCTGCTCCTCGTTGGCGCCGTGCTCGTCCCACAGGTGCAGCTCGGTGACGCCGGCGGGGAGTTGCTGTGCAGGGCCTGGGTTTCCGACCTCGAAGTGCGTGCGCCGCGAGTCGAGGATGCGGCCGCGGGTCAGGCCGAACGACGGTGAGTCGGTGGTGGACTGCACCGGGAAGCCGCCGACCAGGTCGACGATCACGTGCGTGTCGACGGAGCTGAACAGGCACAGCCCACCCATCGTGCCGCGGTCGATGACGAGGTTGGCGACCGTCTGGTGCGCTGCGAAGTTGACGCTGGAGGTGCTCGGCTCCATGGTCCACAGGGCGGTGCTCGGATCGAACTGTCCGGCGGGTGGCGTCTGGTCGCATCCGGCGAGTGCGGCGTAGCCGGCGGCGGCCGGGTTGACCACGGTGAAGTTGAACACGGCCTGACTGGGCAAGGAACTGAGGACGAGTACCTTGCGCCACTCGTGCGCGTGGAGCAGTGTCGGGTTGAGGGTGAGACCTTCCGGCCCGTAGTCGAGTCGGCTGTCGAGCACCCGGCGGTGGTCGGGCGTGTAGCCGGAGCCGTCGACGAACTGGCCGACGACGTCGACGATGAGGTGGGTGGCGGCCGACGCCGAGACGCACAGGTCGCCGCTGCCCACGGCGACGATGGCGGAGTTGCTGATGGGCGCGCGGTACGCGCCGAAGTTGAGCACCGACGTGGCCGGCTCCGGGTCCGCGCAGGCCCACACCTTCACGAACCCGTTCGCCGTGGCACCGACGGCGACGATGTTGAACACGACCGCATCGCTGGTTGCCTCCACGCTGGCGCGGCCGGCCACCTCCACCTGTCGGGGCACCCCCGGGGCCAGTGCGCCGCCGCCCGCGCCGTCACCGTCGATGGTGGTGGCACCCGGCCGCGTGTCGAGCAGCCGACCGGATTGCAGCGGCGCGAAGAGCGGCGCCGGAGCATCGGGCTCCACCTCGACGGTGGTGGAGTCGGCGCTCGCCGGCGACGCCTGCGACACGGTGACCGCACCGACCAGCGCCAGCGAGCAGGCCACCGCCCGAACCGTTCGAGTGGTGTGGGTCGATCGGGTACTCACCATCAGCCGCCGCATGAGCGCACGTTAGTGCGTCGACCGCTTTCGCTCGCCCGGTGGGCAGGCGCGTGCATCGGCCAGGAGCCGCAGTTCGTTTTCGGGAACGACAACATTTGTTGCACCAAGTGCAACAAATGTTGTCGATGACGAAAACCAAGGGTGTGGCCCGTCGCAGCCAAGGGTGTGGCCGACCGGACGGCTCGGCCACGACGGCCCTGGCCGCTGGGCAGCATCCGCGACACTCGGGGCTCGTCAGCCCATGTACACGGCGTGGCGCTTGTGCACGGCGTCGCGGTCGACCGGGTCGGCGGTGGCGAAGCGGGCGATCAGCTCGGCGCGCAGCGCTTCGAACGGCACCACCGCGTCGATGACCAGTTCGCTGGCCAGGCGGTAGAGATCGACGTCGGTCTCGTACTCGGCGCGTCGTTCGGCCACGTAGGCCGCGCGTTCGCCGGGGTCCTCGATGGCCTGGATCTTGTTGGCGTAGACCGCGTTCACCGCAGCCTCCGGCCCCATCACCGCGATCTTCGCGGTGGGCAGGGCGATGGTGGCGATGGGGTCGAACGCCGGCCCGCACATGGCGTACAGCCCCGCGCCGTACGCCTTGCGCACGACCACGCTGATCTTGGGCACGGTGGCCTCGGTGATGGCCACGATCATCTTCGCCCCGTGGCGGATGATGCCCGCCCGCTCCACCTGCGTGCCGATCATGAACCCCGGCACGTCGGCCAGGAACACGAGCGGGATGTTGTAGGCGTCGCACATGAACACGAAGCGGGCGGCCTTGTCGGCGCTGTCGCCGAAGAGCACGCCACCCTTGTGCATCGGGTTGTTGGCGACGATGCCCACCACATGGCCGTCCAGCCGGGCCAGGCCGGTGGTGAGCTCGGGGGCGAACAGCGGCTTCAGCTCGAAGAACGAGTGCGCGTCGACCAGGCAGTCGATGACGCGATGCATGTCGTAGCCGGCAGCCTCTTGCGCGGGCAGTTCCGCGCGGGTGAGTTCACGCACGGGCGGCTCGCCTTCCACCGCAGCAGGCCGCTCACGCCAACGCTCGGGCAGATAGCTGAACAGGTGGCGGGCCTGGTCGATGGCGTCGGCGTCGTCGTGAGCCAGGTTGTCGCCGCAGCCGCTGACCGTGGCGTGCATGCGGGCGCCGCCCATCTCTTCCAGCGTCACGATTTCGCCGATGACCTCCTCCGCCATGCGCGGCGACCCGAGGTACATGCTGGCGTTGCCCTCGACCATGATGACCACGTCGCAGAACGCCGGGATATAGGCGCCGCCCGCCGCCGAGGGCCCGAACAGGCAGCAGATCTGCGGCACCTTGCCGCTGAGCTTCACCTGGTTGCTGAAGATGCGGCCAGCACCACGCCGCCCGGGGAACAGCTCCACCTGGTCGGTGATGCGCGCGCCGGCGGAGTCGATGAACCAGAAGATGGGCAGTTCGTGCCGCAGCGCGTACTCGGTGACACGCACGATCTTCTCCACGGTGCGCGCACCCCACGAACCCGCCTTCACCGTGGGGTCGTTGGCCACCACCAGCGCGGGGCGGCCGTCCACCCGGCCCTGGCCGGTGACCACGCCGTCGGCGGGGAGGTCGGTGGCCAGCGTGTTGGCCAGCAGGCCGTCCTCCACGAACGTGCCGGGGTCGAACAGCAGCGCCAGCCGGTCGCGCACGAACAGCTTGTTCTGGCGGGCCAGCTTCTCGCCCTCGCGGTGCAGGTTGCCGGCCAGGGCGCGTGCACTGCGTGCCTGCAGGTCGTCGTGCTCGTTCATGTCGGGCATCATCCCACTGGCAGGCCGAGGCCGCGGGAGATGACCAGCCGTTGGATCTCGCTGGTGCCTTCGCCGATCTCGAGGATCTTCGCGTCGCGGTAGAAGCGAGCCACCGGGCCCTCGATGAAACCGGCCCCGCCGAACACCTGAGTGGCGACACGCGTGGCGGTGACGGCGGTCTCCGTGCTGTACAGCTTGGCCATCGCGGCCGCCTGCTTGAACGACTTGCCCGTGTCCTTCAGGCGAGCGGCCTTGTAGGTGAGGTTGCGGCTGTTCTCGACCGCGACAGCGAGGTCGGCCAGCTGGAACGCCAGGCCCTGGAAGCGACCGATCGGCCCGCCGAACGCATGTCGCTCCTTCGCGTAGTCCACCGCAAGGGCGAGGCACGCCTGCGCGCAGCCGACGGCCAGCGCGCTGATGGCGATGCGGCCGTCGTCGAGGATGGC
>Ga0075163_10012406_pt1 | contig 11096 bp, 8 predicted proteins | sample JI1023141ADNA_FD_71478 | JGI IMG/M metagenome (GOLD analysis project Ga0075163, IMG submission 71478) | Wastewater effluent complex algal communities from Wisconsin, to seasonally profile nutrient transformation and Carbon sequestration -... | ecosystem: Engineered > WWTP > Effluent > Algae...
TCTTCCCTGAAGAGCAAACTAAAGCCAGCCTTTTGTTTTACGCCACCATGGCACGCAATGCACTTTTTATTGAAGATTGGTTTTACCTGTGCGCTGTAATCAATTTTTTCAACGGGCCAGTAAATGTAAGCGGCCACTGATGCTATCAGCGTAAGTGAGATACCAAATGGGAGTAGTCTTTTCAAGTTTGATTTTATTTTGATCAGGCCGGAATGACTAAAAAGTTAATCTGTCATCGCCCCGATGCATCAAGGCGATCCCGATATATACGCACCGAACGGGATTCCGGGTCAAGCCCGGAATAACACTTCGATTTGTTATTTGACTTTTAGTTATTCCAGACCTAATTAAGTCGTTAAAAAGTAAGTTACTCTTTTTATAAAAAAGTCAATAGCGATTTTAGCTCAACGGCAAAGATCCTAATTAAGCGATCTCACTTCTCAACTTCTTCACGCACCACTCGTGCACCATATAACGCACCTACTCTCTTGCCGGGTAATGCAACTAACTTTACGGTAACCGATGATTTGTTCTTAACCAGCTCAGGAGATAACGCATAATTTACATCAAAGAATTTTCCGGGATCGTTGCTGTTCAGTTCCTGGGTTCCGATTTTCACATCGTCCACAAAAATATCGAACATCTTGCGGCCGCGTTCACTGCCCCAGTAAGTAAGCATCAACGTGTTTTCCGTATCGGGTGACACTTTCATTTGAAATGAAAACCAACCGCGCTCATCGGCATCGCGATAGGTGCGGTCGTTGTCCTCGCCTTTGGTGGTGCGTTCACCTGTTACATTGTGATCACGCTCGGGCTGCATTTCGCCTAAGCGAAGTACATCAACCGTTCTTTCCTCCAGTTTCCGGATGCGTTCCTTTTCTGCTTCATAAGCCACCTGTTGCTGCGCCCAGCTTTGAGTGGTGAACTGATCCCAATACACACTATAATAATGATCGGTGAACAGATATAGCGGACTAAACCTTATATCTCCTGTTGTACTCACGCCTTTTGCTTCAAAGACTAAATCTTTTGTATTGACAGGCTGAACCCACTCTTTAACATTTTTATGCTCGTTTACGAATACCGGAATTCCTTTTACCGGATCGGGCTTAGCGTTTCCTAAATCACCTGCCAGAACAATGGGTCCATACAACACCGCAATCCGGTTGGCATTGTCGGGCATAGGTTCGGTATGAAGCTGCATGGGCAATACAATTTCAACCTGATCTCCTTTTTTCCAGGTGCGGGCAATGGACCAATAGCCATTTGCTTCCAGGACAGGTTGAATGATTTTTTTGTTGACTTTAAAGTGAGCCGTGGTTGTCCATTCAGGTTTTCTGATTCGCATAGTAAATTTTTGCGGTTTACCGGACTGGATTGATAACGTAACTGCATCCCCGTAAGGGAAAGTAGTTTCCTGTTTGATCATTGCATTTTTTTCTTTCCAGTTCAATTCCGAAGCGATGAACAAATTCACATATAAGCTTCCGTCTTTGCCACGATTGTAAACCGCCTCTCCATACTTCACATGATTTTCTATACCCGAACCCACACAGCACCAGAAAGAATCGAACGGAGTGCTGAAATCTTTTTTCGCACCCATACGCAAAGGGGTAAAGTAACACATCATGCCAGTTTGCGGATGCTGTGAGGAAAGGATATTATTATAGAGAGCCCGTTCGTAAAAATTAAACAACTCTGCCTTCGGCTGCCAGCTGAACAGGTGTCGTGTGAGTTTCATCATATTATAGGTGTTGCAAGTCTCCGCGGTATTCTGACTGAGGTGATTAGTAAGCTTACCCGGTTCGGTCAGGTATTCATATTCGCTGTTGCCACCCATTACATAGGTATGCTTGTTCACCACGGTATTCCAGAAGAATTCTGAAATAGTTTTATCTCGCCCCGTGGATGTAAGTTCATAACGTCTTGCAGCCCCAATGATTTTTGGTATTTGAGTATTGGAATGTTTACCACTAAGTTGATCCTTCTGCTCGGCCAACGGATCCATAATAGCTTTATGATAAAACCGATCGGCCACGTCCAGGTATTTTTTATTTCCGGTGATTGCGTATACATTGATGAGAGCTTCATTCATTCCACCAAACTCACAGGCCAGCATTTTTTGAAGTTGTTCATCATTCAATCCGGCTGTAATATGATCGGCCCAATCGGCAAATTTGATTACCACTTCTTTTGCCTTTTCATTGTTGGCATACAGATAAGCGTCCAGTAATCCTGAAAAAACTTTGTGAAGCGTATACCAGGGCGACCATAGTCCATTGAGATCAAATCCTGCAGAGCGAATATTTCCTTTCGATACCTCATTCCATACACTGTCTTCGCGCGGAATGCTGCCTACATAACCTGTCTTACGTGCAGACTGGCAAAGAGAAAGTTCGTCTACAACATAGTCGGTTTTTTCTTTGAAGCGCACATCGCCTGTAGCTGCATAATACATCGCGCAAGCAGAAAGATAATGACCGAGTGTGTGGCCGCTGAGGGTTTCGCTTTCCCAACCGGTATAAATAGGTGCTTTTGGGGTTAGGCCTGCAAACAACCTAAAGCGATGAAGCAGACGATCAGGGTTCAGTTGCAAAAGATACTCTACATCGCGCTGCATGGCCTCGTTGAATGGCCCCTCCAGTAGTTTCACATCACTCAAAGGAAATGCATACGTTTCCGGAGCGATCGTAGGTTGAACTATCATTTTGGAATCATTCAACAAAGGAACGTAAGACTGGCTGATTGAATTATGTACAATGAGAAGACAGGCAACAAGCCAAACTAGAATTTGTATTTTCATAGACAGGATATTAAGTGAAAGTACAAAAAAGTGATCTTTTTGCTATTCATTAATATTCGTCAGGTTGCAACCCCTGATAATAGTAGAAAGCCATTTAATTGTAAGCCCTGTACTTCGTGAATCTGTTTTAATGGCTAAGAGGTCGACAAAATTGTCCTGTTGATCGAATGCTTACAAAAAGACAATTCTAAGTTCATATTTTTGTAGCGGAATCAAGATCCCCATGAAAGTCATTGCTTCATTTCTCCTTGTAATTAGTTTTTGCGGTGTATTATCAGTTAATGCACAAAGTCTTGCCGGTAATTCCACGGAGGTAGTTTTCGATCCCTTATTCTGGGAGCGAGACCTCAAGCTATCGAGGAAACAGTATGGTGAAATTCTGGAAATCAATGTTGAGTTTTACAACTCGGTAAACCAGACCTTACATCGGGAATCCGCGGGGCACCCCAACCTGATGGAAATGGTAAAGAAAAGAAGCGACCTGATCTGGGGTGTCTTTTCTTCGCGTCAAAAATTTAAATGGAGAAAAATATTTGAAACCACTTAACACGCTTGTAACTGGTTACAGACGTGTGGAAAGTAAATCAATTATTATTCGTGTCCGGATTCTTTAAAGGGCTTTGCTCTTTCCAGGAAAATTTTTCCCTTTGTGTAACGGAGTTGTGTGCTCGGCCGGAAACAACCTTACGGCAATTTGGATGACCGCAACTGCAGACAAAAGATTGGATGTTATCATCTAATAAATCGGCATAATCCAACGTCAGTTCTTCTTCAGCATTTATATCGCAAAGTGCAATCAGGTTGAGGCCGTCATAAACAGTATTGGGGCTGCAACTATGGTTTTGCGGAGCCCAGTTCTGAGGTTTATGATCCCAAAGAATATATACTTCGTCAGATATCGGGTAGGCGTAATGTCTGAACTCCTCCAGTTGTTCGGGGGTCCAGGTTTTTTCAACGTAGCGTTTCGTTACAATGCGTTGTGCAGTTTCTTCAATTTTAAAAATAACCTCGTCTTTCTTTAACGGCTTTTGAGCAACAATGCCATACCCGTTAATGGCATTCCCTTTTATTCTGTATTTTCTTTGTCTGGCTGCATGGCGATTAATGCCTTCAGCAATGATATGTTTCAGGAATCCCGCTTTACCGATCGGATCAAAATTAAGAATGTAGTCGGCCGATCCTTCATAGCCATCTTCATAGAATACAGAGCAGGTGAAATTGATTTCCAGAAAATATACTTCCAGGTCTTTATTTACCCGAAAGTCGAGCCGTGCATAGCCCACCCCTGAAAACCCATTGAATATTTTTTCGGCTGCGGCTTTTAGTTTTGCTTCCACCACCACGTTGTCACAGGGTTTATTTACATCGGTATGCAGTTCCGAGGTTTTAAGTGCGTAGGTTTTGAATTTATACCCTGATGGAAATCTGTATTCAATTGGTTTTAACGCCCTGCATCCACCTGGTTTTACATTGGCTGCCACCAGCACGGTATACTCCTGGCCGGCTATGTATTCTTCTATCAGAATCTCATCATACCCATTAGCTATCAGGTCTTCAATTTTATTCTGTAACTCAGTGATGTTATTGGCCAATGAATGCTCATCGACACCCAGGCTATCACCCGCTTTGGCTGGTTTGGCGAACAAGGGAAAGGTAAGATGCTTTATCTTATCGGCTAGTCCGTTAACACTACTAACCTCGGCAAAGCTGGGATTATTTACACCCGAACAGTAAGCCACATACTTCATCAGCGGCTTTGGCGGATCGTATAGAATTGCGTTGGGACCGGTGTACGGAAGATTGAGTGCATCCAAGGCATTGATCACATCGATGGATGGTATTGACCAATCCAGATAGCCTTCGCAAAGGTTAACAAAGATGTCATACTTTTCCTTGCGGAGATCTTTTAGTTGTTTGTAGGTGGTAAGCTTGTTTAAAAAAACATGATCTACCTGGTCATCGGGAAGTAAGCGGGAGAGATTCCGGGCAGGATCATAGTGTTTATAATCTACATCAGTAGTGCTGTAATCAGGCTGGAGGACACAAACTTTCATTAATTACCTTGGGTTGCGAAGCAAGGCATCGTCCAGAACCTCTACAATCAGATTGGTAAACGTTTTATTGCTTACACGCAAAATAGCACCTATTGATGTATAATTTTCATCATCGCTCAATCCGCATTGCGCATTGATTTCCAATACAAACAACTTTTGAGTATCCTTCTCCATACGGATATCGATGCGGGCATAACCTTTGCCTTTTACGGCCTTGAAAGCATCAATGCTTAATTCCTTTAATCGTTTGATTAAATCGGTACAGGTTACTGCTTCATATTCATAAAACATCCCATCATTCGGCATGGGGCTTTCTTCTTCGTATGATTCCCAAAGTCTTTCAAAAGATAGAAACTGTTCTTTTTCTGGTAGGGACGAATGAAATACGCGCTCGATGGGGCGATAGAATTTGATTTGTTCTGGATGTTCGTATGAACCTACTAATAAAGTGGTAAACTCTTTTCCAATGATGAATTGTTCGGCAAGAAGACCGGCCCCATGCAGATTCCAGCCTTTATATCCTTTTTTAATATCGGTCAATACATCTTTAAGTTCATCTAGGTCACTGACCACATTCTTTATGCTAATGCCCATACTGCCAGCAGAGATAGCAGGTTTTACAATGGCTGGTTTACCTGTTTTGCGGAACATATTCTTATCAATATGCCCGTTCAGCTTAACCCACTTAGGCATTGCCACACCATGTTCATCAAAGGCCTCCTTCATTGTAATTTTAGAAGTCGTTACCTGGTAGAAGTAGGAATCCGAACCTGTATAGGTAATGTTATGGGCATCCAATGCATGAATAACCGATATGCCAGGCACTTCATTGATTTCATCACCATCGCAAAGATTGAGTACGATGTTTCGTTTGGCAGTATTGGTTTTAACTTTTGCAATGGCTTCCTGAATGTTCTGAAGGGTAACATTCACCCATTCCCATTCGCAGTTTATCTCTGAAAACACCTTGGTGTATTCAGCAATGCTTTGCGTGTAGTCATAGTAGAATTTCAGTGTAGGATCGTCTGTTTCGAGAAAGGGAGCAAAGATCCAGACTTTATAGGCGGCTGCATCGGTAAGAAAAGACATTTCACCAACAGCCACACTAAGTGGTAGTTTAATTCTATTTGCCATAGTAATGCAAATTTCAATTAAATATTAATTATAAAATAATTTTATCGTAATAATTTAACAGGATGACCTTAAAGGCATGGACTACCATTCGTGTTAATGCATAGGTTATTCATGTATACCGCATCAATCAAGTGCAATAAGAAAGTTTATCTATCTTAACATCCTTAATGATCCCTAATGGTATGAAAAGAATTGCCTTTACTAGTTTGTTTTTCGTGTCTATCCTGTTGCTTCACTCGTGTCAGCAATCAAATGCGCCAACAGAAGCCGATTATCAATATCTTGAAGAAATCACTCTTCAGCAATTACAAACAGGCTATCAGCAAGGATCTTTGACCATTGAGAAGGTAGTAGCTGACTACTTAAAACGCATGGAAGATCTTGATAAGGCAGGTCCACGCCTTAATTCCATCATTCATGTTAACCCGAAAGCTATAGAAATAGCCAGGCAACTGGATCAGGAGTTAAAGGATGGCAAGAGCCGTGGTCCATTGCATGGCATACCTATACTCTTGAAAGATAACATTGATACGCATGATATGCCAACCACAGCAGGAGCCACCGTGTTACGCGGTTCATATCCTCCTAGTGATAGTTACCTGACTAAAAAGCTTCGCGATGCTGGTGCTGTGATTATCGGCAAAGCAAACCTGAGCGAGTGGGCCAACTTTAGGGGTGATATGTCATCCAGCGGCTGGAGTGGCATGTTGGGACAAACAAAGAATCCTTATGTGCTCGATCGTAACCCGTGTGGCTCTAGTTCCGGTTCGGGTGTTGCAGCAGCAGCCAATCTTTGCGCGATTGCCATTGGTACGGAAACGAATGGATCGATTGTATGCCCTTCCAATAATAATGGGCTTGTAGGATTGAAACCAACAGTTGGACTTGTCAGTCGCACAGGTATTATACCGATATCAGCAACTCAGGATACGGCAGGCCCAATGGGCAGAACGGTGACAGATGTAGCCATTACGCTTGGGGCATTGGTGGGAGTTGATTCTGCGGATCAAAGAACTTTGGCTTCTTCGGGTAATTATGTGAAGGATTATACTCCTTATCTTAAAGCAGATGGATTGCGTGGAAAGCGTATTGGGTTATTGAAAAAGGATTTGGGCTATCATGCCCGGGTTGATTCACTTATGAAAAAGGTAGTTGCTGATCTTAAAAGTCAGGGCGCGGAGGTCATTGAACTGGATTACTCGATGGAAGGAAAAATACACGGTTCTTCTTTTACGGTTATGCTTTATGAATTTAAAGATGGACTCACTAAGTACTTTGCCAGTCTGGGCAACAAAGCTCGCGTGAAGGATCTTAATGAACTGATGGAATTCAATAAAAAGGATTCCATTGAACTTCGGTATTTCGATCAGAACTTACTCAAGCTGGCCCATGAGAAAGGAACCCTGGAGGATAAAGAATATAAGGAAGCATTGGCTGCCATGCTCAAAGCCACCCGTGATGATGGCATAGATAAACTCTTGAAAGAAAACAAGCTTGATGCATTGATGGCGCCCACGGGTTCGCCTGCATGGAAGACCGATCTGATCAATGGCGATCATTTTATGGGCGGCAGTTCTTCCTTAGCTGCTATCTCTGGTTATCCGGCCATTACAGTACCGATGGGTTTTATTGATGAGTTGCCGGTAGGAGTTTCATTTTTCAGTAAGGCCTGGAGCGAACCGCTGTTGATTGAGATTGCCTTTGCCTATGAGCAAAGCACGAAACACAGAAAGGCACCAAAGTTTATTCCTTCGAATTAATTGGGTTACCCTTCGACTCCGATTCATCGGGGAGGGTGACACTCCTCACTCAAACTTTTTAGCGTAGCCGCTTTGATCTAAGAACTTATTGAAGTCTTTGATATGGAAGATCTCGTTAATGGCAGCCTGTTTATCGGATGCCCGATCGTAATAGGCTTTGGTGATTTTATAACCCATCCAGTAACCAAGGTCATTCGGCCTGCCTTTTACTGAACTGTATAACCAACCGGTGTAATCCTTCTCGTTCATCTTTGCTCTAAATTCCAACCACAATTCTTTTTCCTTCGAATCAGCAAACTCATGCACATGCTGATTGATGTGCCGGCCTGAAATTAATTCTGCCAGGAAATCGGCAGCCCCTTCTTTAATAGAAGCGGCCAGTAGTGTGCCGCCATCATAGTCTTGTTGAAAGTGAATAAGCTCATGCGCTACAATGTGCGGCACTTCGTTTACTGGTTTGATCACGGTTAGTAGCCAATCGTTAAGTTCTTCGGAGGGCGTGGTACGGGTGAGTCCGTACATTTCTGCGCCAATAATAAGACCATCCTTGGAAGAGGTTCCGCCCGAGCTAAGGGCACCGATAACAAAATATACGGGTGGGAAAATTGCTTTCGGATAAAGTTCTTTCAGTTTCACCAGGCTTTGCCGGATCTGATCTTTCATACCGGCAATGCTATCGGTGCTTGATTTTATTGAATGATAATACTTCGTGTGTGCTTTAATTACACCGGCTAAGTATTCCGCGTTTTTAATCCTTCCCTTCGTGAATCCTTTGATTCCTTTCGATCCAGGGATAAGATAAAGTTCATCGAGTACATCTGGATTTATATCCGGTCCGGCTTTATCAAGTGCATTCCAGAACCGATCCAGATCGGCCGTTACAATTTCGGTTGCCAGCGGATCTTTGTTCTGACCCTGAGAACCAGTGGTTATGGAGCAAAAAACAATTAGCAAATAACCGATTATATACTTATTCATAGATCCACAGACAACCCTGCTTGAATTAGGGTTGCTTCGTAAGTTGAAATAATAAATCATACCTGTATAGATAATAACTCTATATCTATAGTACCTGGCAAAGTCATGTTATTTGGGAACTAAATATGAACTAAAAATTGCCTAAATTCATACATCCTAACAGCTCGTACTATGGGTTGGAAGATCACAAATTGCCTCATTTTATTTATCAGCCTGATTATTAATTTATCATGCAGTGTAATCGAAAAATCATCGAGGCATGGCTTTGACAGCGGGTACTATAAACATTCTCTCAAAAAAGGTCATGTTGAAAACGTGTACCTGGATATTGATGAGAATAAAGTCACACTATATCCGGTAACGGAAAATGTAATAGGTAAACCTCAAATGACTTTGCCCCTAGGCCAGTCCGACAGCCTTTATACGATTCCATCTCGGTTTAGTAAATCAACCCTCGATATTGATATCACGACCATCCTTTTCAAATACCGACCCCAATCGGATCAGCTGCCCGCTCAGTTATCCGCTGAACTGAATGTGGCGCTCTATGCCGGTTGGAGACACGACTATTATCGAATTGAGTCCAGAAAAGATCCACTTGGAAAGAACCGATATAAAATGGTTAACCGGGGCTATGATTTTGGGATTTTGGCAGGCCCAGGAACTACATTAATAGGGCCCTCCACAACAACCACAGCCATTGCCAAAGAGTATAACGGAATGATCATTGAATGTGGCCTGGCCGCTTTTCTGGAAACAAGTTTTGCCAGTTTTGGAGTAGCCACAGGATTTGACTATTTACTGAGCTCGGATCGGGATGCATGGATTTATAATAAGAAGCCGTGGATAGGATTTGTTGTAGGCATTGCGCTAAACTAAATTTAGGAATCCTGTTAACTATTTTCGTAAACTTTTAATTTTTCATCATGCCATTCATTGATTACAGCGCCAAACCAAAAATTAAAATCTGGGAAGGCATCTACGGCCAGGTGCATCACAGCAACCAGTTAACGTGTGCCCGCATCTCCATTGCGGCCGGAATTGCCTTACCGGAACACCAGCATGTAAACGAACAATGGAGCCACCTGCTGGAAGGGGAAATGGAGTTTGTAGTAGGCGGGGAGAAGCGCCTCATGAAGTCCGGAGAGACTGCCTACATACCGGGCAATGTTCCGCACAGTGCGAGAACACTAACAGACTGCAAACTGATTGATGTATTTAACCCTGTGCGGGAAGATTGGATTGAGTTGGAGAAGAAACAGTTAGGTTGATAGAATAATTAACTCATGTGCGCCCTCATCGCTGTTAGTTTTTCGTGTAATACATTGGCTATACCTCGATCCATCATATTGGGAATTTCCTTCAGGGCTTTATCAATCATAATCCCGCCTTCGGTTAATTCATTTTTTAGCATTGCCATAGCGGCCTGGGTGGCATAGACCATCGCGAGCGGAATAAGTGCTGCAGGTTTATATTTATCAAAATACTCACTGGCTTTTTGTAAGTCTCTTTTAACAAATGCATAAAAGAAAGCAGCTTCGATCCACACACTTCCTCGTATCCCTTCGGGTATTGCCTCTGCTTCCCCGATGTATTCATTCAATTGCACTTCTGCTTCATCAAACTCTTCGCGATCAAGTGCAGCCTGGTAAAGGAAATAATAAATATAAACTTCCATCGGAGCGTTGAGCTGCTTAGCCAATGTCTGGGCTTCCTGTAATTCTTCTTTGTTGAGGTGAGCAGGTCGGTTGCCGGCCATGCTGCTGCTTATCATTTTCAACAATAATACTTCAAATCGTGCGGTGTCGCCTCCGCGCAACAATCGAATAATGCGGGCACCATCCGATGAGAAGCCACCCGTATGTAACGGGATTGACGTTACAACAAAAACCGCAGCCGAAAGAAAAGCAATCACCATCCACAGGTAAGTGAAGATCTGGCCCACCTGCGACCCGAAGGCAAGTTGCTGGCAAACCTTGTAGATACCATAGGCCACCAAAGCCGTGAGTAAACTGGCAATAGGGCCCCCGGCTGCATAAATGGAAAACCGCTTGCTTACATTATCACTGCTGGTGGGAATACAAATCACCAATCCGCCAGAGGTATTAACATTTTTATTCCATTTAAACTTCCAGACACTTTGTTCTTTGTCCCACAGAAAAGGGCCCACCACATACATTCTGAAATCAAAGTTCATCCAGACCCCGGCCAATGCATGGCCACCTTCGTGCAGGGCGATTACAAAAAAGAAAGCCGGTATAAACAGAATGGCTAATGTAATCACTACCGGTGCCGGCATGGAGGTGGCAGCCGCTAAGCCTGCTTTAGCCGCAAAGAAACCGGCCGCAGCGCTTAGCATCATGATCA
>Ga0075163_10012407_pt1 | contig 11096 bp, 10 predicted proteins | sample JI1023141ADNA_FD_71478 | JGI IMG/M metagenome (GOLD analysis project Ga0075163, IMG submission 71478) | Wastewater effluent complex algal communities from Wisconsin, to seasonally profile nutrient transformation and Carbon sequestration -... | ecosystem: Engineered > WWTP > Effluent > Algae...
GTGAACGGGCGCCTCGCGGAAGAGAACCGCTGCTAGTGCCACGCGCTCGTCATCGTTCTTGTGGAACTTCATGAGCGTTAGTTCTACCGGGAACCGGCCGGTTGGTGCTTCGCGTACGAAGGGAGCCTCTCCGATAGTAAAACTCGGGTCACACGCGATCAGCCTCCCCGTGGGCACTGCCAATTCGCCGATGCGCACGCGCGAGAGCGAGATGTTCGGGTCGTTCTTGAGTGGGCCCAGCGGGCCGCGGTACATGGAAAAGCCGTGCTCGATGATGCCGCGTGGGGCTTCGGGAAGGGCTCGTGTGCGGATCATCTCGCGCAACTGGGCGACGCGGGCGGCCCTCTCCTCTGGTGTCACCTTTCCGACGCAGCCGCCGGCAAGCAGTGCGGGCGCAACGATGGCCGACGCGACGATGATGCGATCAGTGTGCATGGAACAGTCCTCCGCCCAGCGCGCCTTCGTGTTCGAGCAGCCACTTCTTGCGGTCGAGCCCGCCGCCATAGCCATGGAGCGTGCCGTCGCTTGCGATCACGCGGTGGCACGGCACCACGATCGCGATGCGGTTGCGGCCGTTTGCGCGTCCGACGGCTCGGCTCGCGCCCGCGTCGCCAACTTTGCGGGCGATTTCGCCATAGGTCCGCGTTTCGCCGTAGGGGATTTTCAGCAGTTCGTTCCAGACGGAGTGTTCGAAGAGCGTGCCAAAAGGGGCGAGTTTCGTCTGGAAGATCTTCAACTCGCCACGGAAGTACGCGGCGAGTTCGTTCTCCAACTGATCCGTGAACTCGTTGCGACCTTTGCTGGGCGAAGAACCAAACTCCGCCTCGATCTCGCGCATCTCGTCGGGGAGCGCACGGCGGTCGTCAAACTCGCACAGGACAATGCCGTCGTCGTGGGCGATGAGGCGCATCGGCCCGACGGGCGTGTCGATCGTGCGCGAGACGAGGGCTCGTGTCTGCGTTGCCATGGTCGAGTGTACGCGGGCGCGCCTTCGCCTCGCCTTGACGAGCCCGACGCGCAAGCGAGGGTCTTCTCTGCACTCCCCTTCCTTCCAGGAAGGGGTTGGGGGAAGGTTCTTCGGGAGGTCCGGCGAAGACGCGCCACGGAGTGTCGTGCCACCCAAGAAGCACCACGATTCGTTGGACTCATCGTGGGCGTGCAGAAACTCCCCGCTCCTACTGTTCCCCATGCCTCCCACACTCGATCGTGCCACGCTGGATTCGCTCGCACTCGACGCCGCGGTCGCGCAGGCCCGAAAGGGTCTGTCCGAGGGGGGCATCCCCATCGGTGCCGCACTGATGGACGCGCACGGCACGATCGTCGCGCTTGGACACAACCTCCGCGTGCAATCGGGCGATCCGACGGCTCACGCCGAGACGGTCTGCATCCGCAACGCCGGACGGCGCCGAGATTGGCACACGCTCACGATGGCGACGACGCTCTCCCCCTGCGCCATGTGCTCGGGCACGGCGGTCCTGCACCGCATCCCGCGCCTCGTCATCGGCGAGCACACAACATTCCTGGGCAGAGAGGATTGGCTCAAGCAGGAAGGCGTCGAGATCGTGCTGAAGAATGATCCGCGATGTGTTGAGTTGATGACGAAGTTCATCAAGGAGAGGCCCGAGTTGTGGGATGAGGATATTGGGGTGCCGTGAGAGGTGTTGAGTCGGCCGGGCCAGCCAATTGGTTGAGGCGAAAAGGCCCGTCTGCTTGGTCGCACTGGTTCTAAGTCCGGTCCGATTGTGCAACCATTGTTGGAACACTTCGTATGGACTCGCGACAGGCTTTCTTGCTGCTTTGAAGGAGGAACCACATGCCGAAGTTGGTGCCGTCGTTGATGGTCGGACTGTTGTTGGTCGCCAAGGCGTCTGCCCAGGTCGAGTATGTGGCCTTGCCGGATCACAGTTTCCGAGCGGTCGGTGCGGATGGGGGTCGAGCGTTCGGCGTTTCGGGATTGTTGCCTGCCCTGTGGACGCGCGGATCTGGCGTCCAGATGCTGTCTGTGCCACCGGGGACCAATCGAGCGTTCTTCAGTATGATGGGCATGTCTTGGGATGGACGCCATTTGGCGTGCACCCTCTACATCGGCAATTCGGACAGTCAAAGCGTTGCACTTTGGAACGATCTTGTGCGCGTCGATGTCGGCGACATTCCCGGCGGCGGGTTTCCCCGCCCAAGAGCCGCCGAATCTGGGATGTGTGGTGCCGGCAACTTCGTGATTGGCGCCGGTCGTAGCGAGGAAGGACTTGAGGCGTTCCGGTGGAGCGAATCAACTGGCTTTGTGCGGACTGGCACCTTGGATGGAGCCGGTGTCCAAGCCTTTGCCGCGTCGTACGACGCTGGTGTCTTGTGTGGCTTTGCAGTCGCTGGTGCGGGTACTAGGCCTTGGCGGTGGACAGATGCCGGAGGCCACCAGTTGCTCGCGTCGCTCGGGGCGAGTGGAGTCATTCGGGCGTGCTCGGCGGATGGACGGATTATGGTGGGAAGTTCGGGAGTGAACAATCTGTACACCGCGCAGAGGGGAGTGATCTGGAACGGGACGGGAACTCTGTTTGAACTGCCGCAGGTGAACGGCGAGTTCGTCGAGTCGTGCACGGGCGTGTCAGCGGATGGACGGGTGGTTGTTGGATACACGCAAAGTGACAAGGGCATTATCTGGGATGTCTCAAGTGGCGTTCGCCTCCTACGCGATGTTGCCATCGAACAGGGCGGCGTGGCCATTCCTGAGATCGGGCCAGCCAGAGCGATTTCGGCAGACGGTCGGACGATCGTCGGGGACGGCTTCATCCTCCGCCTCGTCTCGCCATGCGCGGGTGACGTGGATGACGGAAGCCTGTCCGGAGGTCGCGACAATGTCGTTTCCCCGGATGATCTGCTCGCATTCATTGAGTGGCTCGTCGAAGGCAATGGCCTCGCAGACATTGACAATGGCACTGGCACCGGCACGCCGGATGCGGCCGTGAACATCGATGACCTGCTCTACTTTCTCCAGGGCTACGAGGGCGGTTGCTGAGCAAGACTCTGCACGACACTCACTCCTCATGCCTCCCCATCCCCTTCACCTCCACCCCAAGAAACTCCGCCACTTCCTTTGCCAGCGCCTCGACTTCCTCGACGGTTTTCCTCCCGCCGCCTTGCGTTTCGTCCATGAGTATCGCGCGCCTGGGTTTGGTGATCAGCAGCCGCACGCGGGTCACCTTCGTCGGCATACCACTGCGCTTTCCGCCGCCCGCACTCTGCATCGATCGCTCGATGGATGTCGCCGCGATCTTCTCGAACGGGTATTCGACTTCCTTCCGCCCACCCAACAGCACGCTCCACGTCGCGTGCGTGGCGACTCGGCTGACCCGATCGAGCGTGAGGCGTTCGCGTCGCAATGACATCGCAAACACGAAACTGAAGAGGAACAAACCAAACGCCGTGCCGATGCCGGGCATGATCGCGCTCGTCCAGCCGCTCTTCATAAGCGTGTAGAACGTGAACATCCCGCAGCCGATCGAGAGCCCCCCGGCGACGACCCACGCGAGGACCAGCCCCCGCCCCTCGGGTACGCCCTCGAGTTCCATCACCATTCCCTCACGACGCGTGATCTTCATGCACGATGATTCGTCGCTTGGGCGAGCGAGTTTCGCCGAACGCCTCGCTTGTGACACGATCCGTACGTGCTCCCCAGCGTCCTATCCTCGCCCATGCCCGCGGTCGTCCTCTACTTCCAGATCCACCAGCCGCACCGCCTGCGGCGGTTCAGTGTCTTCGAGTCGTCGGCGGACTATTTCGACGAAGCAAAGAACGCGGAGATCTGCCGCAAGGTTGCGGACAAGTGCTATCGCCCCGCGACGCGCTTACTGCTCGACCTCGCACGGCGACACGCTGGGAAGTTCCGATTCGCGTTCTCGGTGACCGGCACCGCGATGGAGCAACTCGAAACGGTTGCCCCCGACGTCGTGCAAACCTTGCGCGACCTTGCCCAGACCGGCTGCTGCGAGTTCCTGGGCGAGACCTACCACCACTCGCTGGCGTCGGTCTTTTCGCGAGAGGAGTTCGTCGATCAGGTCGAGTTGCACACGCGCAAGATGCAGCAGGTCTTGGGCGTCACGCCCACGACGTTCCGTAACACCGAACTGATCTATGGCAACGACCTCGCGACGTTTCTGTCGCAGTGGAAGGGTGAAGACGGTTCGCCGCGATTTGGCGGGTGCCTCGCCGAGGGGCTGGATCATCTGCTTGCGGGGCGCACGCCAGATCAGGTCTTCGTTCCCCCAGGCCAACCAAATGGCCGCGACGGCAAGCACTTCGGCCTTCTGCTCCGCAACTATCGCCTGAGCGATGACATCGCCTTCCGGTTCAGCAACAAGGCTTGGGAGCACTACCCGCTGAAGGCCGAGACGTTCGCGGCGTGGGTTGGGGCCCTGAAGGGGCCTGTGTGTAACCTGTTTATGGACTTTGAGACCATTGGGGAGCACCAGTGGGCGGACACGGGGATCTTTGAGTTTGTGGGGCGCCTGCCCGAAGCGATCCTGGCGACCAACGGAGCGGGGAAGGGCAACACCTTCCAGACACCTGCCGAGGCGATCAGGTCCAACGCTGGGATTGAGACCTACGACGCTTCGGCTCCCATTTCATGGGCCGATTCGGAGCGGGATCTCTCGGCGTGGCGCGGCAATCAGATGCAGGCCGGGGCGTTGGATGAGGTGTTCCGGCTCGAACGGATGGTCAAGGAACGGTACCAGCAGGCGTTGGCGGCGGGTGGTTCGGATGAGCGCCACGCGGCGTGGGAACTTCTCGTCGATTGGCGCCGCCTGACCACGAGCGACCATTTCTACTACATGTCCACCAAGCACCTTGCCGACGGCGAGGTCCACAAGTACTTCAGCCCATACGAGTCCCCGTTCGACGCGTACATCAACTTCATGAACGTGCTCGATCACCTGAAAGGGCGCCTGGCGATGGTTGCGGCCGGGACTTGAATCCAAGGTTATTGGTCTGTCAGGGGCTGGATCAGGCGTGTACTCGCGGTCTGCATCGCGATCGGGCGTGAATCCGCGGCTGAAGTTCGATACAATGCCGACAGTGCTGGTGAAGCCGAAATCAATACGTCCGGGATTCACGCTGATCGAACTGCTCATTTGCTTGTTCGTGGTGGCGGTGCTTTTGGGGCTGTTGCTGCCCGTGTTGTCCGGCGCGCGGGCGGCTGGGTATCGCTCGGTGTGCGCGACGAACCAGCGTCAGATCGGCATCGCGTTCGTGCTGTACCTGCAGGACAACAAGGAAACGCTGCCCCAGTACGCGAACGCTCCCGAGATGTCGGACTGGAAGTATGGCGGGGCGGCGGTCGCGAGCGCGGGCGGGGCGTCTCCTCAAGCCGTGATGCTGGATGCGGGCCGCCCGATCAATCGGTACATCGACAACTCGCGCGATGGGAATGCGTCGCCCGAGACGGTCATGCTGTTCTCATGTCCGGCGGATCGCGGCGTCTTTGCACGTGCGCCAGGATCGGCCACGCGAGGTGCGACGTCGATCCTTGATCGGGGCACGTGCTTCCGCGAGTTTGGCACCAGTTACCGCGCGAACGCGAAGTTGCTCGACTCGACTATTGCGGGGATTGATGAACTCTCTCGCCCGCTCAAGATGAGCGATATCGCGACGAATCACAGCCGATTGCTCCTGTTGGGAGATTCCGCGTGGTACTACGCGACGCGCGATGCTGGCAAACCCGACGCGTTGTTTGAGGCCTCGTGGCACCAGACGCAGGACGCGGGCAACATGCTTGCGATCGACGGGTCGACGCGGTTCGTCAAGTTCGGCGAAGCGAACACGACCGCGTTCACTATCCGTCCGCGCGGCGAGTGATACGCTCCTGCGATGGCGCAACCATTTGAGATCCGACTGCTGACGCCCGACGACGCTAAGGCCTGTGTCGCACTCCGGCGGGAGATGCTCGCCGACTCGCCTTGGGCGTTCGCCGCGAGCGATAACGCCGATCCGGGCGTGGATATTGATGCGGTGAAGAAGCGTCTGTGCGACCCCGCGCACGCGTCGGTCGGAGCGTGGGACGCCAACGGGAACCTCCTGGGGGTGGCCAGCCTTCGCCGCGAGCACCACGCGAAGATGGCTCACCGCGCCAAGGTATGGGGTGTATACGTCACGCCAAAGGCGCGTGGGAGCGGCGCAGGGCGCGCGATTATGCTGCATGTGCTCGACGTCGCGAGAACGTGGCAGGGTGTGACGAGCGTCGGCCTGTCATGCAGCGAGCGCGCCGTCGCGGCCCGGCGGATGTACGAGTCCATCGGCTTTCGCGTGTGGGGGCGAGAACCCAAGGCGCTCGTGTGCGACGGCGTCGCGTACGACGAGTATCACCTCGTCTACACCTTCGAGGCGGAGGCGTCGTACACGTCCTGGGCGTCGTACGCTCCCGCGTGACGGCTTCCTATGACATCCTCGCCACCGCCAACTTCGGGCTCGAGTCCGTCGTCGTGCGCGAACTCTCCTTGCTCGGCTATGAGTCGAAGGGGCACTCCACCGGGCGCGTCGCGTTCCAGGGGGACAAGGTCGCGATCGCCCGTGCGAATATGTGGCTGCGGACGGCCGGGCGCGTGCTTGTCCGACTGATGCACTTCCCCGCCCGCGACTTTGACACGCTCTTTGAGACGCTGAAGGCGTATCCGTGGGAAGAGTGGATCGGGGCGGACGGCGCGTTTCCCGTGAACGGGCGAAGCGTCAAGAGCCAACTCAGCAGCGTCCCCGCATGCCAGCGCACGGCAAAGAAGGCGATCGTCGAACGGCTCATGAGCGCGCATCGCGTGCAGACACTCCCCGAGACGGGCCCGAAAGTCACCATCGAACTTGAGATCCTCGAGGACATGGTCACGATCGCGATCGACTCCTCGGGCCACGGCCTCAACAAGCGTGGCTATCGCCCGATGGTCGGCGACGCGGGCCTGAAGGAAACGATGGCGTCGGGGTTGGTGCAGTTGTCGGTGTGGCGGCCGCATCGGGCGCTCATCGATCCGTTCTGCGGGACGGGCACGATCGCGATCGAAGCAGCAATGCTCGCTCGCAACATCGCGCCGGGGCTCAAGCGCGAGTTCGAAGCCGAGACGTGGCCCGGCGATTGGAAGAAGGCGTTCGACGATGCGCGTGAAGAAGCCAAGACTGCCCCGCGCGGCGAACTGGCGTACACCATTCACGCGAGCGACATCGACGAGCGATCGCTGAAGCAGGCGCGATACGCCGCACAACTCGCGGGCGTCGAGAAGGACATCCACTTCAAGCAGATGCCCTTCGAGGAGTTGTCGAGCAAGGTGCAGTATGGGTGCGTCGTGACGAATCCGCCTTGGGGTATTCGCCTTGAGCAGGACGAAGTTGAACTGGAACGCCTCTACCGCCAGATGCCACTGACGTTCCGAAGGATGCCCACGTGGTCATTCCACATCCTGACGGGGCGACTCGATCTCGAGGGTATTTTCGGGCAGAAAGCAACGCGTCGGCGGAAGTTTTACACGGGCGGGATCGAAACGTGGTACTTCTCGTTCCTGGGGCCCAAGCAACCAAAGGAAACGGCGGAGGCCGCTCGTGGGGCCGAGAGCGACGACACAAACACAGACGATGCGCAGCCCGTCAATGAAAAGGAGTTGACGCACATCGCTATGGACGATCGCGAGGACGGCGCCCTCTCCGTGAGCGACGACCGATTGGAGACTTCCTCCGAGATCGCAGGTGTGTCCGATGAACCGCTATTGCCTGACGCGTCGATGCCATCGACACCGCTTCCGGCCTCGACGCGCGAGATTGCCGTTTCCAAGCACCCGGCATCGCCTCGTCCGCCCGCCCCCATGCCATCGACGCCGGGGATCTCCACCGCCTTCGGTGGCCTGCGTGATCGCGACATGCGCGAACTGGAGGACTTCCGCTCTCGCCTTGCCAAGAACGCGCAGCATCTTCGCAAGTATCCAAGCCGCGGGATCACGTGCTACCGCGTGTACGAGCGGGATTGTCCGGATGTGCCGCTGATCGTGGACATTTACGAGCAGCGCGTGCACATCGCTGAGTATGAACGGGAGCACAGCCGCACGCTCGCGCAGCAGGCCGACTGGTGGGACCAGGTGCGCCGCATCGTGAGCGACGTTCTGCAAGTACCCGCCCAACATGTCTACACCAAAGAAAAGCGCCGCCAGCGCGGGCTGACGCAGCACGAGAAGCAGGATGAGTCGGGCGAGTCGTACCTCGTCGCCGAGAGCGGCTTGAAGTTCGAAGTGAACCTGCGCGACTATGTCGATACCGGGCTCTTCCTGGACCATCGCCTCACGCGCAAGATGGTGATGGACCAGGCAAAGGGAAAGCGATTCCTCAACTTGTTCTGCTACTCAGGTTCGTTCACGGTCTACGCGGCCGCCGGCGGAGCCAAGAGCACCGTCAGCGTTGACCTTTCCAACACCTATCTCGAATGGGCCGAGCGCAATCTGCGACACAACAACCTGTGGGGCCAGCAGCACACGCTCCTCCGCGACGACGTCATGGGCTTTCTGGAGCAGCACATCAAGCCACGCCCCGGCACGGGGTACGACCTCGCGGTGGTCGATCCGCCCACGTTCAGCAACAGCAAGTCAACGGAGGCCGACTGGGAAGTGGCGCAGACGCATCCAGAGATGCTGCGTCACCTGATCCCGCTGATGGAGCCAGGCGGCGTGATTTACTTCTCGACCAACTACCGCCGATTCAAACTCGCCGAGGAAACGCTTGCCGAACTGGGCGTGGCGTGGCGGGAGATCAGCAAGCAAACCGTGCCGCCAGAGTATCGCAATGAACGGATCCATCGCTGCTGGAGGCTGGTTGTCGGTGGGAAGTAAGGCCGATCTACGACCTACGCCGCAGCGTGCATGCCCGTCGCCCATGCGATCGGCCTGACTTCCGCGCGATGGTCCGCGCGGATGATCACGAGGTGGTTCTTGGGCACCTTGCGCCAGCGCGGATCGTTGCCGAGCGGCTCGCTCGCGACCATCGTTGCTCGCGCGGGCGAGCCTGACGTCACGCCTTTGCCAGCAGGCCACGCCTCGTGCACGTACAGCGAACTGGGCTCATCCTTGTCCGTCGTAAAGCGGCACGCGACGGCACATGCGCCATCGCTCACGGCACAGTTGATGTAGCACTCGTCTTCGTCCGCCTTGACGTGTGGCGGGCGCGGGAGGTGGGCCTTGGCTTCCTGCACGATCGCAACGACGCGGTGGATGGCGCGTTCGAGGGCACGGGCCAGCACAGCCGCACGATCGGGCGCACTTGCCGGATCAGTGTCGCGCACTTCGTCGAGAAAGACGCCGAACAGGTGTTCGGAGTCCGTCGACCCCTTGATCGCTTCGAACGCGTCGTTGGAGAGATCGGCGAGGATGCGACGCTTGACCTGATGGAACCGCGCGACGTCGCCGTTGTGCATAAACGCGTATTGCCCGCTCGTGAACGGGTGGCAGTTTGGCTCGGCAACGACAAGCCCGCTCGTTGCGGCGCGCACGTGCGCGAGCACGCAGCCGCTACGCGTTACGCGCGCCATATCGAGGAGATTTTGGTTGCTCCACGCGGGGGACACGCTGCGGAAGAGTCCGGGCCGATCGCTCAGTTCGGGCACGTACCAGGCAACACCAAAGCCGTCACCATTCAGCGGCTCCTCGGTCTCGGCGGCGTGGAAACTCTGGCGGATGATGGAGTGCGCGGGCTCGGTGATAAGGCTCGCGAGCGTGGTCGGCGTGCCGTGGTAGAGAACGAATCGGCACATAGAAAGGCCCTCTCGCGCGGTTCATTTGCCTTACGCGGCCTTGCTCCGGGCACTCGGCGCGACCATCGGCGAGGGCGCGGTGCTCGGGCCCGTGATCGGGGCCTTGGTGGCACCCGCGGGTGCGCCAAAGGTGCCCGAGCCGGCGCCACGCAGGATCGGGTTCGCTCGAGCGGTGGCGTCCGCTTCTTCCCGTTCCAACTCGTCGAGTCGGCGCCCGGGTACGGCTCCGATGCGAAACGCCGACACGATCGCGAGAGAGAACCATGCGATCTGCATCGTCGTCATGCGATTGAAGTAGCCATGAAACTCCAGCGGCAGGTCGATCTGCCCTGCCTCGTTGGAACGGCGTTCCGCGAGGGCGGAGCGATACAACTGGCGATTCGTGACGCCCATGGACGCCCAGCGGTACTTGGCTTCTTCGTGCACGTTGCGATCACGGGCAATTGGCGCTGGCTCAGTGCCCGCTGGCGCATGCAGTTTGGCGCGGGCTTCTTCGAGGTCCCACTCGGCCTGGATGTCCTGGCTAAGCGCTTCGATCGCGCTCGCGGTGCTCATGGTCTCGGTGTTGGTGCGGGCGGTCTCGACCTTCTGACCGGTTGCAAACTCCGCGGCCGCGAAACTGGACACGATCACGCTCCCCGCGGCGAGGGCCGCCGCGAGCGTTCCGGTCAGGAAGTTAAGTCTGGGCTGGGCGCCGAACGCCACGCCGACGCCGACGCAAATCCCGACGATCCACGCGGAGAAGTCCGCGCTGCCGCCCAAGAAGTGCGCGAGGGTTGCCCAGACGCACGCGCCGAGCAACCCGCCACCGATTCCACACAGCAAACCCTTGAACATGTCGCGTTCCTCGCGCCGCGTCGGCCGGGTGCCGATGCCACGATTCAATCAATCGGGTGGAAACTCGCATGTATGGAGTCGAACCGCCGAGGGGCCTTTGAGAAGGGGGAGTCGCGCGGGCAGTATCGAAGATGAGGCGTGCGTGCGGGTCGTTGCGATGTGAGGCATCGCCCGATAATCGCGATTCATCGTGTGCTCTCTGGCCGCGAGCCATGGCTCTTGGGCGCATGTGCTCGAAGCCGTTTGAGTCGGGTCGATGAGACCTCGATCAACGCAAGCCGACGCCTTGTCCTTTGCAGTGAGTTGAGTGAGTGGTCACACGTAACGCCATCAAATCAGTTGTCAGCACCCTGACTCGAAACGCACGAGGAAGTACAAAAGGTCATCGATTGTGACGGCACTGTCCGGCGTGCCGGTGTTCGTGCCATTGTCGAGATCGATTGCGGGATTGCCCTGCTCAAAGCCAACGAGAAAGTAGAGCAAGTCATCGATCGTC
>Ga0075163_10012408_pt1 | contig 11096 bp, 10 predicted proteins | sample JI1023141ADNA_FD_71478 | JGI IMG/M metagenome (GOLD analysis project Ga0075163, IMG submission 71478) | Wastewater effluent complex algal communities from Wisconsin, to seasonally profile nutrient transformation and Carbon sequestration -... | ecosystem: Engineered > WWTP > Effluent > Algae...
GGCGTGACCCACACGCTGAACCTGCGGCTGCACCCCGACGAGATCGCGTACATCGCCAACGATGCGCAGGATCGGTTCCTGATCGTCGACGACGTCCTGCTCCCGCTCTACGACAAGGTCGTCGCGGCCGGGGCGAAGTTCGAGAAGGTGTTCGTCGTCGGCAACGTCGGCGAGCACGCGGGCTACGAGGATCTGATCGCGAGCGGTGGGGATCAGACGCCGCTGCCCAGGCTCGCCGAGCTCGACCCGCTCGGCACCTGCTACACGAGCGGGACCACCGGCAAGCCGAAGGGCGTGGTCTACACGCATCGCTCGACGCTGCTCCACACGCTGGTCGCGGCCCTGCCCGATTCGCTGCAGCTGTCGCGCTCCGACACGCTGTTGCCGGTGGTGCCGATGTTCCACGTCAACGCGTGGGGCCTGCCGTTCGTCGCCGCGCTGGTCGGGGTGAAGTTGGTGTTCCCCGGCCCGCACCTCGATCCGCCGAGCCTGCTCGACCTGCTCGCGCAGGAGAAGGTCACGGTGTCGGCGGGCGTGCCGACGATCTGGCTCGGGATCCGCGAGGCGCTCGACGGCCATCCCGGGAAGTGGGTCCTCCAGCCGGGGCTGCGGATGATCGTCGGTGGCTCGGCCGCACCCGAGCAACTGATCCGCGACTTCGATCGACTCGGCCTGACCTTGCTCCACGCGTGGGGCATGACCGAGACGTCGCCGGTCGGGTTGGTGTCGCGGTTGCCGCCCCATCTCGAGGACGCCGACGAGGACACTCGCTATCGGCTGCGCGCGAAGCAAGGCGTCCCGACGCCGCTCGTCGACGTTCGCGTGCGCAACTGGCAGGGCGACGTGCCGCACGACGACAAGACCAACGGCGAGCTGATGATCCGCGGCCCGTGGGTCGCGGCGCGCTACGCGAACCACGAGACGCCGGATCGGTGGACCAAGGATGGCTGGTTCCGCACCGGCGATGTCGCGCGCATCGATCAGCACGGCTTCGTCCAGCTCACCGATCGCGTCGCCGACATGATCAAGAGCGGCGGCGAGTGGATCGCGTCGCAGGAGCTCGAGAACGCGCTGATGGGCCACCCGGCCGTCAAGGAAGCGGCGGTCGTCGGCGTGCCGCACCCGAAGTGGAGCGAGCGCCCGCTCGCGGTGGTGGTGTGGAAGCCGGGTCAGACGGCGACGCAGGACCAGCTGCGCGACTACCTCGCGGCGAAGTTTCCGAAGTTCTGGCTGCCCGACGCGTTCGAGGTCGTCGAGGCGATCCCGCGGACGTCCGCCGGCAAGTTCAAGAAGACCGAGCTGCGCGAGACGTTCAAAGATCGCTACGCGGACGCCTAACGAAGGCGACGCAGGACGATGTACGTGCGGCCATCGCGACCCTGCACGCGCTCCATCGTGTAGCGGTTGCCGCGGCGATCCTCGACGATCTGCTCGCTCGGCTCCTCCTCCTCGTCGACGGTCTCTTCCTCGGGCTCGTCCTCCGCGGGTTGGTCGGTGTCGGTGTCTTCGTCGTCCGTCCAGGGGTCCTGCGGCTGCGGCTCGGGCTCGGGCTGCGGTGCGTTCTTCAGCCCGACCAGCGACGCGAGCATCCGGTACGAGTTCTGCGTCGCCTCGCCGGTGCCGCACGCGCGCGACGAGAACTCGCCACACGGCGCGGTGACGTCGAGGAACTTCCGCGCGCCGCAGCGATCGCCGTAGTAGCTCATCACGTCGCCGCACTTGAACACGTGGTCGAGACCGAGCGCGTGCGAGACCTCGTGGACGGTGACCGCACACAGGTTCTGGGTGTCGCGCTCGCCGGTGCCGACCCGCGAGAAGATGTGGACGGTCGCGGTGCGCTGGATGCGCCCCGGCATGTACGGACCGACGCCGTTGGTGCTGCGATCGTCGAGGCCCAGCTGCGAGGCCAGGCCACCGACCACCGCGGTGATGTGCTCGCCGGTCGGCTCGCGATCCACCACGTCGAGCTGGAACGGTGCGAACTGCGCCTTGACGCAGGTCACGACCTTGCCCCACGCCGCGTCGCCGCCGCCGTAGCGCGGGATCTCGACCTGCTCTCCCTCGTGGTCGACCACGCGACCGTTGCGCTCCAGGAACACGGTCACCGGCCGGGGTGCGGCGTCGGCAACCGAGGTCAGGACGGTGAGCAAACCAGCGGCGAGGACGAACGCTCCCGAGTGCGGCATTGGGACGATCCGACGTGCGGCCCCCATGCCACGGCCCAAGTGCGCGGAGCCGCGTCCAAGATCGTTAAATCGACCTGCGGGAACGGCAGAGCTACCTGCTGGTTCCGCAGTCTTGTAGCCGCCCGAAAAACCCCGTATTCACACAGACGAGTGCCGTCTCTGCGCGCCCGAGTGAAGGAGCTGGTCTTCGACCGTGTCCCCGGACTGATCCGGCGTGGCCCGGGCACGACCAAGCGTGTCGCGATCACGTTCGACGACGGCCCCGACGCGATGACGCCGCGCTACCTCGACCTGCTCGACGAGCTCGGCATCCCGGCCACGTTCTTCGTGATCGGCCAGAGCGCCGAGCAGCACCCGGATCTGATCCGCGAGTACCTGCGGCGCGGCCACCAGGTCGCGAGCCACGGCTACGACCACGCGCGCTTCCGCGTGCTGTCCACCCGCGACCTGCTCTACCAGTGCCGGCGCACCGAGGCCGCGCTCGGCGGGCAGCTGACCGGCCGGCCGTGGGTGCGCCCCCCGCATGGCGAGCTCGATACGCGATCGATCTTCGCGCTCCGCGCCATGGGGTACACGGTGGCGCTGTGGTCACTCGACGCCGAGGACTACACCGATCACGACCCGGTGACGATCGCGGCGCGCTGCGCGAACGCCCAGCCGGGTGACGTGCTGCTGTTCCACGAGGGCCAGCAACACACGCTGGACGCCCTACCGATCGTCGTCGAGCAGCTGCGGCGAGCGGGTCACGAGTGCGTGACCATGCACGACCTGTTCGCGGTTTGACGTGCTCGTGCTCGTCGGGCTCGGGCTTGTCGTGCGGCTTTTCGCTTTTGGGTGACGCCCAGACGAATCGCCCATGCTCGCTCGGCTCGGGTCCACACGCATCCTGGTGAGTGTGAGGTTGCGCTGCGCCTTGGGATACGAGTGTTGCGCCCCTGGCAGTTTCGCGAGCACGTCGCCTGACGGGCACGGGCACGTAAGACCCTGCACTAGCCGAGACGTGCGGATAGCCAGCGCGCGAGCGCCGGATACATCTCGCGCACGGCGCGGCTGCCGACCACGGCACCGACGTGACCGCCCTGTACCTCGAGCACGCCGGTGTCCTTGCTCCCGACGAGCTCGAGCAACGCCGTGGCCGCTGGGGCCGGGCAGATCTGATCGCGCGTCGCGGTGATCGCGAGCACCGGACAGGTGATCGCCGACAGCTGGACCTCGCGGTTGTTCACCCGATGCGTCCCGGCGGCCAGCTCGTTGCGCTGGTAGATCTCGCCGATGTAGCGGCGATACGCGGCCGCAGGGAACGCGATGTTGTCGCTCGCCCACGCATCGAGGGCGGCGACCGCCTCGCGCGCTTTCGGATCGGCGTGGACGTCGGGCATCGACACCAGCTTCACGAGCTCGAGCGTCGGCCGCAGCGCGGTGAACCCCGCCTGCATCTGGCTCGGGGTGATGTTGCCGGCATCGGCGACCGCGTCGGCGTCGAACCACCGCGGATCGACCATCGCGCGGAGCATGCCGCCCTTCGCGAAGTCGATCGGCGCGGCGAGCGTGACCAGCGCGGCGATCTGGTCGGCGTGTTGCGCTGCGTGGATCGCGGTCAGCGTGCCGCCCATGCAGTAGCCGAGCAGCCCGTGGCTGGCCGCGCCCGTCTCGCGCAACACGCGACGAGACGCGCGTCCGAGCCGTGCGAGCACGGCCTCCCAGTCGAGGTAGCGGTCCTCCGCCTCGGGCACGCCCCAGTCGAGGAGCCACACGTCGATCCCGGCGCCAACCAGCGCCTCGACGAGCGACGCCCCGGGCCGCAGATCCATCACGTACCAGCGATTGATCAGCGACGGGACGAGCAGCAGCGGGAGCCCTGCCCCGTGACCTCGAAAGTGATAGAGCGCCGCGCCGCCTTCGAGCGGGATCGTGTCCCGCGGGGTCTGCATCAGCGCGGGGCGCGGCTGCGAAGACACCGCGTCGACGACCGCGTTCTGGACGGAGCGCGCCGCGAACATCAGCTCATCGATCACGGGAGCTCCTCGAGGTCGCGGCATGGAGCGCCTCGCTCCAGACGCGCGACGTGATCCGCGCGGCGCGGGCGAGCTCGTCGACGACGACGCGGGCTCGCTCCACCAGGCGGTTGGCCAGGGGTTCGCGAGGTGATCGATGACGGATCACCACGTGAAGCTGGTGCGCCAGCGCATCGCGCCGGCGTTGCTCCGATCCGGCGGTCGGCCAGTCGGTAGCGTCGTGATTCACGCCGTGGCGCCCATCTTCTTGGCCGTGTCGGCGCCGAGCTTGCGGGCTTCGGTCGACAGGCGCGAGCCGTACGAGATCGCGTCGTTCGCGAGCTGCGCCCAGGTGGCGACCGCCAGGTGCGCGCGCTCGACCAGCTGCTGCTCGAGCTCGACGTACTGCGCGTCCAGCTTCGACGTGATGCCGGCCGTGTGCGCCTGCGCCTGCGTCATCGCCTCGCGGAAGCTCGACCAGTACCCCATCGGGTCGAGGGCGGCGAACTTGTCCGTCATCGCCGAGGTCTGCGCCTGGGCCTGCGTCATCGCATCGCGGAACATCTGCTGCGACGCGTTCCAGAACGCCATCGGGTCGAAGGCGGCGAACGGGTTGGCCTGCGCCTGGGCCTGCTGCGGAGCGGCCTTGGTCTCGGTCTTCTTGGTCTCGGTCTTGGTCTCGGTGTTCGACATGGCAGGCACCCTAAGGACCACGTCGCATCGTGTCAACCGATTTTGTGTTGCACTGCAACATTGATGGGTCCGACCAACAGGCATTCTCCCTCGAAGAGTCTCCGTTTTCGCAGCCGCGCATTTCCCTCTTGCATCGCAGCAATGAACCGCGATACGAGCGCGGGTATGGAGATGGAGATGGAGAACCAGAAGCCGCACGGTGCAGCATCTTCCGGCCCGGTCGACCTCGCCACCCCGCTCGCGGCTGCCCCAAAAGGCAGCGGCCAGATCGAGCGAGTGGAGGCGCCCGACGAGCCGCCGCCCTCCCGTGGCTACCGGTACTACGTCCTCGGCATCCTGGTCGTCGTCTACACGATGAACTTCCTCGACCGGCAGATCCTGGCGATCCTCAAGGGACCGATCCAGACCGAGCTGGGGATCAGCAACTCCGTGATGGGCGTGATGAGCGGCATCACGTTCGCGCTCCTCTACTCGACGGTCGGCATCCCGATCGCGTCGTGGGCCGATCGCAGCTCGCGCCGCATGATCATGGCGTGGTCGCTCGGCATGTGGTCGCTGTTCACCGCGTTCTGCGGCTTCTCGCAGAACATCTACCACCTCGCCCTCGCGCGCGTCGGGGTCGGCATCGGCGAGGCCGGCGGCGTCGCACCCGCGTACTCGATGGTCTCGGACTACTTCCCCAAGCATCAGCGCGCGCGCGCCCTGTCGATCTACTCGCTCGGCATCCCCGTCGGCAGCGCCGCAGGCATCCTGTTCGGCGGCCTGATCGCGCAGGCGATCAGCTGGCGCGCCGCGTTCGTCATCGTCGGTGGCGCCGGCGTCGTACTCGCGCCGTTGTTCTACGCCACCGTCCGGGATCCCAAGCGTGGCGGGTGGGAGGTCACCGTCACCAGCGCGCCCAAGACCGCACCGAAGACCGCCGCCGGATTCGGTGAGGTGTTCAACCTCGTGTCGCGCAAGAGGTCGTTCTGGCTGCTCGCGTTCGGCGCCGCCGCGTCCTCGATCTGCGGCTACGGCGTCGCGTTCTGGCTGCCGTCGTTCCTGATGACCGAGTACTTCCCGGGCGACCTCACCACGACCTCCTGGTACTACGCCGCGATCACCTTCGTCGGTGGCTGCCTCGGGATCGTCGGCGGTGGCATCGTCGCCGACCGCATCGGCGGCAAGAGCCGTGGCGTCTACGCCCTCGCGCCTGCCCTCGCGTTCCTGTGCGCGCTGCCCTGCTTCCTGTTCGCGGTGAACACGTCGTCGCCGTGGGTCGCCCTGCCGCTGTTCATCATCCCGACCGGGTTGAATCTGTTGTGGCTCGGCCCCGTGATCACCGCGGTGCAGCACCTCGTGCCCGGCCGCATGCGCACCACGGCGTCGGCGATGTTCCTGTTGATCAACAACCTCCTCGGCATCGCGGTCGGCTACTCGTACTTCGGCGCGGTGTCCGACATGCTGACGGGTCACGTCGATGCGGGTCAGGAGATGCGCTACGCGCTGTACACCGGCCTCGGCTTCTACCTCGTGTCGGCCGTGATCTTCCTGTTCGCCTCGAAGACGCTGAAGCGCGACTGGGTCGACGAGAGCACCGGCGAGGGCGTCACCAGCGCCGGATCGCGCAGCACGGCGGCCAACGCGCGCATCGCGATCGGAGCGGCCACCGTGCTCGGCGGGCTGCTCCTCGTCGCGCTCAAGCTCGCGGCGATCCTCACGCTGCCCTGGTACGCGTACGTCGGGGTGCTGGTCGCCGGCATCGCGCTGTTCGTCAGCGGCGTGGTCTCGCCTAGCGGCGCATCAACAGCGCCAGCACGCGCTTCGCGAGATCTCCGTCGGGATTGAACGACGACAGCCAGTGCGCGAGCCCCTCGGGCTCGACCGCGTGGTCGCCGATCGTGACCAGCTTCGCGCGCGGGTGCTCCGCGTTGATGAACGCGCGCAGCTCGCTCGAGATGGTCGACGGCAGCGAATCCGCGATCGCGATCACGTCGGGCTCGAAGTGAAACTCGCCGAGGCGGACGATCGCCTCGAGCGGTGTCGAGACATCGACCACCGCGCAGCCCGCCACCCGAAACGCCTCGGCCATCTGGAGCCGGCGCGCGAGGGTCCCGTCGACGAGCACGATCGACAGCACGCGGCGGTGACTGTGCGAGGCCGTCAGCGCCTCGTCGATGATGTGCTCGAACGAGTCCGGCACGCTGTCGAGCGACAGCGCGATCGAGGTCGAGCCGATGCGGAGGATGACGCCCTTGAGCTGCAGCCACGCGGAGTGCTGCGTGTCGAGCCGGAGCTCGACCTCGACGCGCTCTCCGATCAAGCGCTCGGGGGCGGTGACCAGCGTGTTGGCGACCAGCCCACCCGCGGAGATGTTGGCGACTCGACCGCGCACGTCGTAGTCGGTTGCGCGGATGCTGACCGTCCCTTTGGGAGACAGGCGCATGGTCTTCCTCCGCTCCTCACCGTATTGATTCACGCGCCACCTTACTCGATCGGATCGAGCGGTTGGGTCACGTTCGTGTCAGTGCGCGTCGTGCTCGATCGCGTCGAACGTGGTGTCGAGGTCGCGCATGTACGCGTCCCACGCGGGCTCCGCGGTACCGCTCATCGCACCGATCTTCGTGACGAGCTGTTCGCGACGCGCGCGAAGGCCGACGAGGGCATCCTTCGACGCCACGTCCTTGTCCTCCCCGAGCTTCGCGAGCGTGGCATCGAGCTTCGCCAGGCGCACGCGCACCGCCGAGGCGTAGGTCTCGCGGGCCTTGGTCAGGATCTCGCGCGCCGAACCGAGCTGATCCCGCTGGGTGACGAGGGTCTTCTCGTCGTCGATCAGCTTCTGCTGACGACGCGCGAGCTCGCGCTTCTCGCCCTCGATGTCGTTCGCGCGCGCGGTCACCTCGGTGGTCTGCTTGGAGACCGTCGATTGCGCCTGCGAGAGCTCGTCGCGCGACCGCTCGGTGTCCGACGAGTTGTCGCGCTTGCCACACGCGGCGAGAGCGAGCAGCAAGATCGCGACCCTCACGGCTTCGGGGTCTCGGTCGTGGTCGTCGACGTCTTCGCGTTGGTCGTCGAGCCGTCCGCCTTCTCCGTCGTGACCTCCTTGGTGTCGGTGCTGACGCTCTGACCGGTGTCGGTGGTCGTCGAGGTCTGCGAGCTGGTCGTGGTCGTCGACTTCGGGGGCGTCTTGCTCGAGCACGCGCCGAGCGTCACGGCGACCACGAAGACAACGGCGGTAGTGAGAGTTCGCTGCATGCTGCAGCCTCGTGCAAACGCGGGCCCGCATGTTCGTCGCGTCGCAGGGGCGCTGGACGCGCGTGGACGGTGGGGCCGAGCGAGATCGCTCGATCGACACGCCCGAGCTCGCGGGCCAGCTACGACTTGCGCTTCTTGCGAGCTGCCGGTTTGGCGAGGCCCTCGCGCATCAGCTGCTTGAGCTCGTCGAGCTCGCGCCGCATCGCCGCGACATCCTCGCGCTCGCCGGCCATCGCCGGGGTCGACTTGCGCTCGGGCTCGTCGACCGGCTCGAGATCGTCGGGCGGGGGCGGCGCCACGTAGGGCTGGCCCTGGGCGTACGCGTAGGGCTGGGCGTACGGTTGCTGCTGCTGGGCGAATGGATTTCCCATCCACATCCGCGCCAGCGCATCGGACGCGGCGACCGGGATCTGCGCCAGCGGATTGTAGGCGGACAGCGACTGCACGCCGCGCTTGGCCTGGAGGTAGAGATCGAGCGCGTTGGTGACGTACCGCGAGAAGAACTCGGCGAGCGAGTCGTCGGACAGCCGGATCATCTGGGTCAGCAGCTGGACCGGCAGGAACTTCGCGGCGTTGCCGGTCTCCATCACCAGCTGGGCGAGCGTGGCCTGGGTGAGGTCGTCGTTGGTGTTCGCGTCGACGACGCGGACATCGGCGCCCATCCGGATCTTGACGGCCAGCTCCTCGAGCGTGATGTACCGGCTATCACCGGTGTCGTAGAGCCGGCGGTTGCCGTACTTCTTGATCAAGATCGCCGCCACCGGGGCACCCTACCGGGGACCCATGCTGCACTGCAAGCGGCGTTTTTGTTGCGTCGCAATATAGCAGTTGACAGCCAGGAGGGCGGGACGTAGCGTGCCGGCCATGTCGCGCTGCTTTGGCCGGTCTCTCGTGTTGCGTTGCAACATGATCGTGGCGCTCTGCAGTGTGGCGATCGGATGCGGTGGCGCCGCCGACGTCTGCGTGCGCGACAGCGAGTGCGAGAGCGGCTTCTGTCGCGCCGATGGCACCTGCGGTCCCGCGGTGGATGGCGATGCGATGCCGCCCGATGGCGCACCGACCGACGGGATGTCGGAGCTGTGCTCGCCGAACCACGACGGCTCGATCACCCGGAACGAAGTGCCGCTCGCCGCGGGCAAGATGGCGAACTTCCGGATCGCCACCGACGCCACGTTCAACACCGCGGGCACCGCGGCCGGCAACGGCACGCGCACGTGGAACCTGGATCTCGCGCTCGCGAACGATGCCGACAAGCAGATCGCGCTGCTCGCACCCACCGGTCAGTGGTGGGCGACGTCGTTTCCAACCGCGACCTACGCGGTCACCCTCGCCGAGGGCTCGGATCTGCTCGGCGTGTTCGAGATCGACGACACGGCGCTGACGCTGCTCGGCGTGGTGTCGCCCGACGAGGGAGCGTCTCGCACCGAGCTCGCCTACGACCCTCCCGCGAAGATCCTCCAGCTCCCGATCGCACCCGCGGCCACCTGGACGACCACGAGCACGGTCACCGGCCTCGCGCAGGGTGCCGTCATCTCGGCCGCCTTTGGCACCTCGTACACCGAGCAGTACGACGCCACGGTCGATGTCGCCGGGACGATGACCACGCCGTACGGCGACTTCCCGGTGCTCCGCGTCGCCACCGATCTCGACCGCCGCAACATCTTCGCGGTCCAGCTCGAGGCCACGCGCTCGTTCTCGTGGATCGCCGAGTGCTTCGGCTCGGTGGCGAACGCGACGTCCCAATCTCTCGAGTCCGCGCAGGAGTTCGATGATCCCGCGGAGGTCCGGAGGATCACGCCGTGACCCTGCGTTGGTCCCTGCTCGCGTTCGTGGTGGTGCTCGCGGGCTGTCCGCGATTCCACGCGGAGCCGCTGCCCGGCGCACCGGCGGATGCCACGTTCGTCGACGTCGACGGCGTGCACGTCCGCTACCGCGAGGCCGGCAAGAAGGACGCACCCGTCGTGGTGCTGATCCACGGCTTCGGCGCGTCGAGCGACAGCTGGCTGCCGGTGATCCCGGCGCTCGCGTCCACCCATCGCGTGATCGCGATCGACCTCAAGGGTTTCGGCTGGAGCAGCCGCCCCGAGGGTGACTACTCACCGGCGGCCCAGGCCAAGCTGGTGTGGCGCGTCCTCGACAAGCTCGGCGTCGTCGAGGCCTCGCTCGTCGGACACTCGTGGGGCACCAGCGTCGTGATGTCGATGATGGTCGCGCAGCCCGCGCGCGTGCCTCGCATCGCGCTGTACTCGGCGTACGTCTACGACGATCAGGTCCCCGGCTTCTTTCGCTGGGCGGAGAAGTCCGGGCTCGGCGAGCTGCTGTTCGGCCTCTACTACAAGGAGCGGATCGACGAGCGCGCCGCCCTCGCCTACTACGACGAGCGCTTCATCACCGAGCCGCGCGTCGAGCGCGTCAAGCGCGACCTCGCCAAGCCCGGCACCGCCGCGGCGGCTCTCGCGGCAGCCCGCGGGCATCACTTCAGCGAGCTCCATCGCGCGATCGCGCGGACGCCGTTCGGTCGCAACGCGGCCACCTCCGACGGTAGCCACACCAAGCCGGTGCTGCTGCTGTGGGGCGAGCAGGATCAGGTCACACCGATCCGGTTCGCGCATCGGCTGGTCGCCGAGCTCGGCGACGCGGAGCTCAAGACCTACCAGCGCACCGGCCACATCCCGATGGTCGAGGCGCCGCAGTCGACGCGCGATCTGGTGACCTTCCTGAAGGTCGAGCCCGCGCCGGCACCGGTCGTCCTCCCGCCCCCGGCGGAGACCCCGGGTGGCGGCGGTGCCGACGGTGGTCAGGGTGGCGGCGTCGGCGGGGGACAGGCCGACGACGAGGTCGGCGGCTACTCCGACGTCATCATCGAGCTGCCGAACACCAGGCCGGAGCGCGCGCTGCCGATCGGCGCGGACCTCGCCACGCTCGGCGCCGAGCTGACACCGCGGCTCTACGCGTCGCCGCGCGAGAAGATGGAGATCGTCGTCCACGG
>Ga0075163_10012409_pt1 | contig 11095 bp, 17 predicted proteins | sample JI1023141ADNA_FD_71478 | JGI IMG/M metagenome (GOLD analysis project Ga0075163, IMG submission 71478) | Wastewater effluent complex algal communities from Wisconsin, to seasonally profile nutrient transformation and Carbon sequestration -... | ecosystem: Engineered > WWTP > Effluent > Algae...
TGTGGCACGACCACCACGTCAGCGACGATCGTGCTGGCGACCACGACCACGGCGGCGCAGATGCGTCACCTGTACGTCGGCCGGTTCGTGGATGTCGGCACCGTCGCCTCGCCGCAGACCGTGGCGTCGAACCGTGAGATCACCGCTGTGGACACCACGAACAAGACGATCACCGTCTCGGGTGCAACGATGTCCACCACCGGTTCGCACTTCATCTTCAACTACAACTCCGGTGGCGCTTCCGACAACTCCGGGGCGCAGGAAGATGGTCAGTCGGAGTGCACCGGTCTGCAGACGATCCTCTCCAACTCGGCCACCCTGCACACCCTCACGGTGGCGTCGGTGCCGGTGTGGAAGGCGAACGTGTACGCCAACTCGGGCACCAACCGGCCGATCAGCGACACCCTCGTGGACTACGCGCTGCTCGACATCGCCGCACAGTCGGGCGAGTCGCCCGACATGATGGTGTCGAACATCGGCGTGTTCGTCCAGGGCAAGGGCGTCCTGTCCGCCTACCAGCGCAACCTCGACACCGTGGAGATGAAGGGCGGGTTCACCGGCATCCGGTGGAACACCCCCGGCGTCTCCGGTTCCGGCGTCAAGGACCTGGCGTGGACCACCGACTTCGACGCACCGGCCAACCGGCTCGAGCTGCTCAACAGCTCGAAGCTCGTGTGCCATCAGATCGCAGAGGGCTGGCAGTGGATGGACGACGACGGCGCCGTGCTGTCCCGTGTCCCCGACCATCTCGCCTACGAGGCGGTGCTCTACACGAGCATGGAGCTCGGCTGCGTGCAGCGCAACGCGCACGGTTCGATCCAAGACCTCGCTGAGACCACGGCCTGAGCCGACCGAATGTGACGGCAGGCGCAGTTCTCTCCGGTCTGCGCCTGCCGTCCTTCACGAAAGGATGAGTCATGGCTCTCACAGTTGCTCTCGATGGGTTCCCTCGGCTGCTCGGCAATCGCCGGGTGGTGACTGGGCAGATCACGTTCGACAGTTCGTATCCGACTGGCGGCGAGTCGCTGCCCCTCACTGCGCTCGGTCTCACGACCGTGCAGAACATCGACATCACCAACGTGTTCGCGTCGTCCACCACCTCGTATGTGGTGGCGTGGAACAAGTCGGCCACCGCGCCGCTGTTGCAGGTGTTCTTCGGTGACAACAACAACGCTGCCGACGCGGCGTTCCTCGAGGTGGCGAACACCACGGACCTGTCTGCGACGGTCGTGCGGTTCGAGGCGACGGGCTGGTAGCAGATGGCTGATGACCGGTTGATGTCCCGCCTCGCGGCGAACGGCACCCTGTGGATGTCCCCTGCCGCCGTTGGCGCGATGCAGGACATCGACCGGCGCATCAAGGAAGGCGACGAGTCCGGGTGGCGGGGCGACCCGTCGATGGGCTTGTTCTACAATCAGAAGCTCCACCGGTTCGAGGTGTGGGGCATCGACGTGACCGGCAAGGAGTACCTGGCCGCCGCGAACGACGATCTGGACATCAACCTCGTCATCAAGCTGCGTGACGGCGACCCTCGCAAGAATGACGTGTTCCAGCGGGTGATCGACAACAACCTTCGCATTCAGGCTGACGCTGATCGGGCTGAGGCTGAGCGGTTGGCTGCGTTGGGCGACAAGTTGCAGTGGGCGATCCGCCAGGACTTCGGCGCCCATTTGGGCGGTCGCAAGCGCCTGCACGCGGTGTCGGAGTTCCACAAGAAGGAGGCTGCTGGTGCAGCGTGAACGCAAGTTTCAGACGCTCGACAGTGCCGAGACGTTCAACGTGAAGGTTGACCGGGTGGACCGTTGCGGCTTCCAGTTGGCCTCGGGGCTCACTGGCACGGTGTCGTTCGAGGCGTCCGTGGACGGGACGAACTTCGTCGCACTGGGCGTCACCCCCGCCGCCGGGTCCGCTGTCGTGACATCGACCATCGCTGCTGGTGCGTGGACCGCAGATGTCGCCGCGTACGAGTCGGTGCAGATGCGTGTGTCCACCTACACGTCGGGCACCGCCACGGCGTGCATCGCCCCTGCGGTCACCGCGAAGTAGGCCACACGATGAACCGGGGAGAACTCAAGGCGGCGCTGTCATCGCGTCTCGGGATTCCCCCTACCGGCGACGGGCTGATTACCGGCGCGGCGCTGGCCGAGTGTCTTGATCTGGCGCTCACCGATCTGTCCGACGCGAAGCAGTGGCCGTGGCTGCTCACCTCCGCGTCGTTGACGTTCACCGCCGGTGTGGCCCCGTTCCCCACGTCGCCCGCGGTCGCGGACGTACGCGAGCTTGAGATCGACGGGCGGCGCGCGAAGAAGGCGGGTTCGCTGCCAGAGTTCTTGGACGCGCTCGGTGAGCGCAATCGGTGTGTGTGGTTCGTGGAGGGCACGAACGTGAAGCTCGCCCCGGTCCCGGCGTCGGCGCCCACGTCGGCCACCCTGTACTACTCGCAGGCTGAGCCGGCGTTGGCGGCTGACGCACAGTCGCCGCTTGTCCCGCCGGTGCATCACAATGTGGTGCTCGCCCGGGCCGCGTATCACGCGAACGTGCGGCGCACCCGGTGGGAGGCCGCTGCTCAGGACAACGGCGAGTACGAGGCCGGGTTGAAGCGCATGGGCGACGCCGCGCGTTCGATTGGTGGGCAGCGTTCGGTCCGTCATGTCGGTGTGTCTCGTTGGGCGGTGTGGGCCTGATGGGCAAGACGTTCGACATCGTGTACGAGGACTTCTCCGGGGGCCACTACTTCGGTTCGCAGAGCACGAAGCAGCCGAAGAACACGTGGACCGGTGAGGGCATGATCCATTGCGCCGCGGACGGCACGCTGATGCCTGGCGCGCCGTTGGTCGCACATTCCGATGACAGCATTGCCGGCGGGTGGGCCGGCTACGTCGCTGACGGTTCGGCCGGGCTCCGCTACTTCCAGGTGGTGAGTGGTGCGTCAACGTTCGTGGTGGCCGGCGACGGGTCGTCTCCCTATTCTGTGTCAACCGCTCTGCCGCAGGGTCGCATGGTGCAGTTCTGTGGGCTGACGGTGATGGCCCTCGACTCGGCCCGGGTGATGGTCTACGATCCTGTTGCCGGGACGACGACTGTTCATGCGACGGGCCTGTTGGACCCGGGGTCAGGTGCCACGATCACGTTCGGCACGATGTATGCGTGGGATGCGTGGGTGTTGGGCACGTTCGAGAACCGCATCTACTTCTCGGCGCCGCTCGACGCAACGTCATGGAACTCGAACGACTACATCGACGTTGGCGACACGGGGTCCACGATCCGGGCCATCGTCAGCACGGTGCAGGGGATGCTCGTCGCGACGGCAACCGGGTGGTGGCAGATTTCCGGGGTGCTCGGGCAGACGACGGTGAAGCGGCAGGTCACGACGAAGGGGGTTGCCCAGCCGTCCTACTCTGGCGATGCTGCTGTTGACGCGGACCAGGGGGTGATGTTCAACGCCGGCGGGAACCCGCCTACCGCTGTCGTCGGGCTGCTTTCGGGCGCGCAGACACCGACCGTCCTGTGGGACTTGGCCGAGTCGGGGGGCATGGCCTCGTTCGCGAAGGTCAGCGGGCACTACGTGTTCGCGAACCGTGAGATGCTTGCGAGCGATTCGGTGCTGTATATGTGGTCGGAACGCACCCGCAACTGGCGGAAGATCGCGCTGCCCGCACGGGACACCGACTGGGACAAGGGGTTGGTGCGGGTCGCGTCCGACCTCAACGCCGAGGCATACAGCGCCTACATCGAGATGTCGGGGTTCAACCAGATGAGTGGCAACACCGACCGGGCGATCTACACGTACACGATCGACCCGTTCGACCCGCCCTACGATGCCGCCGGCACGGCGTACGCGTCAGCGACGGCCGAGCTCGCCGGGTACGACCACCCGCGCGAGTTCACAGTCGATGAGGTGATCTGCGAGCTGGACTTGGGTGTCACCTTGGACTTGGGTGTCAATAAGAGCCGGGCGGTTGGCGTGCAGATGGTCACCAACGCAGCGGTCATGGACTACTCGTCGTCCGTCAGTTCGCTCCACGATGCAGCCTCAGCGCTCCAAACGTTCACGCTGCCTGCGATGGCCTCGACTGCAGGTGAACGGGTGGTGGTCAGGTTCTCCCCGAACAACGGTGGCGCCACGTTCACCGCGGCGCCACGTATCACGTTGCGCGGCGTCAAGCTGCGCCGCTGTGTCGTCCGATGCAAGGAAGTGGCCTGATGGCGTTCCGATTCGCAGACCGCTGGCAGGGCCGGATTGGCAGCCTGTTCCCGGACAGCCCCAACCGTGAGGAACTGCTGGCGCTGCTCGAGGTGCGCGACCGCGATCTGGAAACCCGGCTGGAACCTTCGGCTTGGGCTGACGCGGTGCTTCTGAACTCGTGGGTCAACTTTGGGGGTACGGAGCAGGTGGCGCAGTACCGGTTGGTTGCGAGCGATCGCGTGGATTTGCGGGGCGTCATCAAGAGCGGCACGATCGGGTTCGTCCCGGCGTTCCCTCTGCCGGTGGGGCTCCGACCGCCGGCGAATCAGCCGATTGCCACGCTGTCCAACGGGGCGCACGCCGAGTTGTACGTCACGGCTGACGGCGAAGTCCAAGTCATCACCGGATCGAACGTGTCGGTGTCGCTTCACTGTTCGTTCTCGGTGGCCCCATGATCCCGTTCATCGACATCTCGAAGCACCAGGGTGCTGTGGATTTCAGGGTGATGGCGTCGCGCAACGTGCCGGGTGTGATCTGCCGGGCAGGGAACGGCACCCGGATCGACCCGACGTTCGTGGACTTCACCACCCGGGCCCGCGCTGCCGGGATGGTCGTGGGCGCGTACTGGTTCTGCAACCCTCGCGTCGGTTCGGCCCGCCAGCAGGGCGAGATGCTCGCTGCCGCACACAACGCGATGGGCTGCGACCTACCAGCGATGTTGGACGTGGAGGACTACTCGCGTGAGGCCGGGTCGGCGTCGAACGACCTGTACGGTCCCCGGTTCGCCGCCTGGTTGCACGACATGGCCGACACCGTTGCCGCCGGCACCGGGCGTGACCCACTGATCTACACGAACGCCGCCTACTGGAACCCTTCAGTGAACGACACCACGTTCGGTCACCTCGACCTCGTGTGCGCCCGATACCCGTTCTATTCGCCCGCAGCGTGCGCCGCGAACGTGCCACCGGTGGACGCTCGGGATTGGGATGACTGGCTGTTCGCCGCGACCTCGAAGCGCCCGCAGGTGCCTCGAGGGTGGGATACGTGGGCTGCCTGGCAGTTCTCGGCCGGGTACAACGGTCGCGGCTCCACCTACGGCTGCACGTCCGCCGACCTTGATCTGAACATCGCCCGTGACGACGCTTGGGAGCGTTGGATCGGCACCACCGCACCGCCGCCCTTGGAGGACGACATGCCTGTACGCCCGATCCCTGAACGCATCTACGACACCCGCATCACGAACCGGCCGCTCGCCGCCGGCGAGGTGCGCGAGGTGCCGATTTGGGCGCAGACGGTGGGGGTGAACATCACGGTCGTGTCCGCGGCTGATGATGGCTACCTCACCGCATGGGGCGCCGGCCCGAACCCGGGCACGTCGAATGTGCAGTTCCGTGCCGGGGTGCCGGCGGATAACTACGCCCGGGTGATGCTCGATGGTGGCCGGTTGCGGTTGTCGGCCACGTCGGCGTGTCACGTCATCATCGACCTGCAGGAATCGACCTGATGGTGAACGTGCCCATGATTCTCGCGGTGATCGTCGGGGTGATCGGCGTCATCGGTTCCGTCGCGGCAGCGGTCGCGGTGTCGCGCCAGTACGCGATCAAGGCGTCGCTCGAATCCATCATCGTCGCGAACAAGGAGCTGCGCGAGGAGAACGAGCACCTGCGGCAACGTCTCGCGGACGCCGAGAAGGTGACCGCGAATCTGGAAGGCCGGCTTGAGGTGTTCACTGCCCATTTCGCGGAGCAGATCGTCAAGGCCGTGGTGGAGACGGTGCAGCGCACTGCTGCTCTTGTCGGCACGGATTCGCGGACAACGACCACGCATACGCACACGCAGACGGCGGCGGTTGTCCCGTGACCGGCGCCGAGCTCGTCCACATTCTCGAATCCGTGTGGCGGCGTGAATGCCGCCGCACCGCCCGTCTACTGCGAAAGGTGTTCCCATGAATCCCACTGTCGGACGCATCGTCCACTTCCACCCCAACGAGCATGACTCGCTCTACAAGAACAACTCGGCTGAGTTCCACGCTGCGATCATCACGCAGGTGTGGACCCCGACGATGGTGAACATGATCGTGTTCCCCGCGTACGGACTGCCCGAGATCCGGTCATCGGTGACCCTGGGCAACAGCGCCAACGCGAACAGCTATTGGGCGTGGCCGCCCCGGGAGGGCTGATCCGTGAGTGAGAAGTTCATCGCTGCGTTCCGCAAGGCGGTCGCGACGTTCCTGTTCGCGTCGCTGGGCCTGCTGATCGGCGCCCCGCTGCTCGGCATCGACACCGAGACGTGGAAGCTCGCTGTCTCCACCGGTCTCGGCGCCGTGTTGAACCTCGTCTACCGCTGGGCTGAGAAGGCGCAGCACGACACCCCCAACGAAGGAGAATGACCGATGGCAACCGGGCACATGCTGACGAACAAGGGCAAGCTGCTGCTGATGCAGGGCTTGTGGGATGATGGCGCCGCGGGCGTCATCAAGTACGGGATGGTGAAGGTGCAGGGCGCTGCTGCTGACACCGCTGTTGAGGTGGCCGACTTGAACACGGTGACTGATCTGATCGTCACTGCCGGCTGCACCGAGTGCGACTTCACGAACTACGCGCGTGGGGCGCTCACCCGTTCGGCGGCAACGGAGGATGACGCGAACGACCGGGTGAACATGGATGCGTCCGACATCGTGATCGCATCCGCCGGCGGGGCGACGAACAACACGATCTTGGGTGTGTTCTTCTACGACGCGACCACGGACACGACCGACACGACCCGCCTGCTGATCTCGGTCGACTGGTTTGCGACCGGATTCCCGACGAACGGTGGCACGTACACGTACGCGATCACCGACCTGTACCGGGCGGCGTAGCCGATGGCTGACAACCCGACGATCGACAACGGGGCGCTGACCGACTTCGTTGTTGCCACCGACGACGACGGCACCGCGCAGGTTCAATGGGTCAAGCTCAAGTACGGCGCCGATGGGTCGTTCACCGCTGTTGACGCCAACAACCCGCTGCCGGTCGCCGCGTCGTTCACACAGACACAGGACGTTGCTTACGGTGTCGGCCCGGTTGGCATTGTCGGCGGTGTGCGCCGCGACTCCGATACCACCCCGGTGTCTGCTGACAACGACGTGCACCCGTTCATCTTCGATGAGGCCGGCCGCCTCAAGACGAGCACCTACCCGGCCTCAACGCCGACGACGACGGACACGATCACGGCGATTGCTGACACGGTGTCGATCGACGTGTCCCGCTACAGCAACCTGATGATCCACTGCAAGGGCACGTTCTCCACGGTGAACTGCACCTTCGAGGGTTCCATCGACGCCGGGACCACATGGTTCGCTGTGCAGGCTGTTCGCACGAACGCCAACACGATCGAGCTCACCACCGGCAACCTGTCGGCCGCACCCGCCTATGCGTGGGAGCTGTCGGTAAACGCCCTCACGAACTTCCGTGTGCGGGCCACCGCCTGGACTTCGGGCACGCAGACGTGGGTGATGGTCCCCGGCACCTATGCCACCGAGCCGATCCCCGCCGCACAGGTGACGGCCACGCAGCCGGTGTCGGGCACGGTGACGGCCACCCCTTCGGGTGTCGCCCTCGGCGTGGCCGACGATGCTGCGATCTCGGGCAACGCCATCCGTCAGGGCATCAAGGCATCGAACGCCATCCATACCGCCATGTCGGCGGACAACGATATGGTGACACCAGCCGCTGACCGCAGGGGCCAGCAGTTCGTCATGCCAGGCCGGGCGTCAGTCGCCACCTTGACCAACGTGAGTGGCTCGGCGTCATCGGTGTCGCTGCTGGCGTCGAACACGTCACGCATGGGCGTGATCTTGGTCAACGACTCGACCGCCACCCTGTACCTCAAGTTCGGTACCACCGCTTCGGCCACGTCGTTCACGTACAAGCTCGACCCCGGCATGACGTGGGAGATGGCGGCACCGGTCTACACCGGCGCCATCGACGGCATCTGGACGGCGGCAGCCGGCGCCGCCCGCATCACGGAGCAGACCTCGTAATGCCCGTCTACTCGCCCTACCGAGAGACACGCAGGGTGGTGCTCACCGACGCGGCGCAGTCCATCACCAACGCCACTGCATCCGATGTCACGTGGGGCACCGAGGTGACCGACCCGCGAGGGTGGACTTCGGGTGCGTCCGCAACGCTCACGTGCCCGACCGGCGACGAGGGCGGCTACTCGGTGTCATACGTTGGGGGCTGGGCCACCAACCCGACGATCACGAACTTCGTGTCGGTGCAGATCAACGGCGTCGCCACCTACTCGGCGTCCGTGAACGTGAACCTGAACGAAGTGACCTGCTCGTTCGACCGCACCTTCGCCGCTGGCGACACATTGAAGTTCGTGGTGTACCAGGCGTCGGGCGCGGCCATCAACATCACGTCCCGCCTCGAGCTGTCGTGGCTCGGTCCGTGATCGGGTAGCACATGAGCCTGTTGCTGCTGTTCCGGCCTTCGGCTCCCTCGGGGTCGGGGAACACCGCGCAGGTCGCCACCCTGACACTCACGGCTGTCCCGGGGGTGTCGTCCGGTGGCGCGGCTGGCAACACCGCGCAGACGGGTGGTCTGACGTTCACGGCTGTGCCTGGCGTGTCGTCGGGCGGGCCTGCTGGCAACACCGCGCAGGTCGCAACGATCACCCTCACCGCGCGACCGGGAACGTCCGCCGGTGGTGCTGCCTCGACCACCGCGCAGGTAGCGACGCTCACTCTCACCGGTCGCGCGGGGGTCTCCACCGGTGGGGCTGCAGCGATGCCTTCGCAGACCCGGACGATCACCCTCACCGGTGTTCCGGGCACGAGCAGCGGCGGACCCGCTGGCAACACGGCGCAGACGGCGACACTGACGATCACGGGCGTCCAGGGGGTCTCCACTCCCGGCGGGGCAGGCAACACCGCGCAAGTCGGGGCGCTGACCCTCACCGCGCTCGCTGGTGTGTCGTCCACCACGGCACCGGCGAACGAACCCGGGCACGTCGCGCTGACCGTCACCCCGGCCCACACTACGATCGTTGTCACCACCTCAACCTGTGAGCTCACTGCAGCCTCAGCCGTCGTCGCGATAGGAGCAACATGAGCGATCAACTGGACCTCATCGGCCGCTGGTTCGTCGGCAAGAAGCTGACGTTCTCCGCAGCGTTCTACGCCGAAGAAACTGGGGCGCTCACGGACCCCACGACGGTGAAGTTCATCACCCGCAACCCGGCGGGCACCGAGACCGTGTACGTGAACGGCGTCGCCTCGGAGGTGACCAACCCATCGGTCGGGGTTTACAAGTTCGCGATGCCGCAACTCACCGCAACCCACATTGGTTCGTGGGGCATCCGTGTCAATGGGACCGGCGCGGTCGTCACATCCGATGAAGCGACGTTCGAGGTGATTACCACCGAGTTCGCGACCCCTCTGCCGTAGCGCATTCTGCGACTCGGCTTGCACTACCATATTTGAGAAGGAGGTGCACTGATGCCCACCGCATACCCGTATGAAGTTGGTGCCGACCCGCAGTTCGATGCGTTCCGCGCCAAGTACGACTTCACCAAGACCAACTCGCAGGCCGATGCTGACGCCCGCCGCGCGAAGGTGGACGAGGACTACAAGGCGGCGCTCAGTTCGCTGGCCGACCAAGGCAAGTACGGTCGCCGGAACCTCACCACCAACATGCTCGAGCGTGGCGTGTTCAAGTCGGGGGAGACGAATCGTCGTGCCGCAGAGCTGGAAGCAACGTTGTTGCAAGGCCAGTCGGCGGCGGACGCTGCGAAGGCGAACGCGTTGGGTCAGGTATCGACCGACCTGCAGCGGGCGATGACTTCGCTCGATCTGGACTGGGAGTCGGCGTACTCCGATGCGCTGTCGCGTGTCGCTGATGAGGGCGCCAACTCCAACGGTGGTGGCGGCGGCGGTGGCGGTGGTGGTGGCGGTGGTGGTGGTGGTACGACTCAGCCGGCCCAGGTGCGTCAGCAGTCGTACCAACCCTACGTGCCGCCCTCGACGCCGGTGCAGTTGCCGTTCGTGCCCGGTCGCCGGCAGGGGTTCGTGCAGCGTTCCCCGCTGCCGCCCCGCCGCCCGGTGGTGGCGTCCACCCCGCGGATGAGGCTGTCGTGAACCCGGTCCGCCAAGAGGCCATCGCCCGCCTGCTCGGCAACGCCGCGAAGTACGGCGACCGTGGTGATTCGACCAAGACGATCGAGGACTTGCTCAACGGTGTGGACATGGACACTGCCACCCGCGCTCAGGTCGGGTGGGATGCCCGTACCGGGCTGTTGAAGTCGTCGGGCGACACGCTGGTGCAGCAGACCGCGGACGCGTACAAGGCGTTGCGCGACAAGAACGCTGCGCTCCGCAACACGGGCGGTGGCGGCGGTTCGAGCCGCCGGTCGTCGTCGTCCACCGCGCCGGCATTGACGCCGTACACCCCCACGGACAGCAACTGGCTGGACGAGTGGCGGGCCCGGTTCGGCGCGCCTGCCAGCGCACCGCAGTGGCAGGCACCCGCTGTCCGTCAGGCGCCGGCCGGGTACGGCGCGTCGCAGCATCCTGTGCAGAACCGCACGCCGCGTCCCGTGGCGCCACCGAGAATGAGGTTGTCGTGAGCCCGATCCGTTACGCCGGCGGCGCACGCGTCGCCCCGCTGTCCGCCCCTCGCAGTTCGAGCGCGTCTCGCCCGGCGAACGACGACTACACGCGTGCCGTGGCCGAACGTGGTCTCGACGCGGTGCGCGAGCGCCGGCAGTCGTCGCAGTACACGCCGAACAACCAGGCTGACGCGATCAAGTGGCTGATGGACACCGGCTATTCGAGGCAGGATCAGACGGACGGGTACGACGAGTGGGCGCAGTCGCAGGGGTTCCGCCCGCAGGGGTACGACATCGCTGTCGGTCAGGGTGACG
>Ga0075163_10012410_pt1 | contig 11095 bp, 4 predicted proteins | sample JI1023141ADNA_FD_71478 | JGI IMG/M metagenome (GOLD analysis project Ga0075163, IMG submission 71478) | Wastewater effluent complex algal communities from Wisconsin, to seasonally profile nutrient transformation and Carbon sequestration -... | ecosystem: Engineered > WWTP > Effluent > Algae...
GAAGCAAGATTGCAAAGCCAATAAATGCATACGTGAGGAGTCGTTGCTGATTGTAGGCTTCCTGTTGCAGGGCCGCATCGCGCGTCAATATTTCTATTTGACTTTGCTTCCGCTCAGAGTCAAAGGTTGCCTGCGCTACACTGAGTTGTTCTTCTTTTTTATGACTTTCCAGGGAGTCGTGCAACTTTATAAACTGCGATTGATACGAATAAGCTGATTTATAATCATTCAACTGAGTATAGCTCTCTGCTATTAATTTGAGCGAACGCTCCAGTTCATCTTTGTATCCATGTTTCTCTCCAATAGCAATTGCCTCTTTTAGCACAGGGATTGCCTGATTAGGTTTCTTTATTAAATTATAAGAGCCTCCTAGTCGGTATAAAAGAGAAATTTTAAGATAACTATTGCTCGAGTTGTCTGCCAATTGTAAACCTTTCTTGTAGCACTGAATAGCCAGCACGATATTTTGCTGCCCTGTAGCGATCTCTCCAAAATTTCGCAGGGCAAATCCTTCAATATAAGGATCTCCTATTTCTTGAGCGGCTTCAAGGCTGTACTTACTATAAAGGGTTGCGGAGTCATACTTTTTTAAATGAATAAAACTGAACCCAACATTATTCATGGCCCTGCCATATGTTGCCGTGTTCCCCACTTCCTTCCCAATTCGACCCGCCTCTTTGAAGTGTTCGATAGCCTTTTCGTACTTCTTTTCTTCGAAGTAAATAGCAGCAATGCCTATAAGGCATTTGGCCACTGCTGGTTGTTCACCAAGTTCATGGGCAATATTAAGAGCTGCCTGACCTGCTTGTAATGCATTTAATAAATCATTGTTGCGGTAGTGCATCCAGCTAATGCTTTCCAGCATGTATAGAGAGCCTTGTTTGTACCCAATGCGATCGGCAATCCCTTTGCCTTCAATGGCAAAGAAAAGGGCTTGACGACTGCTTCGTTCTCGCAGACTATCTACGAGTCGGTGCAAATAATTCACTTTGACTGAATCATCGGGCATGTCTCTTACTTTGTCCTCCAGACTTACCTGCGCGTGAGCAGACAAGCAAAAAGCACCCAAAAGAAGAAAGATTAAAAAATAGAATTTATAGCGCATTCACATTCCTAGACAATACTGCAAGGTATGTGGGCGCAAAGGGACCGAAAACGAAATATTTAATCAAATCTTACATGATTTATCAAGGAAAGAAATTGCTGAAAAGCCTCTGTCCGAAACAAAATATGGGTTATTTACAGCAGGTAACCCACTCGTTTTGCAAAAGGTAAGGGCTCAAAGTAGCAATAGCGAAGATTTTATCACGCGAATTTCTACCAATCGCAACCGATTGAAGATCCTATTGGTTGACCGGGGGGCGGTGCCGGAGCCGATTCACGCTTAAAATCTTCAGGCTTCTCTTTAAAGTTTTTGATCATCGTAAGAAGGAAATTCCGATGTGCCAAAGCTGCTGGATCTGTCAATGTCTTTGCCGTTAATTGAGTTTCGAGTTGACTGACTTTTAACGCACTGATAGCCCTCACCTGTGCTGGTGCCTCCCAACTTGCAGCAAGTTTTAACAGGTTATTGACGAAGCTCACATTGATGCTGCGTTGTGCTTCAGCCTCCGCCTTATTAGCTGTTAAGGGAGCCAGCACGGTATGGGTCATTAATTTATCCAATAAACTTTCTAAACCAGGGTTCGCACTATTTCTTGCATGTTGCTCCACTAAACGGGCTGCGCGTGCAGGGTGTAAGAGCAAACTGAAGGTCATGTCGGAAGCGGTTTCCACTGCAGTGAAAGGATCAAAAGTGAGATCGGTTCGGGTTTTCATTAACTCACGGTGACGACTGTAGCCCATCGGATGCGGAGGTATCTGCTGAATGATGCTTTCCGGTAGTAAAAGAGTAGATGGCGTTACCGTTTTTAGCAAAGCATTTAATGCTTTGTCTTGCTCCTCTTTACTTACCACTTGTGTTTGCAATTGTCCATCTCCACGCAAGGCATAGCGATAGTTGACCCCGCCTATCATTTTAGCAGCAGCTTCTGTTTGATAGCGATGGAAGAAATACATGGGCACCAACACTTCTTCGAGTGTTGCCATAGGAGTGCCTGGCTTAATATTTCGTTCGCCAAAGTTCTTCAACGCCAACTCGCGCACAGCCAAAACCCTGTTCAGCTCATCAGCAGGATTCTTTCCATTATCCCATAAATGAGCATAGGGGTGCGCCCCCCCAAGAGGTCGGGCATCCTGATCTGACAAAAAAGTTAAGCCGGCTTTTAAAGATTGCTGAATAATATTATTTAACGCTCTCGTTTCATCGGTTCCCTCAGGAAAATCCTGATAACCCCAGGTGATGGCCACCTTATCCCAACTTCCAATTTTATCATCGTAGGCTTTGCTCACATCGATCTTTCCATTTAGAATAGATGCATAAGGATGTGGATAGTCCATAACTGAAGCAAGTTCTTCTGTGCTGGAAGAATAACTATGGGCAAGACCAATGGTATGACCTACTTCATGTGCGGATAATTGTCGTAAGCGTGCCAATGCCAGGTTTTCCATTTCTTTTGAAACAGGCTTCCCTTCTTCATAAGGGGCTAACAATCCTTCGGCAATCAAATAATCTTGACGCACGCGCAAAGAACCTAATGTAACATGCCCTTTTATAATTTCTCCTGTACGCGGATCGGTAACCGATGCACCATAAGACCAACCACGCGTAGAACGATGCACCCAGTTGATGACATTATAGCGTACATCCATCGGGTCTGCCCCCTCTGGCAACAACTCAACTTGAAATGCATTCTTATATCCCGCTGCTTCAAAAGCCTGGTTCCACCAACGTGCGCCATCTAATAAAGCAGAGCGAATTGGTTCCGGGGCACCTCTATCTAAATAATAAATGATGGGTTCCACGGCTTCACTCATAGCTGCTGTGGGATCCTTTTTCTCCAGGCGATGACGTGTTATAAATCGTTTTTCAATTGGCTCGTGAATAGGAGTTGCATAATCGTAATACGACATACTAAAGTATCCGGCTCTGGGATCGAAAACACGCGGCTTGTAATTAGCATCCGGCAATTCCACAAAAGAATGGTGCTCACGCACGGTAATACTACTGGCTGTAGGCGCCACACTTCTAATATAACCTCCGGTAGGTTGCCCTGTGAAAGTGAGCGTAACTTCTACTTCAGAATTTTTAGGGAAATTTTTAGTTCGGGGTAAATAGAAAGCTGAGCGGGATTTATCCAATGAATAATTTCCTTGATTGGTACTTTTTAAGGTGCCGCTTACATCATGTGCATCTTGCATCAGAAAATCAGTGGCGTCTACCAATAATTTTCCACCTTCTTCAACCTCAATTTTAAAACCCCACAGCACTGACTGAGCAAAGGCCTCTTCAACAGCTCTGCGCTCATCTGGATTATTGCTGATGGCACGATACCTGTAATTGGGCTCCACCAATAATACTTTTGGTCCTCGTCTTTCAAATTTCACCACACGTTCTCCTCCTAATTGCAAACGATCCAGGCCTATATCATTGGAGCCCACCCCTGCCGCTAACGATACTACATACAGCAACTCTGTATCAAACTTGTCAATTACCAGGAAGATTTTGTCATTCTTTTCATCATAATAGTACTCCATAAATCCTGGAAATACTTTGAGCCCTTTCACTTTCAATGCCCAAGGACTGTCCTGTACAGCTGAAGTTTTGGTCTCTTCTTTTTTCTTCTGCGCCAGGGTCACAGAAACACTGGAAAGTATGACAGCAAAGAGCAAGGTGAAACGTATCATAGATATAAGGTTTTGCACAATCTATTTAATATCTCAAAGGGTTCCAATAGATTTTTGATGACCGGAGATTCAGCTATTTACTGATCATCAGGTCACTTTGATCTTGTAGAGGTCAGGACATAAAAAAAGAGGTCCCTGTGAAGAAGGACCTCTTTTTAAAAAATGAATGCTTACTGATTTACAGGGGTAGGTGTTGAGAAATCAGGTAAAGGTGAAGGAACGTTTGGATTGGTGTTGATTTCTACCTGAGGATAGAGGAATCGTTCCGGAATACTAGTACCAAACTTAACAGGCACGCCAATCAAATTATTGGTTCTTCTCCAATCAGAAAAGGCTTCCAGTTCACCCACCATCGAAACATAACGCTCCTCCATAATCTCAAAGAGAATGGCTTCAGCAGCACTCGCCTGACCATGGTTTACCATCCCTCCCGCTTGAAAATCAGCTAACACATACGGATCGTACTGAAAAGCATAATCATACGCTGATGAGATGTCATGAAAGCCACCACCACCATTTACCAAATAAGTACGGTAGTTATTATAAGCGGCTATAGCTCCTGCTACGTCATTCGCTCTGATTCTGGCTTCTGCTATAATCAACAGACTTTCTCCTGCCGTGTACAACGGAAACTCCAAGCCAAACTTTCCATTTGGTTCTGCCCAATCAAAATCATTTAAGTAATTGGGTTCGTAACCTGATGCATAAATCTCATAGTAAGGAAGGTAATTCCAATTGAAGCGTGCTTCTTCGTTTGTCTTCGCATTGCTTCTGCTTCTTCCACTTCCTGATAAATCGTACGGATCTAACAACTCTGCTGCATAGGCATTGTCGGCCCCCATATATCCAGGGCGATTGTACACCATGAAATCGTAGTATGGATTAAACGTTGCGCCAAACGTACTACCAAAGGGAGCCCATAATTCTTCCGACAGTGTGGTAATGCCTAAAGCTGCTTCTGTTTCAGCGTTCGCAAAATCTCCTGTGTGTACAAAATATCTTGCTTTCAAAGAATGTGCAAATGCAGACCAGTTGGCAACACTTCCTCCGTAAAAGATATCATTGGGGATGCTCCCAACACCAGCTAAATCAGCAAGGGCTGAATTCAACAAGGTTTGTAAAGAAGCATACACACTGGCTTGCGACTCATATGCAGGATTTGGAAACTCATCAATATTATTCGCTTCTGTGTTGGGTACATCGCCCCATAGTTGGGCGGTTGTTCCTAACGCATGCGCTTCTAGGATTTTAGCTACACCGCGCAATCGCAAATTGTTTTCAGTACTCGCCTTCTCTTGCACAATTCTGGCTTGTGCAATTACACCGGTGTAAATATTACCCCATGTGTTGTTATAGTCGGCTGCAACTGATCCACCCCAGGTGTCTAAGGTTAAATACTGGCGATCAGCGCCTGTAAAATATCCCATCCACATGCCTGCCAGTCTGTTTAAATCTCCGGTGTGAACAAACATATCAGCCACCATTACACCTTCAATCATTCTAGCGGCCGTTGCGTCTCCCGGGTTGTTTGGATCCACCTCCATGTCGTCAATAAAACTTTCGCAAGCGCTCATGTTCCATGCCAAAAGCGCCAACAGTAAATACTTGAATATCTTTTTCATATATCTAGTCTTTAAGAGTGACTGAAATTAATAGGTGATTTGTACTGAGAAGAGGAATGATTGCGTACCCGGATTATTGAAGTACTCCAATCCTCTGCCATTGGTAGGGCCTGTTAAATTTGTTTCAGGATCTACTCCAATTATATCTTTGCTTGGAGCCCAAATGGCCAGGTTACGACCTGTTAACGTAAAATCAATAGCAGTGAGTTTGGTGGCACTTCTAAAGGCTTCGCCATTTAGCGTATACCCAAGTGTTAACTCACGCAATCTTGTCCACGATCCGTCTACAATAAACTGTTCGCCTACAGGACCGAAACCACCGCCAAGACCTTGGTACCACGCTTGGTTCAATGCTACTTTTCCACCACCAAAATCAGCAATGTTTCCTCTGAATGTATAAGTGCCATTTCCATTATCAGTACCAAAGCTTGTCACAGGAGCGCCCGTAGCATTTACGATGGTAGCGGCTTCGGCTGCTGAAAGGGTAACTTCATTAGCAGACTGTTGGGTACGTCCAAAGTTGTAAAGTGCACCATGTGTACCTGCCCATATATCACCACCCTGGAAAGTTTCAAACAGTGCATATAGGCGGAAACCTTTATACCTGAAAGTAGAACCTAAGCCTCCTCTCCAATCCGGATTTGGATCGCCTAAGATACCTTCATCCAATGCTTGAGTCGGAAATCCATTCTCGTCAAGGATTAGTTTGCCTGCGGCATCGCGATCCCATCTTCCTCCCCACAATACACCAACGGGTTGACCTACCACTGCCCTACTGGAAGTCCCTGTAAATCCTGCTAAGAAAAGTGACTCTGTTCCCGAAAGGCTTGTTACTTTATTTCTATTCTGACTTACGTTGGCATTAATATCCCATGTAAAATCTCCTAGCTTCAGTACCGTTGCATTCAAATCCAACTCAATGCCTTTGTTCTCCAAAGAGGCAGCGTTGCCGTATGTGTTTGCATAGCCTGTTGTCGGAGCAATGGCAACATTGAAGAGAGCACCCGTTGTTTCGTTTGTATAGTACGTTGCATTTAATGAGAGTCTGTTCTCGAAGAAACTCAAATCAGTTCCAAACTCAATCTCCTTCTTTCGTTCTGGCTCAAGTGACCTGTTGCCTTTGATCACGGAGCGACCGTATGACCCAGAATAGCCGGCTGCTGAAACTGCGGGTCCCCAACCTTCTGCGTAGACCGCTACCACATAATCATCCAATGTTGAATACGGAATCGGCTGAATACCTACTTCACCATAAGCAGCGCGCAATTTACCGGCACTTAACACACGACTGTTTTTCAAAGCACCGAGTTGATTGAAGTTAAAAGCCACGTCTACTGATGGGTAGGCAAATGTGCTTTGCGCACCCGATCCAAAAGTGGAAGCATTTTCAACACGGAGTGTAGCATTCAAGTATAACAATTCATCATACCCCAGATTCAAGGTTCCATAGCCTGCAGAGGTGCGCTGTACGGATTCAAAATCAAAGGGGAAGGTGTTTTCATTGGTTGCATTCGCTGCATTGCTGATGGGCAAATCCAAGATGAAGTTCTGATACGTAAAACCATCATTGTGCTGTGTGCGCTCATTAAAATTCGCGCCCAACACGCCTGTACCTAAAATGTGGTCAGTCAATTTAAAATTGGCTATACCAAACATATCCATGTTAAACTGTCGCTCAGAAAGATATTGTTCAGTGGCAGTTCCGTTACCACTGTTGGCCGCGCTTCCGATAGGGAAAATGGATTGTCTACGATCTTCATAGAAGTCAACACCAGGACGAGCAATTAAGGTTAACCAGGAAGTAGGTTTCACTTCCAATTCAAGATTTCCTAAGAAGCGATCCACTTCAGTCGGATTTTTTTGTTCGTTCACCGTCCAACCTGGATTGTTATAAATTGGGTTAAGAGAATTACCCAGATACCTGCGGTAAGAACGCTGACGATTGAAGGCGGGAATACCAGCCGCATTGTAGTAAGTACCTTTATAATCACGGTTATCAAAATCAGAAGGCGTTCTTAAAAACCCGAGATAAAGACCAGCTGTGTTGGATCCTTGTTGGATGCGGTTTGATTTTACTTTTGCGTAGGAAAAGTTTGTCTTCAGATTAACCTGATCCGACAACTTATTAGAACCATTAATTCTAAAGGTACTTCTCTTGTAGTCGCTGTTTCCTACGATAATACCCTCTTGATCCAAGTTTGAGAAACTGGCGAAGATTGAACTGTTATCGCTTGCACCACTCAGGCTTATGTTCTGCTCTAAGAAATGACCATCCTGGAAAACCTGATCAAAGTTGCTTTGCTCGAAATTTGATCTATCATTCTTCGCTGTGATCTCGTAATACTTCTTTCCACTGATGGATTCGAAATATGGAGCGCCCGGAGTATTCACCACGCCATCCGCTCCGCCCGAACGATCTTCAATCTTATCACCGTAGGCATTCGCATTTACCGGACTATAAATACCATTGCTCCCCTGTCCAAACTTAGTTTGTAGATCGTGCTTATAACTAATCTTATCAACAGAATACGTGGCCCCGTACACAACAGAGAATTTCTTTCCAACACCCTTCTTACCCTTCTTAGTGGTAATGACCATTACTCCATTGGCAGCTCTCGAACCCCAGAGAGCGGCTGCAGAAGCGCCTTTAAGAATTTGAACAGATTCAATGTCGTTTGGATTGAGGTCATTCATTCTTGATTGCTCAATGACACCTCCCACATTGGAGCCTGCTGTTGTATTAAACATTGGCACACCATCTACCACAATTAGGGGCTGCACACTAGAGGTGATGGTGCTTTGACCACGAATCTGAATGTAAGCACCTGCTCCTGGATCTCCTGCTGTTTTCTGAACCAGTACACCGGAAGCTTTACCGGCAAGTCCTTGAATAACACCCGTCTCACCAGACTCTTTTGCTGAGCTTCCACCAATTTTTGAAGTAGCAGAACCAAGTTTAGTAACATCCGATTCAATACCCAAGGCTGTCACTACCACTTCTGATAGTTGTGTCACATCAAGTGCCAGCGATACATCTACCACGGCTCTATCCCCCACAATGACTTCTGTAGTTTGCAATCCGATAAATGAAAACACGAGAGCACCTCCTGAAGTTGGGAGATTTAAACGGTAGTTACCTTCTGAATCAGTAACGGTACCATTGGTGGTTCCTTTAATAACCACATTTACTCCAGGCAAGGCAGACCCATCCTCTGTGGATGTCACCCGTCCTGAAACCGAACGCTCTTGCGCGGCTACTGATAGTGAAATCAGCAACAGCAAAAAGCTTGTTTGTAAAAACTTCCTCATACGTTTAAGGTTTAGATTAATTACTCCATCTCTGCAATCGCAGAATGTTAAATCAAAACTCAGAAAACCGTTCATGTAAAAAATGACTGCGAAAAGGGTATATTTTTTTGATTCAGAATACCTTAATAAGGGTTAGTGCTCGTTTTAAAGTTCACATTGCGAAAAGCTCGGGCATAAAAAAACCTCCTTGTACTGGAGGTTTGAGGAAGAAGATCAGAACTGCTTTATTGATTATTCAAGAAGTAGAAATAATCTCCCTATCTGGATTCATTGAATTTTTTATACCTAAATTAGTTTTTCAAGATTAGCCTTCGCAATCGCTTCCGACTTACAAGTAACCTGAAGCTTAGAGTAGATATTTTTAATGTGCGTCTTCGAAGTTTCCTTGGAAATGAATAACTCTTCTGAAATTTGCGTATAGGTTTTTCCTTCCGAAATCAATTGTAAAATCTCCGTTTCTCTTTTGGTGAGAGGAGAATTGGGATTCACGTGAAAATTGTCTATGACCATCCGCGCTATTCGGCTACTCATTGGGGCTCCACCTCGTATAATCTCTTCCAGGGCCGACAATAGCTCCATGTAGTTGGCGCTTTTGGTAATGTACCCAGATGCTCCAGCTTTCAATGCTTCAAACACAAGATCACTGTCTTCATACACCGTAACCATAATGATATCGGATGAAGGAGACTTATCCTTAATAATTTTAGTAGCCTGAATGCCGTTCATGCCTGGCAATTCAATATCCATTAACACGATCTCTGGCTTATCCTTCGAAAGATTTTTTATGGCCTCTTCACCATCACCATAACCATTTACGACTGTAAATTTGGGTGAACTATTTACAATCAAGCTAAAGCTATTACGAATCTCCTGATCATCTTCAACCAAGACTACGCGTTTTTTAAAGGGAGTGCTCATGTTTAATTTGTTTGGTGATTTTAAATTCTAACTGTATAGAAGTACCACTGGCTTGTCCACTCAATGACTCTTTTCTATCACTTTGTATACGTAATATCCCATTGATACGTACAGCCCTGTCACGAATATTTTGCAACCCGTTAGCATTTTGCACGGTTTCTAAGGAAAATCCTATTCCATCATCTTCAAAAACAAACTCAAACAGATCGCCTGTATTTCGAAGAATTAACTTAACGTTTTTGGCTTCAGAGTATTTAAAGGCATTTGTCATGGCCTCTTTAAAAATTAGATTTGCCTGTCGGCTGAAACCGTACGCGAGCTTTACCTTATCCTTTACCTCATTATACGCTCTGAAATTGATTGACTTTTCCTCAAATAATTTTTCACCGAAATCGCGCAAGTGTATAAACAGTTTAGACAACTCGTCATTTACCGGATCAATAGACCAGATGAAATCACGCGTGCCGCTGTACAGATATTTAGCTGAACCTTCTACCTTCGCAAATAAATCTGTTTGTGACATTCCAGATTTTCCATTGAGGCGCAACAGACTCACGTAGTTAATGATACGAGAAAGCTGATTTCCCATTTCGTCATGAAAATCACGGGCAATCTCCTTTCTCAACACCTCTTGTTCGTGTGCCCGGATCCGCTCAAGTTCCATTACTCTGTTTACTTTATGCCGAACGCGCAAATAGAAAAAAAGCAGAATGGCTCCAATCATTACCACAAGCATCATTACCATAAAACCGGCCGTCTGATAAAATGGAGCATTGATAACAAAAGAATATGTAGAAGGAACTGAAGACCAACTACCACGATTGTCTGTTGCTAGCACTTCAAAAGTATAACTACCCGGTGGCAAGTTGCTATAAGTTACTTCATGCTGAGCAGAAGGCAAAGACCAGGTTTTATCATAATTAACCAGGCGATACTTGAACTTCACGGATTTTGGATAACGCTTGTCTACCCTGTTAAAAGTGAACGTGATATGATTTTCATCTGGAGGAAGTGAAAGTTCCATCGGAATTTTAAAGAACCCTCCTAAGGACTTGGCATACTTTGTAATCGGATTCTGTCCATACAATAAACTCACATCGGTAAGGTGCAAGGGGAACGAATGGTTAAGTTGATTACCAATATCATTGTACGCATACAAGCCATCAATCATCCCAAATATCTTTTCCTGCTCTCCCAAATAGTAGGCGTTTTGATTAGTTTCTATCCCTTCCAATCCATTATCGTGGTCGTACTGAAGATGGCTGACTATTTCAAGATTCGCATTTAACCTGATTTGAGAAATACCTTTTTCCGTTCCAATCCAGACAGCGCCCTGAGGATCGGCCGCTACGAAATAAATAAAGTCAGAAACCAAACCCTCTTTTGAACTAATTCTCCACTTCCGAAAAGTAGTTGGATCATACACCACAACACCAGCCCCTCCTGTTCCAATAAGCAAT
>Ga0075163_10012411_pt1 | contig 11094 bp, 5 predicted proteins | sample JI1023141ADNA_FD_71478 | JGI IMG/M metagenome (GOLD analysis project Ga0075163, IMG submission 71478) | Wastewater effluent complex algal communities from Wisconsin, to seasonally profile nutrient transformation and Carbon sequestration -... | ecosystem: Engineered > WWTP > Effluent > Algae...
CGTGCCTTCAATGGCCGCCGACGAGGTGCTGGACGAGGTGGTGATCACGGCCGAGCGCCGCAGCACCAATCTCCAGGATACGCCGCTGTCCATCCAGGCCATCACGGCCGAGGTCATGGAACAGAAGGGTCTTGCCGACCTGTCCGACGTGGCCCTCTACACGCCCAATCTCTCCATCTCGGGCTCCCGCGGGTCCGGCAACAACCAGCCGACGTTCGCCATCCGCGGCATCTCGGGGGGTGGCGGCGCCACCAGCGAGCGCGGCGTCGCGCTCTACATCGACGATATCTTCGTGCCGCGCACCAGCGGTTCGATCTTCAAGATCCTCGACCTGGAACGCGTGGAAGTGCTGCGTGGCCCGCAGGGCACGCTGTTCGGCCGCAACAGTGAAGGTGGCGCCGTGCGCCTCATCACCAAGCAGCCAAGCCGGCAGTTCGAGGCCTACGTGAAGGCCGACATCGGCAACTACGACCACCGCGATTTCATCGGCATGGTGAACATGCCCGTGGGCGACAACATGGCGTTCCGCGCGCAGGTTGCCCACCTTGAGCAGAACGGCTATGTCAGCCGCGGACCGGAAAAACTCGGCGGCAGCGAGGACTGGATCGCCCGCGCGCAGCTGGCCATCGACCTGAACGAGGACATGAAGCTCACGCTGTCGGGCCTGTATACCTACTCGTGGTCGGGCGGTTCGCCCAATGTCATGAAGAACTGGGACATGTCCCCGGGCATCAACAATGACGGCGGCAACCCCGCGTTCGCCATCCAGGGCAACTATGCCGACTGGATCTCCGACTGGCTGCAGGCCTCCGGCCAGCCGCGCCTGGCGATCGTGAACGACAACCGCGTGGTCCGCGGCGACTACAAGGCGCCGAACTTCTGCTTCCTGGATGACGCGAACCCCGACTGGGACGCCGCCTGCGCGCAGAAGAACGACAACCGCTACTACCAGGGCGATGCGAAGCTGGCCTGGAAGCTGGGCGCTGAAACCACCGCAACCTTCTCGCTGGGTTTCGCGCGCCTGGATCACTCCGGCATCACCGACTGGCAGTACCTGGGCACGGAAAACCGTCCCGACATCGTGCAGTCGAAGGTGCTGAACGCCGAAGCACTGATCAACTCGACGCTCTTCGGCGGCGCGGTGGATGTGGTCACGGGCCTGAACCTGTTCCAGGAGAAATCCAGCACCGACGCGGCCAACCGCACGGTGCGCGGCACCAGCGTGTTCAACGGCACCACGGGTGGAAGCGCCAACAGCAACGGCTGGGCGGGCGTGTACACCGTGGCGAGCAGCGCCGTAGACCAGACCTCGCGGGCGGCAGGCCTGTTTGGAAGTGGCACCTGGCACATGACCGACAAGCTCAACTTCACGGGCGGCCTGCGTCTGTCGCACGACACCAAGGACATCCACTACCTGCGCCGGGCGGGGTCAGGTCCTGCGCCCAGCTTTGCGGGCATGTCGCCCGCGAATGACTTCGTGCCTTCCTACGTTGGCGCCAACGGGGCCACGTCCATCGCGGTGGATGGAGATGACTCCTGGACCGTGCTCGACTGGCGCGGCACGCTGGACTACCACTTCACCGACGACATCATGGGTTATGCCACGGTGTCCAAGGCGTTCAAGGACGGCCAGTTCTCCTACAACGTGGTCGCGAACCTGTCGCCGTCGGCGCAGAGCAGCATCATTCGCCCGATCGACCCGGAAAAGGTCATCAACTACGAGGCGGGCCTGCGCACCACCTGGCTGGATGGGCGGCTGCGTTTCAACCCCACAGGCTATTACATGACCTGGAGCAACCGGCAGTCCTCGCAGCAGCAGGCCTGCGCGCCGGGGGATGCGTCGTGCCCGACGGGTTTCCGCATCGTCATCCTGAACACGGGCGACGTGGATGTGTGGGGTGTTGAAGCCGACGCGCAGTTCGCGCTCACCGACCGGCTCACCCTTGATGGCTCGATGGGCACCACGCGCTACAAGCTCGACCCGGTGCTGAACTCCGGGCCGTACATGTTCCCGGAGCAGCCGGAACTCTCGTACAACCTGGGCATGAACTACAAGTGGACGGAAGAGCAGTGGGGTGACTTTGCCTTCTCGCTGAACTACGCCTACCGCAGTGCGCAGCAGACCTACCCGGGTTCGCTGACCTTCCCGGTCAACACGCGCGATTCCTCCTACGAGCTGCCCTCGTACGGCATCTGGAACGCGCGCGTGCAGCTGACCACGCCCAGCGGCAAGAACGTGATTGCCGTGTACGCCAACAACCTCGCGGACCGGGCCTATGCCACGTATGCGACGCGCTTCGGTGGCGGGTTCTGGGATTCGGGCAACCCTGCGGGCCGCGCGGCGCCGCTGCGTTCCGCCCTGCAGTGGGTAATGGGCCGACCGCGTGAGGTGGGCGTGACCTTCCAGCACAACTTCTAGAGGTATGCCGCAAATGCACCGGGCTGACGGTCTGTGCTCTAGCTTTCGATCTCCCCCTAGCAGACCGGGGTGCATTTGCGGCTCTTTCCTGCCGCGTCCTGTGCGGCGCTTCATGGGAGATTCAGCCTCGGATCGCTAGGCTGCAGGCGTCACTCAAGGAGACGCCCGTGATCCGCTTCACACCCAGGGGATACATAATCGCGGCCGCCCTGCTGGCGATGGCGGGTCTCGGTGGCTGCGCGACGATGAATCGCAGCGAATGCCAGACGGTGGACTGGCAGACTGTCGGCTACGAAGACGGCGTCAGCGGGCACTCTGGAGACCGGATCGCCCAGCACCGCAAGGCCTGTGCCAAGCATGGCGTAACGCCCGACCTCGACGCCTATCGGGCAGGTCGTGAGCAGGGTCTGCTCGAATACTGTACGGCGGAAAATGGCTTTCGACTTGGTGAGCGCGGTGCGCAGCTTCCTGGCTTCTGCCCGGACGAGCGCCAGCTGGCCTTCGAATCGGCCTATCGCGACGGATTTCATCTTTATCAGCTGCGTTCCTCGCTCAGCCAGGCGGTAAACAGCCTCGAGGCGGCCCGCCGCGAGCAGCATGACATCGAGCGCCAGCTGGTCGAGCTGTCAGACCTGATCGTGGCCAAGGACACCGAAACTGCGGCCCGTGCGCAGGCCCTGGTCGACGTGAAGCACCTGGCTGAACGCCAGGGGCGTCTCAAGGGCCGGATCCGGCAGCTCGAGGAAGATCGCGTGCTGCGGCAACGCGACCTGGACGATTACCTGTTCGCGAGAAGCAATCCGCGCTGAGTTCCCGCCGGTGTCAGGCGCTGCGCTAGCGCCTGCAGCATCTGCGCCTCGGTCAGGTCGGTGTACTTGATGCGTTGCGTCTGCAACGGCTGGTAGCGACGACTCTCCCAGCCGCCGTGGCGTGCCGGTTTTCACTAGCGCGCTTCGCCAGTCGAAGCATCGCTTCCATTGCGGACGAAAGCCGGGTCTATACTCGGCCAGTGATGTCTCGCCCCCGGCAACCTGTCGGCGTGACCACTAGCGGAAGGGTCACGCTGGTAGTGGGAGCGGGTTTGTCCCTGGTTCTGCTTGTGGCCGGGGATCATTCATATCCCAGCCTGCATACCACCCTCGATACCGCCTGTTGCCTGCTGTCCGGTGTGCTGGCGCTGCTGCTCTGGGATGTGGGTCGCCGCACGCCGCTGCTGATCGCAAGCCTCGTGTCGCTGTGTTTCGGCGCAAATTTCCTCGCCGGGCTGCTGCATGTGGGGGCGACCGTCGACTGGTTCGGTCGCCTGGAGTGGATCACTGAAGGACGTGAGAATCTGCGGCCTTCGACGTGGCCAGTGGCGCTGTACGTGCTGTCGCTTGGCGTCGCGGCGTCGCTGGGCATTCGCCGCATGGACAACCGCGGCCTGGCTGCCTTCGGCGTGGGGCTCCTCGTGGCCGTGGCCGTGCTCACGGGATTGTTCCAGGCGATACCGCGATACTCCAGCTCGGGTCTGCTTGGCATCACCCGCCCGGCATTGCTAGCAGTGCCGCTGATCTGGGCCGTGGTGGCGATCATCTGCTGGCGGCGTCGCGACGAAGATCGGCTTTACGCCATGCTCATGCTCGCTGCCATCACGCTGGCGGCGGCCAATGTGCCGATGCTCTATTCGCGCGCGCCGTCGGACACGAACGCCATGGCCTCGCATCTGCTGACCGCCACGGCGTTCTTCCTGCTCATTCTGCTGAAGCTGGGCGCCGCCACCCAGGACACGCGCGCGCGCATGATCGCGGAACGCAAGCTCACCGAGCTGAATGCCGAACTGGAGCAGCGCGTTGCCGCCCGCACGGCCGAGCTGCAGCTGGCCTACGACACCACGCGGTCCATCGTCGAGACTGCGCTCGACGGGCTGATCGTCATGGATGGCGATGGCAACATAGAAGGCTTCAGTCCTGCCGCCGAGCGCATCTTTGGTTACCCCGCGGCGCATGCAATGGGTAAACCTGTTGAAGACCTGCTGATGCCGCCGGAAATGAGGGCGCGGCATCGCGAAGCGCTGACCCACCATCTGGCAACGGGCACATCGCGCATCCTGGGAAAGCGCAACGAAGTGGAGGGCGTGCGCGCGGATGGCACCCGCGTGCCGCTGGAGCTCACGGTCAACCGCGTATCAGGCAGCGGGCCCGCGCGCTTCGCCGGCTTCGTGCGCGATCTGACGGAAAGGCGAGTGGGCGAGAAGAAGCTCGCCACGCAGTTGGCGCGCCTGGATCTGCTCAACCGCATCTCGCGCGCCATCGGCGAGCGACTGGACTTCCGCAGCATCCTGCATGTGACGCTGGCGAGGCTGGAGGAGGATCTGCCCGTCCAGTTTGCGTGCGTGTTGCTGTACGACGGGACATCGGAATCCCTGACGGTCAGTGCCGTTGGCGCGCACAGCCACGATCTCGCCCGGCAGATGGACCTGCTGGAGGGGGGCATTGTGCCCGTCGATCGGAACGGGCTGTACAAGTGCGTCGGCGGCACGCTGGTTCATGAACCGGAGACGCAGGGCAGTCCCCATGCCTTCCCCTCACGATTGAATCGCGCCGGCCTGCGCTCATTCGTGGCAGCGCCGCTGCAGGCCGAAAGCCGCGTCTTCGGCATCCTCATCGCCGCGCGGCGCGAAAGCCAGGCATTCAGCAGTGGCGACTGCGAGTTCCTGCGACAGCTCTGCGAGCATGTGGCGCTCGCGGCTCACCAGGCCGAAACCCACGAGGCACTGAAGCGGGCCTACGACGATCTGCGCCTGACGCAGCAGGCGGTGATGCAACAGGAACGCCTGCGCGCGCTGGGGCAGATGGCCAGCGGCATCGCGCACGACATCAACAATGCCATATCGCCGATCGCGCTGTATGTCGAAGCGCTGCTCGAGCGCGAGCCCGGCGTGAGCCAGTCCGGCCGCGGTTACCTGAAGGTCATCCAGCGCGCCATGGACGACGTGGTGCAGACCGTGGCGCGCATGCGCGAGTTCTATCGAGTGAACCCGCCTTCGCTGGAGCTCAAGCCCGTCAACCTCAACGATCTGCTGCGGCAGGTGGTGGACATGACGCGCGCGCGCTGGAGCGACATGCCGCAGCAGCGCGGCGTCGTCATCCGCCCGGAGCTGCAGCTGACCGATGGGCTGCCGCTGGTGCCGGGCGTCGAGTCCGAGATCCGCGAGGCCCTGATCAACCTGCTTTTCAACGCGGTGGACGCCATGGTTCACGGCGGCCTGCTGACGCTGCGCACCGGTGTGGATGAAGACACTGGAGACGTGGTCGTCGAGATCCGGGACAGCGGCATGGGCATGGACGAGGACACGCGGCGTCGCTGCCTCGAGCCGTTCTTCACCACCAAGGGCGAGCGTGGCACGGGACTGGGCCTTGCCATGGTCTATGGCATCGTGCGCCGCCATGGCGCGGAGCTGGCCATAGACAGCACCGTGGGCGTGGGCACTTCCATCCGGATTGCATTCAGCCGGCGCGCGGATGCCGCTGCTGATGCTGACACCGGCGACGATCCCTTGCCGGCGATGCGGCGCATGCGCCTGCTGGTCATCGACGATGATCCGCTGCTGCTGAAATCCCTGCGGGACATCCTCGAGGGCGACGGGCACCAGGTGACCACGGCAAATGGCGGACGAGAGGGCGTGGAGGCGTTCGGTGAAGCGCTGAAGTCCGGCGAACATTTTTCGGCAGTGCTGACCGACCTCGGCATGCCGCATATGGATGGCCGGCAGGTGGCGCGTGTCATCAAGAGCCTGTCGGGCGCCACGCACATCATCCTGCTCACGGGCTGGGGGCAGCGGCTGCTCGACGACGGCGACCTGCCGCAGCACATCGACCAGGTGCTGAGCAAGCCGCCCCGGCTGCGCACGCTGCGCGAGGCGCTGGCGAGGTGCATCGGGTAGCATGGCTCACGGCCCCCGGCCACGAGGAGCCCGCGTTGCCCCACGAAACCACGCTGATTGCGACGATTGCCGCGGCCTTCGTGCTGGCCTTCGGCCTGGGGCTGCTCGCAAGCCAGTTGAAATTGCCGCCGCTGGTCGGATACCTGCTGGCCGGCGTGGTGATGGGTCCTTTCACGCCCGGTTTCGTGGGCGACATCGCGCTGGCTTCACAGCTGGCCGAGATCGGCGTCATCCTGCTGATGTTCGGCGTCGGCCTGCATTTTTCGATCCCCGATCTTGTTTCCGTGTGGCGGATCGCCGTGCCCGGCGCCATCGGCCAGATAGTGGTGGCCACGCTCATGGGCGCGGGTGTCGCCTTGCTGTGGGGCTGGAGCCTGCCGGCCGCAGTCATGCTCGGGTTGTCGCTGTCGGTGGCGAGCACGGTGGTGTTGCTGCGCTCACTGGAAGGGCAGGGAAAGCTCGCAACACCGGAGGGCCGCATAGCCATTGGCTGGCTCATCGTGGAGGACCTGATGATGGTGCTGGCGCTGGTGCTCATCCCCGCTGTGGCCGAAGTGATCAGGGGCGATACCGCTGCGGCGGGTGGTTCACTTTGGATGGCGCTGGGCGTCACGCTGGCGAAGGTCGCTATGTTTGTGGTGCTGGCGCTGGTCGTGGGCGCGCGCCTCGTGCCGTGGGTGCTCGAACGGGTGGCGCGAACCGGGTCCAGCGAGCTGTTCACGCTCGGCGTGCTTGCCGTATCGCTGGGAGTGGCCTTCGGCTCGGCGGCGCTGTTCGGCGTGTCGTTCGCGCTCGGCGCGTTCTTCGCGGGCGTGATCCTCAGCGAATCGGATATCAGTCATCGCGCCGGCGAACGCCTGCTGCCGCTGCAGGATGCCTTCGCGGTGCTTTTCTTCGTTTCGGTGGGCATGCTGTTCGATCCGGGAATTCTGCTGCGCGAGCCGCTGCGGGTGCTCGCAGTGCTGGGCATCATCATCGTGGGCAAGTCGGCGGCGGCCTTCGTCATCGTGCTGCTGTTCCGGCATGCGGTGGGCACGGCGCTGACCGTATCGGCCAGCCTCGCGCAGATCGGCGAGTTCTCCTTTATCCTTGCGGCGATGGGTGTGTCGCTGGGGCTGCTGCCGCCGGAAGGGCGGGACCTGGTGCTGGCCGGCGCGCTGCTCTCGATCACGCTCAATCCCCTGTTCTTCGCCATCCAGCCCCGGATCGAACGATTCCTGCGCGGAGCCTGACATGTACGACGACTGGTCTGCCAATGCCCTGGTGGTGCTCGTCACCGCGATGTCGGTCGCGCTGGCGGTGCTGGTCCGCTACGAAGGTCTGGCGATCCTCAACCAGCGACTGGTCAAGGTGCATGCCCAGCGCCGCCGCAAGGTGCTGCTGGGCGTATACGGCGTGATCCTGCTGCATGTGGTCGAGATCTGGCTGTTTGGCCTGGCGTGCTGGCTGCTGCTGCTGATGCCGGGCACCGGGGCGTTGAGTTCGATGGCGCCGGTGCCGTTCCTCGACGCCGTATATCTGTCGGCCGAAACCTTCACCACCGTCGGGTTTGGTGACGTCGCTCCCCAGGGCGCCATCCGCTTCCTGGCTGGCACCGAGGCGCTGACGGGCTTCATCCTCATCACCTGGTCGGCGTCGTTCCTCTACCTGGAGATGGAACAGTACTGGCGCAAGCCCGGCGGCTAGGCTTCAATCGGTCTGGCTTCAATATTGCATGGTGAAAGGGATGGCCAGAAATACGACAGGCGTAGGACCCCGCACCCCGCAGGTCGTGGTGCTTTTTGGTGCGGCGGGCGACCTTTCACGGCGCAAGCTGCTGCCGGGCCTGTTCCATCTGGTGGCCTCGGGGTTCATCCCGGCCTGCCGGATCATCGGCGTGTCGCTCGACGCCCTGGATGCCGACGGCTTCCGGGCGCTGGCCAGCGCCGCCGTGGCCGAGCACGGCATGCGCAAGTTCACGGATGAGGAATGGAGTTCGTTCTCCTCGGGACTCGACTACGTGCCGCTGGGCGCGGGCCCCGCGGCGCTGCGGGCCGCAGTGGAGCGCGCGGAGCAATCGCTGGGCGCCGGATGCCGGCGCCTGCACTACCTCAGCGTGCCGCCATCGGCGGCGCTCTCCGCGGTGAAGATGCTGGCGGATGCGGACCTGGTGGCTGGCTCGCGCATCATCATGGAAAAGCCCTTCGGCACCGACCTTGCCAGCGCCGTGGCGCTGAACAGGGCGCTGCACGAGGTGTTCGCGGAAGAGCAGATCTTCCGCATCGATCATTTCCTCGGCAAGGAGGCGGCGCAGAACATCCTCGCGTTCCGCTTCGCCAACGGCCTGTTCGAGCCCATCTGGAATCGCAACTTCATCGACCACGTGCAGATCGATGTGCCGGAAACGCTGGGCCTCGGCAAGCGGTCGGGCTTCTACGAGCAGACCGGCGCCTATCGCGACATGGTGGTCACGCACCTGTTCCAGATCCTGGGCTTCGTCGCGATGGAAGCGCCCACGCACCTGGCCCCCAAGCCGATCAGCGAGGAGAAGAACAAGGTCTTCCGCTCGATGCTGCCCATCCAGCCCTCGAACGTGGTGCGTGGGCAGTACACCGGCTACCGCACCGAAGAGGGCGTGAGCGCGGAATCCGACACCGAAACGTTCATCGCGCTGCGCTGTGACATCGACAACTGGCGCTGGGCGGGCGTGCCCTTCTACCTGCGCACCGGCAAGCGCCTGGCCGAGGGCCAGCGCATCATCTCGATCGCCTTCCGCGAGCCGCCGAAGAGCATGTTCCCGGCGGACTCGGGCGTGGGCGCCCACGGCCCCGACCATCTCACCTTCGACCTGGCCGATTCCTCAAAGATGTCGCTGTCGTTCTACGGCAAGCGTCCTGGTCCCGGCATGAAGCTCGACAAGCTCAGCCTGCAGTTCGCGATGAACGATACGGGCCTGTCAGGCGAAGTGCTCGAGGCCTACGAGCGGCTTATCCTCGATGCGATGCGCGGCGACCATACCCTGTTCACGACGGCCGAAGGCATCGAGCGCCTGTGGGAAATCTCGGTGCCGCTGATCGAATCGCCGCCGCCGGTACGCACCTATGCGCCCGGCACCTGGGGGCCGAATGCCATCCACCAGCTCATCGCCCCGCATGCCTGGCGACTGCCCTTCGAGCGCGCCTGGCGGGAACAGAACCCGGGCGGCTAGCGCGCGGCGCGCTGCCCCACGAAATCCTCCATCACGGTCTGGCGCAGCAGGGCAGGTGGCAGCAGCCCCTGGTTCAGCAGGAAATCATTGTAGGCCTGCCGGTCGAAGCGATCGCGCAGCGCGAGCTGCGCAGCCTGGCGGGTTTCCATGATGCGCTGGTAGCCATAGAAATACGAAGTGGCCTGTCCCGGCGCGCGGAACATGTAGCGCTGCACTTCCTGCATGGCCATGCCTTCGGAGTACACCACCTCCTGCATCAGGAAGTCCTTCACCTGATCGGGGGTGAGCTGGCCCAGGTTCACCATGGGGTCAAGAAAGGCGCGCGCGGCGCGGTGGGCCCGCATCTGCAGCGCGATGAGCTGGCCGTCGAGGGGCTCGTAGGGCTGAAGCTCCGCCTCGGCATACAGGCCCCAGCCCTCCACGTTCACGCTGTTGAACGCGAACACGGCGCGGGCGATGGAAACGCCGGCCTCGATCATCCGCGCGAACTGCAGCTCGTGGCCGGGCCGGGCCTCGTGCGCGGTCAGCGTCCAGGTAACGGCCTGGTGCGAGAAATCATCGAATGCCAGCGCCTTGCCCGAGGCATCGGGCGACATGCCGGTGGTCAGGACGAACTCGCCATATTCACCGGTGTTGCCAATCAGCCGGGGCGGATCCATGTGCGGCGCGGGTGACTGCGCGTTTTCCGCGGGCGATGCGAGCCTGATGGACGCGGCGCGGTCCGGCAGCGTCACGATCTTCTGCTCGCGCACGATGGCCTCGATCTGCGCCAGCCGCGAGCGGTACATCGGCATCACCTGGTCGGCCGGCAGCTGTTCGGACTTCAGCCGGCGGATCACCGCGCGATAGTCGCGCTCTGGCCAGCCGCGTTCCTTCGCCACGAGGCCCGCCGTGATGTTCATCTGCGTGCGGATCTCGGCGAAGGAGGTGAGCGCGCGGCCGATCAGTTCCTCCGGCGAAATATCCACGCCGTATTGGCGCAGGTTGTTCACATAGACCTCTGGTGGCAGCCGGTGATCCTTGCGGGCGCGCGGCAGGATCTCGCGCTTCAGCCAGTCGTTGTATTCGGTGAGCTGCTTCTCGAGCAGCGCATGGCGCGATTCCCAGCCCGCAAGCTTGCTGCCCGCGAGCAGGTCGCGGATGCCGGCCAGCAGCGTGGGGGAATCGTTGATGGCCTTTTCCAGCTCACCCACATAGGGCCCCAGCAGCTTGCCATCGGCCCTGATGCGCTCCAGCGTGCGTTCCCTTGCCAGCTCCGTTACCGGCCGGAAACCGCTGGCCGTGCCGGTGTACTTGTCGAGTCGCACCAGCAGTGCCTGCTGCTTCTGCGAGGCGATGCGCGGATCGATCGTGTCGCGCACCACGCGGAACACCATGCCGGTGAGGTTGTAGAAAGGGATGAAATACTTGCGATCCAGCTGCGCCGTGGTGAGTTGATCCTCCGCCGCCTGCTGCAGGATCTGCAGGTCCTGGCGGACGCGCGCGTCGGTTTCCTTCGTCGCCCGGCTGCGCAGTTCCGCCACCGCCTTCTGCAGGTCGCGACGCTGGGGCTCGTATGTGTCG
>Ga0075163_10012412_pt1 | contig 11094 bp, 9 predicted proteins | sample JI1023141ADNA_FD_71478 | JGI IMG/M metagenome (GOLD analysis project Ga0075163, IMG submission 71478) | Wastewater effluent complex algal communities from Wisconsin, to seasonally profile nutrient transformation and Carbon sequestration -... | ecosystem: Engineered > WWTP > Effluent > Algae...
GCCGAGGAATTTCATGAAATCATCGCTTACTCTCTGATCGTGGTAATCGGCCTGCATTTTGCCGGTGCCCTGAAGCACCACGTTATTGATAAAGACGGTACGTTACGCCGTATGATTCCCTGTGGCTGCAAAAAGGATAACGCATAATGATCCGCGCTCTGATTTTTTCGTTTCTGGTTTTAGCCGGGGGCGCCGCCCATGCGCAGGAGATTCCCGCATGGGTGATCGATGCCGAAAAGAGCAGCGTCGTCTTTACGGCGACACAGCAAGGGGCCCCGATCGAGGGCCGGTTTGGCAAATTCACGGGGGATATCCGTTTCGATGCCAACCGCCCCGGGGAAAGCACCGCGACGATTAAAATCCAGCTCGCCAGCGTGGACAGCCAGAGCCCGGATCGCGACGGCTCCCTGATCGGTGCGGACTGGTTTGCAACCGAATCGTTTCCGGAATCGATATATACCGTATCGAAATTTGAAAAGAACAATGAAAAACAATATCTTGCCCGTGGCGAACTGAGCCTGCGCGATATTAAAAAGCCGCTCGATCTGCCGCTGACGATCACGTTTTCCACAGATTCCGCCGGTAATCAGGTGGCGCTGGCGGAAGGTGAAGTGACCTTGAACCGTCTTGATTTCGGGGTCGGTCAGGGTGAGTGGAAAGATACGCAAAGCGTTGGGAATCCAGTCAAAGTGAAGGTTTCCGTGACGGCGGTGCAGTCCAAACCCGCCCCGTGATTCGGGAAACACTGCGTTGCAAAAGCCGAAAAATCAGCGATTTCAATACGGTTAGGGGTGTTCTTCGCCCGTTGTCTCGGGTAGAGTCGTGAACATGAGGACATTGTTTCATCTGTGGCTCCACCCTTTCTCGCGCAAGGTACGGATCGTGCTCGCGGAGAAGAAGCTCGACTTCGAGCTGACGATTGAGAAAGTCTGGGAACGCCGTACGGAATTCCTCGCGCTCAATCCCGCGGGTGATGTGCCTGTTCTGGTCGAACCGGATGGCACGGTGATCGCGAACTCGCAAGTGATCTGCGAATATCTCGAAGAAGTTTATGACGAAATCAGCCTGCTCGGCACCGATCCGGTGCAACGCGCGGAAACGCGCCGTTTGATCAGCTGGTTCGATATGAAGTTTAACCGTGAAGTCACGGAAAACCTTGTCGGTGAAAAGCTGATGAAGCGTTTCCTCAAGATGGGCGAGCCGCATGGACCTTCGATCCGCGCCGGTCACGCCAATATTCATTATCATCTCGATTATATCGGCTTCCTGACCGAGAAGCGCAACTGGCTGGCGGGTGATGATTTCTCGCTGGCGGATATTGCCGCCGCCGCGCATCTCTCCGCGATTGATTATATCGGCGATGTGCCGTGGGAAGAGCATCAGGCCGCTCGTGACTGGTATTCCCGCGTGAAATCCCGCCCGAGCTTCCAGCCCCTGCTGACCGACCGGATTCCCGGATTCACGCCAGTCGAGCACTACGAAGACGTCGATTTCTAGATATTCTTATTTATGCGGCCATCTATCGGCCGTTTCTGCGCTTCCGGTACTCACGTATCAGGAATACGCTGCGTGCCGGTTCTCGAAACGACACGATATCTGTCACGCCTAAAATAAGAATATATCGCAGATTAATCTTTTTCTTTCATGAACTTGCCGCGCTTGTATCCCGCTCATTCTATTTGCTATAGTCACTGACCATGTCAGATGCGGCGAACAAATCCCTGTTTTGTTTCGGTTACGGCTATAGCTGTGACTGGCTTGGCCATATGCTCACGCAACAGGGGGGCTGGAATCTGGCCGGAACCACCCGCGACGTGGAAAAGAGACGTCATATGAAAGAGCACGGAATCCGTGCTTTTCTTTTTGACTATGAAATACCGCTGGAAGACCCGCTGCTGTTTTTGCGCGGTACCACCCATCTGCTGATCTCGACCCCGCCGGATGATAATGGCGATCCGACATTCCTCATGCATGCCGAAGACATTCTGAAGCTCGATACTCTGCAATGGGTCGGGTATCTCTCTTCGACGGCGGCCTATGGTGATCGTGAAGGCGGCTGGGTCGATGAAACATCGGAATTGCGCCCGTCATCGAAACGCGGTTCCCGCCGGGCGCGCGCCGAAGATCAATGGCTCAGCCTGTGGCGCGATTATAATCTTCCTGTTCATGTCTTCCGTCTGGCCGGTATTTACGGACCCGGACGCAGTGCGCTTGATTCGGTGCGCGCGGGTGTCGCCCGCCGTATCAACAAGCCGGGCCACGCGTTCAGCCGCGTGCATGTCGAGGACATTGTGCAGGTGCTGATGGCATCGATGATGAAACCGACGCCGGGCGAAATCTTTAACATTGCGGATGACCGCGCCGCCCCCAGTCACGAAGTGATTGAATATGCCTGTCGCATCCTTGGATTAACGCCGCCGCCTCTCCTCCCCTACGAAGAAGCCGATCTCGCCCCGATCACCCGCAGCTTCTATTCCGACAATAAACGCATCGACAATAAAAAAATAAAAGACGTTCTGGGTGTACGCCTGAAATACCCGACCTATGAAGAAGGCATTCTCGGTTGTCTGCAGGCGGAAGATTCCGGCATCGATCTGATCTCGATTGCCCGCGCCGGTTCAGAAGGCGGGATGTAGATTTTTTCTTTCTTTATTTCGTGAATATCTCCCGCATATCAAACTTCCCGTGATAATGAAGAAGTAAGAATATAGAATCGGAGCATCAAGAAAAACGCTGCTGATTAGGGGCAGGCCGATTGTGCAAGCAACGGAGAGGATAAAGGATATAATCCTTGCGCTCTTCCATATAAATTCCGATTTTGTCCGTTCTGACAGCAGAATTTTTTCCTTAATCCAGCGTTCATGTCGTTCGATCAGGCCGCCGAAGAAAAGGTACCCTAGAAATATATGAATGTTCGTTATGATGACGATGAGCGGAGATATAAGAGTCATTATAAGTGGAGCCGGGGAGAAGCTGAGCGGCTCTTTTAATAATTCCGGGTATGTTGAGCCGTATTCCCTAATCCATACTTTCTCCGAATTCGTCATGTACTCGCATAATTCTTTTGCAGCGTTACGATGTTTCAAGTCACTGTTAACGTTGTCATGACATGCGTCTTGATTTGTTCTTGCGGAGAAATCGACTGATTTATAGTCCAGTTTCCAGACTGGTGAAATTATGTAGGGACCATCATGCGGTATGGCAAAGCAGAATTGAATGTGTGGACATATCGGAATAAGAAAATCGCCGGCAGGTGAATAGGCAACGACGACCCCTTGGTGATTTCTGATTTGGAGATTGGCAGGATCGGGGCCTATTATTCCGTCTCCATACAGCTTTTCTACAATCACTGTCCGGTCTTCAGAATCTTTCAGCGTGGCAATCTTGCGTGCATACGGATCGTGTGCCTGTGCGGCTGTACTGCCGACGCACAAAAATAATAAGAGACAGGCAAGAATCTTTATAAGATTCATCAGGAACCGGCTGAGGTTTTTGTCTTTTGTTTTTTAATGTGATCATACGCGCTATAGGGCAGGCGGATGGTCACGGTCGTGCCGACGCCGACGGTCGATTCGATATGCATGTTGCCGCCGTGAAGTTCGATCAGGTCTTTGGTGATCGAAAGGCCGAGGCCTGTGCCTTCATGGTCGCGTGTGTATGATGCCGCTGCCTGTTCGAACGGACGGGTCACGACATGGATCTTGTTGGCCGGGATGCCGATACCGGTATCGGACACGCGGATGCAGACATATTCTTCGCGCGGCAGGCACTCGACTTTCACCGATCCTCCGGGCTTGGTAAATTTGACAGCGTTCGAGAGGAGATTCAGCAGGACCTGCATCACCGCGCGGCGGTCGGCCACGATCTGCATGTTCTCTTTCGAGATTTCCGATGTAATGCGGATGCGGCCTTCCTGTGCGCGGCCTTCCATCATGTGGATAGCGAGCGGAATGATTTTGGCGACATTCAGCTCCTCCAGATCCAGCTCGTACTTTCCGGCCTCGATCTTCGACATATCAAGGATATCGCTGATGAGGTCGAGCAGATGCTCGCCGCTTTCGCGGATACCGGCAATGTAATCGAGATATTTCGGCGTGCCGATGGGGCCGAGCAACTGGCGCTGCATCATTTCCGAGAAACCGATGATCGCGTTCAATGGCGTGCGCAGTTCATGACTCATATTGGCAAGGAATTGCGATTTAGCGGCATAGGCGCGCTCGGCGGCGTCTTTGGCTTCGTGCAAATCGCGCTCGTGCAGGGTGCGCTCGGTGATATCCTGCATAATGCCGAACAGGGCGGTGACGTCGCCGTCTTCATCCTGTTCGCACTTACCTTCGCAGCGTATATAGCGTGTCTGGCCATCCGGGTGGACGACGCGGAATTCCATTTCGTAATTTTTCTGCTCGATGATCGCGCGCTGGAAGGCCTGCATCACGCGGCTGATATCGCGTTTATGCACAAGGGCGGTCAGTGTTTCGAGGCTCGGTGTGAACTGGTCGCGCTTGACGCCGAAAATGCGATAGATTTCATTCGACCAGGTGATGTTGTCATTGCCGATCGGCCAGCGCCAGTGGCCCATGCGGCCAATCGACTGCGCTTCAGAGAGCATCTGCTCCTGTTCTTTGAGCGCGACTTCCTGTTCTTTCAGCGCGGTAATGTCGTGACCGACGCTGTAGATCATGCCGCCGCTGCGTTTCTGCCGCCATTCGATCCAGTGGCGGCAGCCGTCTTTCGCGATCACGCGGGCTTCGAAGTCGATGATATAACCGTCTGCCGTATCGTCCTGCATCAGGCTCTGGATCGTGCGGCGGACCGAGGCACGGTCTTCGTCGCAGACCAGATCGAGGAACGTCATATCGCGCAGCGATGCCTCGTCATACCCCAGCATATCGGCGAATGTGCTGTTCACGCGGGCGAAGTAACCATCATGCGTGCTGACCGCGAACACGTCATTCGACATGTTCAGGAAATGTTGCAAATCGTCGCTCTTGACGGCCTTGTCGATGGTGACATCGGGTTTCGCTGTTGCCTTGGCGGGAACAGCGTCATTGCCCAGAATGCGCGTCAGGGTTGATTGCAGATGCGTCTGCGTGATCGTCTCGCTGTCCCTGGGCGCGGCATTGTCATCCTTGCCACATTCGGCGGCAATCATGAAACGGCGGCCATCGTTCAGCGCGACCTTGTCGAAGCGGAACATTGTCCGCACGGGCTCGGCCTGACCATGCAGCAGAATTTCGTGCGTGCCTTCGTTCACGGTGTCGATATATTTTCCCGATCCGCGGCCAAACAGCGATTGCACGCGCAAGGCGTCATCGGGGTCGGCGAAATCCATGATCTCGGCCAGGATCTGGTTTTTGATTTTTGCGGTATTGATGTTCACAAGGGTGCAGAACGCTTTCGACGCATACAGAACCTTGCCGTCTTCGTCGAGGACGAAACGGGCTTCGTTTTCATTCATCTCAGCCTGGGTTCTGGCAGAAGCGCCAGAGCGGGGGGCGGATTTCGATGCGGACCTGCGAGACTTCGCAGCATTTTTGGCAGCCATGAACAGTGCCTTTTGAAGTACCAATCCTGAAAGATTATCGAAAGGATTGGATTCTGTCCACCGCTGACGCTCAATTTGGCCGAACCTGTCCTCAGACCTCGCGGCGGAACGGGTGAACGAAAGCACCGATGTGATCTTCTGGCCGTGACCAGACTCACTGATAAAAGTACGTGTACGCAACGCGAAGTTCTCCCACACGGGTTGCCGCCTTCTTGACCGGGCGGACGATTGAAACCCTGACCTTCAGCAGACCATGAGAGATTTAAAAAAAGATTAACGAAAAATTAACGATTTGACGTAAAACAAAGGTTGAGTTTGTCGGCTCTACTTAACCCTTTGATTTTTAATTCTCTTTTTAGCGCTTCGCTTTTTCCTGGGTGGGTTTCGGTATAGACAAGGCTGAACGGGGTGCGCCCGCGCAGATATTTGGCGCCCTTGCCGCTTTCATGGGCGGCCAGCCGATTCGGCAGGTCGTTGGTGATGCCGGTATACAGGGTGTCGTCGGCGCAGCAGAGAATGTAAACGGTCCAGTCCATGCCTGAATTATATAATGATTTTCGTGAGTTAAGAATTCATTATCTGATTTTGCCCTATAATTCCATCTATCGGATAGAGGAGTGAACGGGACGCCATGGGGGCCAATCTTCCGGCAATGCGGAAAAATTTCGAAAGTCAGTCATGTCCGGCTGATTTGCAGATGTATGATTCCGGCATCGATCCCGCCGGAACGAAAGCATCCTTTGCCCAAGTGATCAAGGCGGCGGCCCCGCACGCCCGCGTCGTGCATTTCGCCGATACCGATCATTTCGATCCGTCGGTGCGCGGTGTGATGGACAACCGCGAGAATCTCGAAGCCCTGCGAACGTCGGGCTTTAGCGATATTGCCATTGAAGCGCCGCACTGGCTGCAGCGCTGGAATGACAAGCTGGTGGACGGAGCTGTGACCCGCCCGGAATTTGAAGAGAATATTCACAGGGCCCTGTCGGGGACGCAGGGTAACGGGGATGGATCATGGACGCGCCAGATCGGCATGACGGCTGAATATGCGCGTGACAATGGCATGCGGTTTCACTTTGCTGATCCACAGAACGGCGGAAAATGGTGCGATGAAAGCAAGCCCGATGCGGAAGTTCAGGCGTGCGAGAAAGAGGCCACTCTCGATCGGTATGATGATCGCGGTGGACTGGGGCCGTTTCTAAAGGACCCTGCCAAGGAAAAAACATTTTTGATGTACGGGGCGGCGCACTTTTCACTGGATAATGGTTCCCGCGAATCCACCGGCGGCAGTTACCTGAAAATCGATGTCTATAAGGACCGCCCGGCTTACGAGGGCAGCAAGGATGTTTACAAGGCGGATAACGATCAGGGCATCCCCACCAACAAGCTGAAGCCGGATCTGATTTACCTGATCGATGAACAGCGTGTCTATACGACCTGTGATACAGATCCGGCACTGAAAAAAGATATCGAGGCTATCGGCCCCGAGAAACAGGCGCCTGTGTTGGCACCCCCGCCACCGCCCGCCCCTGCCGTACAAAGACAGGCTGTGGCGGCCCCTGTCTAGGGTGCGGAATTATCCCGCCATGGCTTGCAGCCAGATCGCTTCCTGTTCTTCCAGTTCGGTGCTGATTTTCTGATACTGGGTTTGTGTACCTGTTACGTCCTTGCCGCCGGAATAGAATGTCGGGTCGGCCATCACCGCTTCCAGCTCTTCTTTCTTTTTCGTCAGCTGGGCGATTTTCTTTTCGGCGTCGGCGGCCTTGCGCTTGGTCGCGTTATCGATCTTCTTCTTTTCAGGCTCCGGCGCGGGCGCGGCTTCCGCTTCCTTTGCTTCCTCTTTTTCCTTCGCCTTGCGTTCGGCGGCACGCTCTTCGCGGCGCTGCTGGATCGTGAACTTGCGGTAATCTTCCAGATCGCCGTCAAAATCCTGACACTTGCCGTCCTTGACCAGCCACAGACGGTCGGCCACACGTTCCACCATATGCGGGTCGTGGCTGACGATGATGATCGCGCCTTCGTAAGCGTTCAGGGCCTGCACCAGTGCTTCGCGGGCGTCGATATCCAGGTGGTTGGTCGGTTCGTCAAGTAGCAGCAGATGCGGCGCATCGAAACTCATGAACGCAAACAACAGGCGGGCCTTCTCACCGCCACTCAGGGAAGAGATTTTATTGTTCGCGAGATCATGGGAGAAACCGAAAGCGCCGAGTTTTGCACGGACATATGATTCCTTCACGTTCTTGTCGCGGTCGCTCATCAGTTTGAGCATTTCAAGGTAGGGCGTCGAATCGACATCCAGTTCTTCGGTCTGGTGTTGCGAGAAATAACCGATCCGCAATTTCGTCGAACGGAACATCTCGCCGCGCATGACATCCAGCTTGCCCGCGATCAGTTTCATCATCGTCGATTTACCGTTACCGTTGGCACCCAGCAGGGCGATGCGATCATCGAAATCGACGTTTTCCATCAGGTTGCGCAGGATCGGTGTTCCGGCGGTATAGCCCACGTCCGCATGGGTAATCGAAATCATCGGTGAGGGGATGGGATCGGGATTGGGGAATATGAATTTCACCGCGCGGTCGGCAATGACAGCTTCGACCAGGTCCATCCTCTCCATCGCCTTGACACGGCTTTGCGCCTGACGGGCCTTGCTGGCCTTGGCCTTGAAGCGGTCGATGAATTTCTGCATGTGAGCGCGTTCGGCCTGCTGCTTTTCAAACATCTTCTGTTGCAGGCCGGATCGCAGCGCGCGTTCGCTTTCGAACGCATCGTAATTACCGCCATACATTGTCAGTTTTTGTTTATCGACGTGAATGACATGATCGATACATTTGTTTAAGAGTTCGCGGTCGTGCGAAATGATCATCAGTGTGTGCGGGTAGGAAACCAGATAGGTCTCCAGCCACATGATCGCCTCGAGGTCGAGGTGGTTGGTCGGTTCGTCCAGCAGCAGGAAATCAGGCTCGACGAAGAGCGCAGCGGCGAGGGCCACGCGCATGCGCCAGCCGCCGGAGAAGGATGAGAATGGTTCGGCCAGCTGATGCTCTTTAAATCCCAGACCCGTCAGTAGCGTGGCGGCTTTGGCGGGGGCGGAATAAGCATCCATATCGGCCAGACGCTGGTAAATCTCGGCGATCTCGTTGGGGTCTTCTTCCGTCTCGGCGCGGTGCCACAGCGCGGCCATTTCCTTGTTCTCGGACAGCACCAGATCGATCAGCGGGGTATCCACTTCAGGGATATCCTGCCGCACCATGCCGAAACGCTGGTGACCGCTCAGGCTAATGCTGCCGCCATCGGCCTGCAGGTCGCCCGCGATCAGCTTGAACAGGGTTGATTTCCCGGCCCCGTTAACGCCGACAACACCCACGCGCCAGCCATCGGTCACGTTGATGCTCGCGTTGTCGATAATGACGCGTCCGCCGACGCGGTATGTCAGGTTGGCAATACTCAGCATAGTCTTTATTCCTCGGGGCCAGCTTATGGCATAAAACCGGGATAAAAGCAAAACAGCGGGCCATTGCGGGCCCGCTGTCTTTCTGGGTTCTGGTCCCGGTCCTAGTTCGTGCCGTACTTCACGCCGCAGCCATACGGGTTGGATGTGGCAACATCCACCGGCTTGCCGGCTTCCAGTGATTCAATGGCGGCGCGGACATAGTTCTTGGCACCCTCAACGCCTTCGTGGCGCGGTGTCGGGTTGTCATCGATGGCGCCGGCATAGGCCAGAACGCCTTCTTTATCGACCACGAACATATGCGGCGTGGTTTTGGCCTGATAGAGCTGGCCGATCTCGCCTTTGGCATCCAGAATATAATGTGACGGCTTCGCTTCCGATTTCGTCAGGTATTCCTTGGCCTTGGCGTTATCGAGGCTGCCCTGCTGGCCTTCAGCAGAGGAGTTGATCGTCAGCCAGACGACATCCGGCTTGGCTGTGGCTTCGGTTTGCAGTTTCTGCATGTTTTTGGTGTCGTAATGTTTGACCACGAACGGGCATTCCGGGTTGTTCCACTCCAGAACCACGATCTTGCCTTTCAGTTCTGACAGTTTCACGGCTTTGCCATCGATATCTGTCGTTGTGAAATCAGGGGCAGCCTGACCGACAACCGGGGCGTTCGCGTTTGCTGCCGGGGCCGCTGCGGCATGATCATGTTCGGCAGCCATGGCCGGTACGCTTAAGGCGGCAACGGCCAGAACGGTCATCAGGGGTTTCAAAAGACGTTTCATGCGGGGCTCTCCTTGCAGATGTGAGCGTTCGGGTTAGAAAACTTCAATTACTTGCTGACGGTCTCGGCGACAATCGACGGGGTCAGAAGCTGTGGCAGCACAACCGGGGCGGGGCGTTCGCCGGTGCCGGGGTCGCGCGGGCCGTAATACACGTAGAGCGGGACACCTTTGCGTCCATGGCTCTCCAGAAATTTTGTAATCTCCGGATTTTGGTTCGTCCAGTCCCCTTTCAGGGCGACGATGCCTTTCTTGGTAAACAGGGCGTGGGTTTCCGGAATGCTGAGAGCGATCTTCTCGTTCACTTTACAGGTGATGCACCATGCGGCGGTCATATTGACGAAGATCGGTTCGTCGCCTTTGTACCATTCTTCGAATCCGGCAGTGGAGTAAGCTTCCCATTCTTGATTGGGGGAGGCGTCGGCCAGAGCGGTTTCCGGGGTGTCATTGCTGCGCCGTTCGTGATGGACCGCGATGCCGAAGCTGCCGATCAGGCCCGCTGTCATAATGACGATGATCAGGATCGTCACCAGCAGGCGGATCACCGGATGATGATCGGGGCGGTGACGCCATGCCCAGAGGGCAAAGGCGATGGAAATCATGCCGAACAGGCCGCCCAGCACGCCCATGCTGCCAGTTTGCTGCGCGAACACCCAGAGCAGCCACGCAGCGGAGGCGTACATCGGGAAGGCCAGAAATTCCTTGAAGGTCTCCATCCAGTGGCCGGGGCGCGGCAGGGCGCGGCGCAGCGGCGGCACGACGGTCAGTAGCAGATAGGGCAGCGCCAGGCCAAAACCGAGCGCCACAAAAACCAGTATCCCGGTGAGGGGGGGGTGAGTCAGGGCAAAACCCATGGCTGCCCCCATGAACGGGGCGGTGCAGGGTGTAGCGACCAGTGTGGCGAGAACGCCGGTAAAAAACGCCCCGGACAGGCTGTTGGACTGGGTCAGTTTCTGGCCAGCGCCGGAAAAGGATGTGCGGATCTCAAAAACGCCGGAGAGGTTGAGACCGATCACGAACAGCAGCAGCGAAAGCCCGTAGACGGCGACCGGGTTTTGCAGCTGGAAACCCCAGCCGATCTGCGCCCCTGCAGATTTCAGTACCATCAGGATTGCAGCAATCAGCACGAAGCTCAGGACCACGCCCGCGGTATAAACCATGCCATACAGGGCGGCATGCGATTGTTCCTTCTCCGCCATCTGCGACAGGCTGATGGCTTTTAAGGACAGAACCGGGAAGACGCAGGGCATTAAGTTCAGGATCATCCCGCCCAGCACCGCGAATAACAGGGCTGTCATCAGGGCCATCGGGGCCGGATTTGTTGCGGCTGCCGC
>Ga0075163_10012413_pt1 | contig 11093 bp, 11 predicted proteins | sample JI1023141ADNA_FD_71478 | JGI IMG/M metagenome (GOLD analysis project Ga0075163, IMG submission 71478) | Wastewater effluent complex algal communities from Wisconsin, to seasonally profile nutrient transformation and Carbon sequestration -... | ecosystem: Engineered > WWTP > Effluent > Algae...
ATGCTGTGGACCGCCGACCTGGAACGCGCCGCGCGGCTCGCGCGCCGGTTCGAGGTGGGCGGCGTCTTCGTGAACAGCGTGACCGCCTCTGATCCGCGCCTGCCCGTGGGGGGCGTGAAGCTTTCAGGCTACGGGCGCGAACTCGGGCGCACCGGGATGCTGGAGCTGTGCAACCTGCAGACGGTGTGGATCGGCTAGTTCGTTCCGCCGACGGTCATGGCATCGATGCGCAGCGTGGGCTGGCCCACGCCCACCGGCACGCTCTGGCCTTCCTTGCCGCAGGTGCCCACGCCATCGTCGAGCTTCAGGTCGTTGCCCACCATCGACACGCGCGTCAGCACGTCGGGACCATTGCCGATCAGCGTGGCGCCCCTGATGGGCCGCGTGACGCGGCCGTTCTCGATGAGGTAGGCCTCGCTGGCCGAGAACACGAACTTGCCGGAGGTGATGTCCACCTGCCCGCCGCCGAAATTCACCGCGTAGATGCCCTTTTCCACCGAGGCGAGGATTTCCCCCGGGTCGTGGGAGCCCGCGCGCATGTAGGTGTTGGTCATGCGCGGCAGCGTCATGTGCGCGAAGGATTCACGCCGGCCGTTGCCGGTGGACTTCACGCCCATCAGCCGCGCGTTGTGTGAATCCTGCAGGTAGCCCTTGAGCACGCCGTTCTCGATCAGCGTGGTGCACTGCGTGGGCGTGCCCTCGTCATCGATGTTCAGCGAGCCGCGGCGCGCGGCCAGCGTGCCGTCGTCCACCACGGTGATGGACTCGCTGGCTACCTTCTCGCCCACGCGGTTGCTGAAGGCAGAGGTGCCCTTGCGGTTGAAGTCCCCTTCCAGGCCGTGGCCAATGGCCTCATGCAGCAGGATGCCGGGCCAGCCGGGACCCAGCACCACCGTCATCTGCCCCGCGGGCGCGGGAACGGCTTCGAGGTTGACCAGCGCCTGGCGCACGGCCTCGCGGGCAAGCGCGATCGGGCGATCGCCCGCCATCAGTTCGGTGAGCGAGTAGCGACCACCAGCTCCGGCATAGCCCTGCTCGCGCCGGCCATCCTTCTCGGCCAGCACGGAGACATTGAAGCGCACCAGCGGACGCACGTCGGCCGCCAGGTGCCCGTCGGAGGTGGCGACCAGCACGATTTCATGCACGGCATGCATGCTCGCCATCACCTGCACGATGCGCGGATCCATGGCGCGGGTCTCGCGATCCACGCGCGTGAGCCACTCGATCTTGGCCGCATCTTCCATGCTGGTCAGCGGGTCGACGGGCAGGTACAGCGAATGCGGCGCCTGCCGCTGCCAGGCCTGCACACCCTTGCCCGGCGACTGCCTGGCGATCGCGCGCGCCGCGCGCGATGCCTCTTCGAGCGCAGCGGGCTGGATCTCGTCGGAATAGGCGAAACCGGTCTTCTCGCCGGCAATGGCGCGCACACCCACGCCTTCCTCGATGCTGGCGCTGCCCTCCTTGACGATGCCGTCCTCGAGCGCCCAGGACTCTTCATGCGACACCTGGAAATACAGGTCGGCGGCATCGATGGCGTGGCCCATCACCAGACCCAGCATGCGGTCCAGGTGCTGCTCGTCCAGGCCCCCGGGGGCCAGGATGGCGCGGCGGGCCAGGCCCAGGGTATCGGTCTGTGCCAAGGAACTCTCCTGCAATGTCAGCTGATTGTGCGCCCGAGCACGCGATGTTCAAGGGCCGGGAATTCGCTGCGCACGCGCGCCTGGCGGGCGAAGTCCACGTCGGCCAGCGCCAGGCCTTCCCCGGTCGGCAGTTCCGCCAGCACGCGTCCCCAGCAGTCGATCACGGCGCTGTGGCCGAAGGTCTGACGTCCGTTCTGGTGGGTTCCGACCTGGGCGGCAGCCACCAGCGCGCAGAGGTTCTCCACGGCGCGGGCGCGCAGCAGCAGGTGCCAGTGGGCTTCGCCGGTGGGCACGGTGAAGGCGGCCGACACCACGAAAGCCTCGGCGCCCGCATCGAGCATGCGGCGGAACAGTTCCGGGAAGCGCAGGTCGTAGCACACGGCAACGCCGATGCGCCCCGCGGGCGTGTCGAACACGCCAATGCCGCGCCCCGGCACCATGCCCGCGGACTCCCGATGGCTTTCGGCGGCGTCCGGCACGTTCACGTCGAACAGGTGGATCTTGTCGTAGCGGCCGATGCGCCGGCCGTCGGGGCCGTACACCAGGCTGGCTGCGGCTACACGCTCCTCGCCGGGCACGCGAATGGGAAAGGTGCCGGCCACCACCGTGATGCCGAACTCACGCGCGCACGCGGCCAGCTGGTTCTGCACCGGGCCATCGCCGTCGGTCTCGGCAATGGCGCGCTTGTCGCGCTCTTTCAGCGCCATCAGCGCGAAGTTCTCGGGCAGCACGGCAAGCGTTGCGCCCTGCGCCGCGGCCTCGCCCAGCAGGCGCCGCGCGGTGTCCACGTTGGCGGCCACATCCAGTCCCGAACACATCTGCACTGCAGCGCATTTCATGCGAGCACCACATCGTATTGATCTATGCCGTACAGCGGCTCGGCCTGCAGCCTGATCGGCCGGCCCACCTGCGTTTCCAGCTCCGCCAGCACGGTGGATTCCTCTTCCTGCAGCCAGCTCACCACGTCCTGGTGCGCCAGCACCACCAGCTCGTCGCTGTTGAACTGGCGGCTCTGGCGCATCAGTTCGCGGAAGATCTCGTGGCTCACCGTTTCGGGCGTGCGCAGGAAGCCGCGTCCCTGGCACGCGGGGCACGCCGAACACAGCAGGTGCTCCAGGCTCTCGCGCGTGCGCTTGCGGGTCATCTCCACCAGTCCCAGCGGCGACACGCTGGCGATGTGCGTCTGCGCGCGGTCCTCGGCCAGCGCCGCCTGCAGCGCGTCGAGCAGCGCCTGGCGGTGATCGGCATCCTGCATGTCGATGAAGTCGAGCACGATGATGCCGCCGAGGTTTCGCACCCGCAGCTGCCGCGCGATGGTCACCGCGGCCTCGAGGTTGGTGCGGAAGATGGTCTCTTCCAGGTTGCGGTGGCCCACGTAGCCACCGGTGTTCACGTCCACCGTGGTCATGGCTTCGGTCTGCTGGATCACGATATGCCCGCCGGACTTCAGCGGCACCCGCGCCTCCAGCGCGCGGTTGATCTCATCCTCGATGCCGTGCAGGTCGAAGATGGGGCGCGAGGCCTGGTACAGCTCGATGCGGTCGGCATAGTCGGGCATGAACGAGCGCGTGAACTCCATCATGCGCGCGTATTCTTCCGGCGAATCCACCAGCACGCGCCGCACCTCGGTGCGCAACTCGTCGCGCAGCACGCGCGTGGACAGCGGCAGGTCCTCGTGCACCAGGTTGCCGGCCCCTGTCTGCAGCGAGCGCTCGCGCACATGCGCCCACAGCCGCTGCAGGAACAGCATGTCGGCATGCAGCGCCTCGAGCGGCGCGCCCATCGCGGCCGTGCGCACGATGTAGCCGCCCTTCGTGCCGCCATTGGCCACGCCCTGCTCGGCCAGCGTCGCCACCAGCTCGCGCAGGCGGTTGCGCTCGGTCTCGGATTCGATGCGCGAGGAAACACCCACGCGCGCGCCGCGCGGCATGAACACCAGGTAGCGCGAAGGCAGCGACACGTGGGTCGAGAGCCGCGCGCCCTTGGTGCCCAGCGGATCCTTGACCACCTGCACCAGCAGTTCGTCGCCCTCGCGCACCAGCGTGCGGATGTCGGTTTCGCCCGGCGCCTCGCGCTGCTCGTGCGCGTCGTTGCCCGGATCGGGCGGCGGACCCAGGATGTCGGCCACGTGCAGGAAGGCCGTGCGCGCGAGGCCAATCTCGAGGAACGCCGCCTGCATGCCCGGCAGCACGCGCGACACACGACCCTTGTAGAGGTTGCTCACCAGGCCGCGCCGGCTGGCGCGCTCGATGAACAGTTCCTGCAGCGCGCCGTTCTCCAGCAGCGCGGCGCGGGTTTCACGCGGGGCGGCGTTGACCAGGATCTCGATGCTCATTCAGCGCTCGCTCCGTAATCCAGCAGCCTGCAGCAGCGAGGCGGTCTCGTACAAGGGTAGCCCCATCACGCCCGAGTAGCTGCCGCGAATATGTTCGATGAACACCGCTCCCAGCCCCTGGATGGCGTAGGCGCCAGCCTTGCCCTCGGGCTCGCCGCTGGCCCAGTAGGCGTCGATCTCGGCAGGCGCGAGGGCGCGCATCCGCACCTCGGTGACGCTCAGCGCGTCCCGCACCGGGCCGCCGCCAGGCAGCGCCAGCGCGACGGCGGACATCACCTCGTGGCTGCGCCCGGACAGCGCGCCGAGCATGCGACGCGCGTCGGCCGCATCGCGCGGCTTGCCGTACACCTCGCCGTCCAGCACCACGATCGTGTCCGATCCCAGCGCCGCGCGGTCGCCGCCGTCACGCATCCTGCCGGCCACCGCCTTTTCGCGCGCCAGGCGCCGGGCGAGTGCCGACGGCGCCTCGCCGGGCTGCGCCGACTCGTCGATGTCCACGGCCAGCACCACATGCGGCACGCCAATCTGCGTGAGCAGTTCGCGCCGGCGGGGCGAGGCGGAAGCCAGCACGATGGTGTCCGGGGAAGTGCTCATTCGCGGTGGTAGGGGTGGCCGTCGAGCAGCGTCACGGCGCGGTAGATCTGTTCGGCGAAAACCACGCGCACCAGCGCATGCGGCAGTGTCAGCGCGGACAGCGACCAGCGCTCATCGGCACGCTCCAGCACGGCGGGCGCGAACCCGTCCGCGCCGCCCACCAGGAAGCCCAGGTCGCGGCCTTCCTGCAGCCGCTTGCCCAGCCACTGCGACAGCTCCACGCTGGTGCGCGTCCTGCCGCGCTCATCGAGCGCCACCACGTAGTGGTCGGGTTTCACCGCTGCCAGCAGCCTGCGCCCCTCTTCTTCCATGGCGCGGACCACATCGCCGCTGCCGCGCTTCACGGCAGGCACTTCGATCAGGTTGATGGGCAGTCGCGCCTTCAGGCGCTGCGCGTATTCGCCGAATCCCTGCTGAATCCAGGCCGGCATGCGCTGTCCCACGGCAATCAGCGACAGGCGCATGGGAACAATGTGTCAGCGCTTCGCGCGCGGACCTGCCTTCTTCTTCGCAGGCTGGGCGCGAGGCGCGCGCTTGCCCTTCGAGGCCGGGGACTTCTTCGCGCGCGGCGCGGCACGGGCCGGCTTGCGGCTCCTGGCGGGCTTGGCGGGCTTGGCGGGCTTGCTGACCTTGCCGGGTTTCGACGGCGAGACATCCCACAGGCCCTCGAGCCCGTAGAACTCGCGCACGCGGGGCAGCATCACGTGCACGATCACGTCGTTCAGGTCGACCAGCACCCATTCGCCATCACGCTCGCCCTCCATGCCCATCGGGCGAAATCCCGCGGCCTTGGCCTTCTGCACCACGCTGTCGGCGATGGAGCGCACATGGCGATCGGAATTGCCCGAGGCGAGGATCATGCAGTCGGCCACGTCGGTGACCTTGCGCACGTCCATCACCTTGACGTTGACTGCTTTCAAGTCGCCGAGGGCGGCGACGACGGTCTTGACCAGGGCTGCGCGAGCCGGCGGGCGGGAGTTCTTGGCGGCTGTCATTGGCGCTCAGCATACCATCCCGTCTCCCGCAGCAGCTTGCAGACGCTGTCGGGAACGAGAAACCGCGGGTCGCGACCACGGGCGATCAGCGCCCGCAGATCGGTGGAAGAGATTTCCAGCTGCGTCACGGCATGCACGTAGATGCGGCCGGCCGTCGCATCGTGCAGGTCACGGACCGAACCGGTGCCGTGGTCGACCATTACCTCGCCCAGCGGGCCCTGGGTGGGCGCCTTCCATCCCGGCCGGTGCGCCACCACCACATTCGCGAGTTCCAGGATTTCGCGCCAGCGGTGCCAATTCGGCAGCCCCAGGAAGGCATCCATGCCCAGCAGCAGGCAGATGGAGCGCTGCGGGAATTCGCCACGCAGTTCGCCCAGCGTATCGACCGAGTAGGACAGGCCACTGCGACGGGTTTCGCGGTCGTCGACGCAGAATCCGGGCTGGTCGGCCACCGCGGCCTGCACCATGGCCAGACGCTCCTCGGCGCTGGCCTGGGTCTGGTCTCGATGCGGTGGATTGCCCGTGGGCAGGAAGCGCACCTCGGCCAGGCGCACGGCTTCGCGCAGTTCGAAGGCGGTGCGCAGATGCCCGTAGTGGATGGGATCGAACGTGCCACCGAAAACACCCATGGGCCCCTGGCCCGTCGCGCGCTCGTTGCTCATGCGGCTCCTGTTGTGGCCGGCAGCACGCTGCGGGCCGAGGCGAACTCGGCCACCAGCAGCGACAGTTCGTCCCAGGCATGGCCTGCCTGCCGTCCCTTGATGATGCGATCGGCGCTGGCCATCCGGCCCTCCAGTCGCGCGAAAAAGGCCCTGCCCAGCGGCTTCAGGCGTGCCGCCGCGGCAGGCAGATATGTCTTGTTGCGAGACCAGACGCCGCTGATCGGCGGGCCCGGCAGAAGCACCTGCCACAGCGCGCGCATTTCCTGCCAAACGGACCAGAGCACCAGCGTGGGCTCCACCCCTTCGGCCTTGAGTCCGGCCAGAACACGCAGCGAACGCGACAGATCGCCGCGCAGCACAGCCTCGCCCAGCTGTGCGACATCGTAGCGGCTGCTCTGCGATGCGCTGACCAGCACTTCGTTCACGCCGATCCGGCTGTAGCCGGCCAGCTGCAGCTTGGTGAGCTCCTGCGAGGCCGCGAGCAGGTTGCCCTCGCATTGCTGCGCCAGCGCCTGCACGGCCTCGTCATCCAGCGTGAGCTCCAGCGCAGTGGCCCGCGAGCGCAGCCACGCGGGGAACTGCGCCAGCGGCACCTGCGCGGAATCCACCCAGAGTCCCGCGGCGTCCAACCCCTGCACCCAGGCCGCCTTCTGCGCAGTCCAGTCGAGCTCGCCGGTGATGACCAGCAGCAGCAGGTCGGGCCCCGCCAGGCTCGTCAGCTCCTGGAGCATGGCGGAGCCCTGCACGCCCGGCTTGCTCCCCGGAATGCGGATCTCGAGCACGCGGCGCGAGGCGAACAGCGACAGCGCCTGCGCCGAGGCGAAGATCTCGTCCCACGGGCCGCTGTTGGCCCGGTCGATGAAGAACACCTCGCGCTCGGTGAATCCGGCGGCGCGGGCGGCGGCGCGGATGGCGTCGGCGGCCTCGCCCGCCTGCAGCGGTTCATCGCCGGAGAGCAGGCACACGGGCGGCAGGCCGCGCTTGAGGGCGGCAGGGAGCTTTTCCGGGCTGGTTTTCAAGGGCGTTATTATAGGGGCAGAGCCCTCGAGGTACCCCCATGCCCACGCTTTTCGAACGCATCGTGGCCGGCGAACTGCCGGCCGACATCGTCTATCGCGACGATGAGATCACCGCCTTTCGCGACATCCGGCCGCAGGCGCCAGTGCACATCCTCATCATTCCCAACAAGCCCATTCCCACGGTCAACGACATCACCGATGCCGACGCGCCGCTGGTGGGGCGGCTGTTCCTGGTGGCGCGCGACCTGGCGAAGCAGCTGGGCATTGCCGCCGACGGCTACCGCCTGATCGTGAACTGCAATTCGCATGGCGGGCAGGAGGTGTATCACCTGCACCTGCACCTGGTGGGTGGCGCCCCGCTGGGCCCGATGACGGTGAAGCGATGAGTGCCGCCCGCAAGCGCGGCCGCGCAAAGGCAAAGGCCCGCAAGCCCGTGGCGGCGACGCGCGTCGCCCCCCGGCGCGCGGCACGCAAGGCCGCGGCTCCGGCCGACGGCCTCTATCCCCGGCTTCGCACCAACCGCACCGGCCGGCTGCGCGTCTCGCCGGTGCACGAGCTGTATTTCGAGGAAAGCGGCAACGCGGCCGGCAAGCCGGTGGTGTTCCTGCATGGCGGACCCGGCGGCGGCACCAACCCCGAGATGCGCCGCTTCTTCGATCCGAAGCGCTACCGCATCGTGCTGTTCGACCAGCGTGGCTGCGGCAGGAGCACGCCGCACGCGAGCCTCCAGGACAACACCACCTGGGATCTGGTTGGCGACATCGAACGGCTGCGCGAACACCTGGGCATCGAGCGCTGGCAGGTGTTCGGCGGCAGCTGGGGATCAACGCTCGCGCTGGCCTACGCGCAGAAGCATCCCGACCGCGTCACCGAACTGGTGCTCAGGGGAATATTCCTGCTGCGCCGCTCGGAGCTCGAGTGGTTCTACCAGAGCAGCGAGGGCGCGGCCTCGCTGTTCCCGGACCTGTGGGAACAGTACATCGCCCCGATTCCCGAGGAAGAGCGCTACGACATGATGGGCGCCTACTACCGCCGGCTGACCAGCAGCGATGCAGCCGAGCGCAATGCGGCGGCGCGCGCCTGGTCGATCTGGGAAGGCGCCACCAGCCACCTGCGCATGGATCCCGGCTACGTGGCCAAGTTCAAGGACGCCGAGTATGCGGCGGCCTTCGCGCGCATCGAGTGCCACTACTTCGTGAATGGCGGCTTCCTCGACGCCGATGACCAGCTGCTGCGCGACGTGGTGAAGATCCGCCACATCCCGGCCACCATCGTGCAGGGCCGCTACGACGTGGTGTGCCCGATGCGAAGCGCCTGGCACCTGCACCGGGCCTGGCCGGAAGCCGAACTGGTGGTGGTGCCGGATGCCGGGCACTCGGCCTTCGAACCGGGCATCGCCCGCGCGCTGCGCAAGGCCGCCGACGGGTACTCGCGCGGCGGCCGGGGCAAGTGACCCCGGGCGCATCGCCGGTCCGCAGCCTTGCCCAGACCGGCAGGCTGCAGCGGCCGGAAGCGCTGCGGGTGGAAGGCGCGCAGATCGAGAGACTGCGACGCAGGCGCGGCGACGAGCCGGAAATGCACTACCCGGCGGACGCCAGGTCCCAGGGCATCGATGGCCTGGTGATGGTGGATCTGCTCATCACACCCGAGGGCTATGTGCAGGAAGCGCAGGTCGTCACGGAGTCTCCGGCCGACGCGGGTTTCGGACTGGCGGCGCTTGATGTGGTGAAGACCTGGGAATTCGACAACGAGTTCAAGCGACTGGTGCTGATGACGGTGTCGGTGTTGTTCCTGCCCTGAACGGGATCTCGCACCAGAATGTCGACCCGGTGCCGGGTTGACTGGTGACCCCGATCTCCCCGCCCATCATCTCGACCAGGTTCCTGCAGATCGTGAGCCCCAGACCCGTACCGCCAAAGCGGCGAGTCGTGGTTTCATCCGCCTGGCTGAAGGCATCGAATATCCGCTGCTGGGCCTGCGGTTCGATGCCGATGCCGGTGTCACTGACTTCGAAGCGGACCACCACGCTGGAGTCGTCCGTGCGCGCAACTCCAGCGCGCACGAGCACGCGACCCAGGTCGGTGAACTTCACGGCGTTGCTGAGCAGGTTCATCAGCACCTGCCGGACACGCAGCCCATCGCCCAGCAGTTGCGATGGCAGCGCGGGCGATATCTCCGTGACCAGGTCGATACCCTTCTTGCCGGCCTGGGGCGCCAGCAGATCGACGCACTCGTGGACGAGGCTCCGCAGCTCGAAAGGCTCGCAGGCCAGGCGAAGCTTGCCCGCCTCGATCTTGGAAAAGTCGAGTATGTCGCTGATGATCTGCAGCAACGTCTCGGCGGACCGGGATATGGTCTGCGTGTATTGCCGCTGCCGCGCATCAAGCTGGGATTCGGCGAGCAGTTCCGTCATGCCGATGACGCCATTCATGGGCGTGCGTATTTCATGGCTCATGCGGGCCAGGAAACTGTTCTTGGCGGCATTGGCCTCGGCCAGTTCGGCATTGCGCAGTCGCAGTTCGGCCGTGCGCTGGTCCACCTCGGTAGCCAGCCGGCGGGCGTATGCCTGCTCCCGGCGCAGGCGCTGCACATGCTGGCGAAACACCGCCGCCGCCACCAGCAGCGCCAGCGCGGCATAGGCAAGGTACGCCCACCATGTGCGCCACGGCGCTGGCAGGACTGAAATCCGCAGCCGCAGGCCGTCCTCGTTCCAGACCGAGTCGGCCGAGGCGGCGCGGACCTTGAACACGTAGTCACCCGCGCCAAGGTTGGTGTAGCGGGCACGGCGCTCATTGCCCAGCGCAACCCATTCCGTGTCGAATCCCTCAAGCTGGTATGCATACTGGTTGTAACGTGGATCAACGAAGTCCAGCGCGGCGAACTCCAGCAGCAGCACGTTCTGGTCGTGCTCGAGCGTGAGGTGATCCAGCAGATGGACAGCCGTCGCGCCCTGCAGCGGCTGGTTGAGCACGCTCACCGCCGTCAGCACAACAGGGGGCGGCAGGTTGTTCTGCTCCAGTTCGTCGGGATCGAAATAGTTGTAACCGTCATTGCCGCCGAATACCAGCCACCCAGCGGCCGTGCGAAAGCTCGCGCCGGAACTGAACTCTTCACCCTGGGCACCGTGACTGGCACGGAACGTGCGCACCGATTTCGTCCTCGGATCCACCCGCATCAGTCCGTTGTTCGACGGCAGCCAGAGCATTCCGGCGTTGTCCTCCTCGATTCCATAGATCACATCGTTGGACAACCCGTTGGCCTGGGACAGGTTCGCGAAGCGCATCGCGGCAGGGGTCACCGTGAGATCGACAACGTGGTCAAGACCACCGCCACCGGTTCCGATCCAGAGCGTCCCGGCACGATCCAGATGCAGGGAATAGACGGAATCGAACGCCAGGCTGTCCGCGCGGGCCGAATCATGCCGGAACTGGTGAACCAGGCCGCCGTTCGCATCGAGCAGCAGCAGGCCATCGCCGGCGGTTGCAACCCAGATGCGGCCCTGCGGATCCTCCTGGATCGCCGCGGCACGCACCCGCTCGAACCACGGCGCGGCACCCGTGGTATCCCGTTGACGGCGCATCGCCCCCGTGCGCGGATCATAGGTACTGACGCCGCCTTCGAAAGTACCGATCCAGATGCGCCCGGTGTGATCCTCGTGCAGGCTCATGATGCCGTTCGCGCCAAGACCCGCAGCATCGCCGCCCGTGGCTCGAAAGTTGACGACACTGCCGTCGACGGCAAGCCGCGTGAGCCCGTTGCTCATCGTGCCGATCCACAACTGCCCGAGCCGGTCATTCATCAGCGACATGACGCGTTCATCATTGAAGGCCTGGCGTCCGCCGCGGAAG
>Ga0075163_10012414_pt1 | contig 11092 bp, 6 predicted proteins | sample JI1023141ADNA_FD_71478 | JGI IMG/M metagenome (GOLD analysis project Ga0075163, IMG submission 71478) | Wastewater effluent complex algal communities from Wisconsin, to seasonally profile nutrient transformation and Carbon sequestration -... | ecosystem: Engineered > WWTP > Effluent > Algae...
AGCAGCGGCAGCGCCCCTTGGTTGCCATGCGTTTCTTTGAGCAGGAGCTCGATCGTTGCTTCATCGAGAGGGTGCCCTGCGCCCTCGGCTGGCTTGGCAATGGCGTCGCGCAACTCCTCGGGGCTCATCGCGGTGACGAGTACGTTTTGGGCTCCAATCAGCCGATTGAGCTGCTCATGGTGTCGCTGGGTTTCCCCGATGAAGTCAGTCCGCAGCGTCACCACCACCGATACCTGTCGGCCTGCATCGCTTGCCGCATGGAGCAACATCCGAACGAACAGGTCGCGCTGAGTTGGTTCCTTGCATAACGTATACAGCTCCTCGAACTGGTCGACGAGCACGACGAGCGGCGAGCGGTCAATCTTCGGTAGGTCGGCGGCGAACCGTCGAAGCCCTTGCTCGTGGGTGTCTGCCAAGAGCTTCTCGACCGCAAGCTGACGGTTCGCAGAGAGTTCGGTCGCATCTTTGGGGAGAAGCGGGACCAAAGCCCGCGCTAGACTCTCGATGGGTCGCTCACCGGGCTTGACGAGGACAAAGCGCAGCGGATCTGGTCCAGGAACTGGCGACTGGGCCAGCGCAGCGAGCAGTCCGGCCCGTGCCACAGAAGATTTGCCTGAACCCGATGGACCCAGGACCGTGAGCATTCGGGTCGCACCGGGCGTTTCCCACAGCGACTCGAACCGTTGGAAGACCTCGGCGGTCAGCGCCTCGCGTCCAAAAAACAAGTGCGCTTCGTCGTGTTGGAACGAAGCCAGTCCTCGATAAGGATTCTGCTTGGGTGCATCCGGCTGGCGCTGCTGACGCTCAAACTGAGCGACGCGCACACCGTCGTGCTTTCGCAGATCCGAAAGCAGATGTGATGCGTCCGCGAGTTCAATGAGCAGCGATGCCTTCTGCACACGGTCCATGCCGTTCGAGAATCGCGCAGCGACGTCAGGATAGAAGTCCACACAGAACGCAGTGAAGTCGGAATCCGTTGCCAGCACAGCACGCAAGATGCGACGCAGTACGTAACGAGCGGGGGTCTGGAATTCTGCCATGGAGAAGCCGGAGCTACTATACGGCGATTCGGGCCTGCGGTCCTGATAGAATGTCGAGCCATGTCTAGCGCGACCAAGATCCTCTTTTTGACCGCAAACCCCTCAGGTACGGCGGCTCTTCAGCTCGATGAAGAAATTCGGCTGATTGGCCAGCGAATCCGTCGGGGGGAATATCGCAAGCTGTTCGAGATTCGCTCTGCTCCTGCAATTCGTGCGACGGACCTGCCGTTCGAGTTGCTGGACAATGCGCCGGAGGTGGTTCACTTCAGCGGGCATGGCTCGTCGGCAGGAGAGCTCCTGTTTGTGAACGACAGCGATGGCAGCCCGCACCCTGTTCCGGCCAAGACGCTGGCGCGAGTCTTCAAGCAGTTCCGTGACCGCGTCAAGTGCGTAGTGCTCAACGCTTGCTACTCGCGAATTCAGGCCGAAGCAATTGCTGAGTCGATTCCTTGCGTGGTGGGAATGTCGCGAGCAGTTCCGGATGCGACGGCAATTGCGTTTGCTGCCGGGTTCTACGAAGCGCTGGCGTTTGGGAAAAGCGTGGCCGATGCGTTTGAGCTCGGACAGACCCAGGTCGAGCTGGCGTCACCAAACTTGATAGACACCGCAGACATCCCGCAGCTCATCGTGCGTTCAGGGGAAGATGCCAGCAAGCTCTACCTAACCGCCACACCGACGCAAAATCCTGTCGTAACAGAGCCACTCAAGAAACAGGAGCCCGCGGTTCCAGGCGCGGCAAAACCCCCAACGACCTTCTCCCTGCGCAAGCTCCTCGGGGCGGTGCTCAAGACCAGTACGGACCTAGACGCATTCTGTATTGATCACTTTCCTGAAGTATCCCGCCGCTTCAGTTCTGGAATGGAGCGACCCGCAAAGGAAGGAATTCTTCTGGAAACCGTCGAGCCCGACGAGATTCTCGCCGCCCTCAAGCTGCATGATCCCGCCAAGCTGGAAAAACACCGCCACCTGCTCACGTACACCTGACATCGAACCATAGGCAGTCACTACCGGTGAAAGATGGGAATTCGGACGAGTGTGGTGTTGGTTAGGACTTGTCTGGGAACGTTCGACCTAGCGCCACACAGACATGATCTCCAGAACTTCTTCAGCGAGCCGGTCGCCAACGTCGGGGGGCCCTAGCTCTTTGAACCATGGAGCCAGGCTAGCCAGTGTGTCGAGGTCTTGGGCTCGCCCGGTACAACGCTCACGCAGCGTATGCAGGATGTAGTCGAACATTTCAAGCCGATGCTTGCGGTCACGCCGAGTCAGCTCTGCGGCGAGCGTACCAATTGCGGCCAGAATCGGATCGTGCGGGCTGCTGCGAGTGTTACGGCTTGCGGTTTGGAGAGACGTGAACGCCTTGCCAAGAACGTCGACATCCATCTGCCGGATGGCTGCGGACAGTGATGCCAGTCCCTGCGGGAAGCTGGTCTTGTCCGTGCGGCTGACAGTGTCTAACACCGCTGGCCCTTCCAAGTACGGCAGAAGCTGAATGAGCAGCGCATTGTTCTGTGTAGTCTCAGGAGCGCGCAGTTTCTTGTATAGGCCAAGCGCCAGATCGTGCTGCAGTGCTGATGGCACTCTTGCAACGATCGCTTTGATGTTCATCAGGAACGACTGCGGTGCAGATGCGACGACTTCGATGATGCGTGGCAGGTGCTCGCCCACCAGCATCGGAGCAAGCATCCAAAGCAAGCGCTCATGTAGCGCCTGGATTGGATGGGACAGGATCTCGCAAATCGCTGCACTACGCCGATCCTGCGGCAGATATTCGACGAGTTGAGCCTGTGCACTGAGACGAACATTCGCTGGAAGATCCGGGATGCGTTGTTGCGTGATTGCCAGCATGGCCGCCTTGCGGGTTGGGGATAGCGCAGGCAGGAGCACGGTCATCACGTCGATCCAAAACCAAGGCACCTTTTGGATCAGCTGTTCCGCTGTCTCTTTATCAAGTCGCCCGCCAATGCTGATCAGGCGCTCCCGTAGCTCTGTGAGCACCGTCTGCGTGTCATGTTTCAGGTCGTGAAAGGCGACTTCGATTTCTTCCCTGGGTAGGGTCTGCCAACGATTTAGTATCGGCTCCAGGCGCTGGATCCGCAGCTGAATCTGCGCGTAGCTGCCATCTACTAGCTCACGCACCTGCCTCGGGGAGCCATGCTGCAATACATATGAGTATGCGGTGATTCGGGGGGAATCAACGAGCGGCACCGCGACAATCACCGCTTCCGATTTTGCTATTTCGCTGAGAACCGGCAGCCGTCGGCCCAGTTCTGCCAGAGCGAGGAATCGACCCTCTGGGGACTCCAGAGATTTGGCAGCATTGACAATCTCTTGACACAGCACGTCGCTGGTCGCCAGGGATGCAGCAGCGATGAGGCAGGCCCCCGCGTCGCCGATGCTCTGCGTCCGCGCTAGCTCGTTCTTTAGTAGCTCTGTGCGTTCGGCGGGATCGTCAACATAAGGCAGTAGTTGCGGCAGCTGATGGCCATGCGCAGTGTGCCGGTAACATCGCAGGGCGCGTTGGGCAAGGTCTCGCGGCAGCTCCGGTATCCCCAGCATCTGCACGAGTTCAACGCCGCGCATGTGTTCTGGCGCATACTCGATGAGTTCAACGAGGCGCATCAGCACTCGACTCCGATACGGCGCCTTGAGCCAACGCGCGAGCCGGTAGATCACCTCCGACTCGACCCTGCTGCTGCTGGTGCGCGCGGTCTCCGCCGCCGCTTCGTTCAAGAGCTCATCGAGAAGATCCGGTGTGGGGTACGCATCGAACAGAAGCCCCAGAAGCTCGATCCGATCCGGTGGGTTGGTGATTTCCCGTTCGACTTGCTCCAGGTCGGCAAGCAGGACGGTTCGCTCATCTTGATCCGCCCGTCCTAGCAAGTGGATCAGGCCACGGGCACGGGCGAGTGGATCCACAGTGTGCTGCAGGATCATGCGCACGGACTCCATCGGCACGGCAGGCAGCGACAGAAGCTGCTGGATACGCTCCCGTGCCCGATAGCCACCACACTGCTTCAGCTCATCTCCGAGTAGGTCGATCTGTTCCTGAAGCGGCAGCAGATCGATAAGTCGAACCCGCCCCGCCCGCTGCTTTCGTGGATCTTTGGTCTTACGCACGATGGCTAGAGCATCGTCGGCTGCGCCAAGGGTGCTGAGATTGCGCAGCGGTTCTATCTTCCAGCTCTCGTCCCAGGCTGCCGCCGCCTCACGCAGACCAGCTTGTCGCACTCGCGCACGGTCGACCTCTGTCAGCAACGCAGCAAGGCGCGCCTGCCGATCTTCCAACGATCCGGGTTCCCTTAAAGTCCAGTGGAAGATCGACAGGTGTCGACCTTCAGCGAGCAATCGCTGAAACACCGCCCTGGCCGTTTCAGTGCTGAAGTGGTCGAGCGCATCCAAGCAACGGTCCACCTCGTACGACCGATCGCCCCTCATGGCTGCATCGAGGGCATCAAGATAGACCTGCTGTTGCTGCTCCGGACCCCGAACTATCTTCGCAAGCTCCAACAGGCGGTGACACTTGCTGGAGAGCTCGAGGATGCCCTGCGCCTCGGCAAGCGCCTTGGGCAAAAGCTGCTCCTGGTTGTCCGCAGACAGACGAGGCAGGGCCCAGGGCAGCATGTTTAGGAATCCGTGGGGACGAGGCAGCTTCTGGATGAGCCCGCACGCCTCATTCTGAAGCTGCGCTCGCCAATCGGCAGAGCGATCGGGCAGGTCTGCACAGAGCGTCAGCAGACACCGGATCTGTAGCCAGCAGCTGCGCAGACTGCGGACCCGCATCAGCGTGGCCGCCTCATCCTCGCGTGCCAAGATAGGGATCAGGTCTAGCAGCAGGTCCTGCTGGTGCCAGTGCTCATCCCCGTCTGCCATCGCGACAGCCAAATCGACGACCTCAGCAGGCTGGTATGCGTACAGGAATCGCATCGCTTCACGGAGCGTCGGACCATTGTCCATTGAATGAGCGAACTGGCGTCCTGTGGTCAGAAATCGGCGCTGTAGGTGCAACCGCGCCTGTTCCGGAGTCAGCAGCGAGTGTTCGACGAGGGGAGCCAGCAGCGTAAGGTCGAGATTGGTCGTATAACTGTGAATGCTGCTGCGCCACAGGATACAGCGCACAAGCGCAGGTAGAAAACGCGCCGGCTGCTTTGGTTGAGCATCGAGGGCGTTACGGCATGCAGCTTCGAAGACGGACATCGCCAGCTCGACATCCTGCAGCAGACCATAGTAGCCGAGAAGCACGTGCTCCCAGGCCCGCTTCCAATCACTGGAGAGTAGGGCCAGAAAGTTCTCTGGCGGGGCCGCCGCATCGACCAAGTGAGTGCTCAGCCATTCGAGCAAATAGGGAGGCACGGCAGATGGAGAGCGCTTGCCCGATGAGAGCTCGGCTATCACGCGCTCGCCCCAGGCAACGAAGCGGTTGTGCCATTTCTGCTGCTCGGGTCGTCCCAGCTTCTGGTCGTAGACGAACTCCCGCAGCCCTGGGTGGTTGAAGACAGAACCGGACCCGGTGTTGAGGACCCAGCGATGCACGGGCTCTAGCGCTCGATCGAGCGCCTCGCCGCTGCCTAGCTCGGCCAGCACCATCATGTCTTCGCGTGGAATCGGAGCACGCGCACAGGAGAGCAGAGCCATGAGCCGCCAGGTCGGCGTCGAGCCATCGGGCGAGAGCGCATTCCGTTCCGTGGGCTTGAGCATCCGATCCCAACAGCCGCTGAGACCTGCTTTCAGATCGACCTCACGTCCTTCGAGCAGATGAGACAACCCTTTTGCACTGTGGCATTCGTCAATGAGCAGGCCCAAGACCAGTGGATCGCCCTCGCTCAGCGTAAAGAGTCGCTCCGCAAGCAGCGGCTCGCGACCATTTATTCGAGGTGTGAGCCTGGCGTTCTGCAGTGCTTCCAGCACGTCCGACCGACCCAACGGCTGTAGATCTTGCTCTTCGACAAGCCGTGGCCCCAATCCAAGCCGCCGCCGCCAATGCACGTCGTGCTCATCGCCGAGCTTACGGAAAGACAGTAGCACATTGGTCGTCGGGGAAGGTTCCTGTGGGAACAGGCCACTTTCGAACTGCCAGCCACCGAGCTCATCGAGACCATCAATGACAACGAGTCGCCGTCGCCCTGCCGACACAGGCTGACGCAGCTGGTAGTGTAGTTGCGCTCGCGCCTCATTGAGCGTTACGGGCAGGATGGGTTTTGTGTTGGATAGGGCCGCGAGCTGCCCCAGAAGCGCGTGCAATACGTCGATAAGCCGCGTCAGCTTGAACCGCAGACTGACCGGCACAAACACAATGTCTAGGTCCGGCTGCTCGCTGGCCGCGACGACTACACGACTGAGTAGCGCTGACTTTCCGCGCCCAGTGATCGCGCGCAAGACGTAGTAGGGCGGCGATTTGGGATTGGCTAGCCAATCCAGAATCCGCTGCTTGTCGGCACCCCGTCCGCCGAATCCCGACGGCTGGCGTGGAGTGCCAAGGTACACATCCAAGAACTCACGAATCGACTGCTGAGCCGGACCCGACATGCCACGCCACTGGCGTTCAAACCATGACCAAGGCACTGCCTCAGCAACGACCGAATGATGTGGAGTGCATGCGGAAGGCCCGGCATGAGTGGTGTCGCCTGCGGCCTGCTGCTTCAGCGCCTCCATCACCTCATCTGCACCAGCCCGCTCAATCAGCCGCGTGATCTGGGCCTGCAAGCTCCCCTGCTCGGGGATATGCCCCTGCTGATCTGGCATGTGGTCGAGGATGAACGCACGCATATCCGCCTCGGTAGCGCAGCGAGAAAGCAGCAGCTCGCGTGCTTGACGGTTTTTCGCCGCAGTGTCCATACTCGCTACGTCCATCGCCGCAGTCTATCAACACGCTCCCGCAGCGGTATTTTCGTCTGTTGTGGTGCTTGCATGCCTCTCACGGAATGGGGCGCGTCCAGTCGCGTCTCAGTACGCTGGAGCATATGTCGTTCTGACATCGCCCAACCAGAGCGCTTACCCAGGGCCAGGCGTGAGGCAACCCGTCTCAGCGGGCCCTACGAATTCTGATCGACCTGAGGCCTCGCTGACACTCAACAGCTACCCCACCCCGCCGCATGAGGAAGCAGCAGTTGACAACACCCACAGCCGGACCACTTGACGCACCTACGCCACCGTGGTCCGCAGGGTGAAAGTGGGGCTCGAGACGATCCTTTTCATACCTTGGGGCTAAACTAAAGTTAAATTCGCAGAGGACGCCGCTAGGTGATCAATAGAGAGCGAACTGCTTCGTTCGTGGCCTGCACTTAAGGGTGATGCACAATGAGTGAAAAGATACGGTTTGGAATCCCAGTACATGTCAATCAGGCGCTATCTGCATTGTTGCAAATTGAGGAATGGCCCGAACTTCAGCTTCCGCTCATGAATAAAATAATGATAGACGAAGCTGATATAACTTCAATTTTTGATAATATCGAATTTGAGAGCACGTCTATAATGATAAGTACATTCCTATCACAAGAAAATCATGAGAAGTTTGATGAATACGACAAACTACCAATTGGCCATCGCTGCGGAACCGCGATTTCAGGTATCGCAGGGGACTTTGTAATAAACGCTTCTCAACCGAGCAAAACAGGCAACGGCAGTAGCCTTGAATTTGATGGCAAAGGAGGAGCTATCCGAAAAGCAAACTGTCGCTTCCATGCTATCAATTGGGAGGTGTATTCAGAAAATAACAAGGCCCAAACTTGGGCATGTGAGATTGATAAACCGGCAGCATTTAGACCCTTTGGCAATCTTCGATTTCAGTTAAACCTAGAAGTGCTTTGGGGTTATTTTTTTCAAGGTGTCTATGATTACTATTTGCTGCCCAGACAACAACGGGTTTTTATGCTAATTGTTCCCCAAGAAGGAGTAGAATTTGATCGCGAGAAATTTGCTCTTGATATTATGGCTTTGAGCTTTGTGTTTGGTGAGCAAATTAATGTCTCTAGCATTACGGGGTTTGGCACTGAATGCACTCCAGTTGCAAAAATTGGTGGCCTGGTCAAATCACCGACCGAGCCGGGATGGACCACTGAGCCAATTCCGACCGTTTTGACAGACGATGGAGAAACCTTTGCCGTTGAAGAGGTTTGGATAGCTCCCCTCTTTAAGCGTGTGAGCGAAACAGTGCATAATCGGCCGAGTGTCAGGCTCGATTATGCATTGGACGCCTACCTAGATAGCATAAAACCGCATGTCATTGCTTCTTATTTGAGACTCCAAGTGATTCTTGAATCATTTTCCTACTGGATACTAAAAGAAAGGAATTTAGCTCGTGAGGGACTGGTTAAGGATTCTAATGAGTGGGAAAAGTGGGTCAAAAAAGAATTAAAAGAAAAAATACACAGTCTCGCTCTTGACGATTATAAAGATGATTTATATCTGGGCATCAAGGGTGCCTACAAGCACATATCTGGCAGAAGAGTACAAGACGCCTTTCAGCTCTTTCAATTAGGCTGGACAGAGACAATGAAGGCAGAGATCAAGTTGCGCAATGACGTCGTACATATGATGGAGATGTCAAAGCGAAAAGATGGCAAAATTGATTCCGCTGATTTACTACCAAGGCTGAGACTGTTGCAGGTCATGCTGATTGCACTTATCGCACGGGTAGTGGGCTATGGCGGAACGATTAGGTTTTGGAAATCTGGCCCACATAAGGAGAATGGCTGGTGGAGGCTGGATGATGACCAAAAGAAAGAGGCCCTTCATCTCTTTACGAACTCAGTCCAGCCTTAGCAACCGGCAATAGGGCGATCGGTCGTCAAGCCCCCATCCACATGCAAGTAGTCGGCTCACCGAGGCAGAGAGGAACGGCTGGACCACCCACCCGGTAGCGGCTTGGCCGGAAGTGTGGCGATCCTGGGCTACGGTTTCCCCGAACTGCCGCTGCTCGCGCTGCGTCTGTGGTTGCTCAGCGCAGCATCCTTGCACCGTTGCAGGAGGACATCCTTGACCCCAGCCCTGCCCTCATCGTATTGATCTCGTCGGAACTAGGAAAGAGCATCCATTGTGTAAGCCTGTGTAAAGGAACCGTACATGGCAGCTGGAGATGATATTTTTGTCCGCCTGCGGAAAGCGACTGACGCTGAACTGTCGAGTATACAAAACTACCTTCAGATTAAAACCACAGGAGATAGGGAGGCGGATATTGTACAAATCAGTAAAGAGCTTCGCAAACAGGTCGGTCATGGTTTATTTAATTTAATACGTGAAGATCATGAATTATCATATCGAGAAATTCTAAAATACGCTGCACGATTTGCTGCCAAAGAAGCTGGTTGGCGATCAGTGGAAATTCCAGATAACGCGGAGAATGTGTGGATAGAAGATTATATCCTTGAATCCATTAGACATGCCAACAATCCTGCACGAAAAACAATGTCTGAGGTAGATAGTGCTAGAAATCGGACTGAGGCCGAATCTCTCCTAAGAGGGCCATGCACTAAGGCGAAGGTCATGAAAGAGAGCTATATTTACCCCGCTCTTTTTGGGGGAGGGCTATTGCTATCCGCATTTGTTACTCTTCCAGTGAGTATCACGGTTTCCTTAGGCTTTACGATTTCTTGGATGCATGGCTGGGCAAAGTCAGATATGAAGATAGCTTTTCCTGTGATTTTGCTCTTAATACATATCAGACGACGCTGTGAATTTGAAAAAATGATAATCGAATTAAGGAATTGAAATGCTGCCAAAACATTCACAAATATTGACTCCTCACGAGAAATGGTTTCCCTTGTTGGATCAAGGCTTGGTGACTATCAATGAAAATGCGAACCGACTTATCTGGACTGACTCGGGTAGATTCGCTGGTGCGTTAGTTCCAGGGGTGGCGCTGCAAGAGCGCATGGTTCAAATAGATGCTAATCTTGGAGAGTTTGACAAAATCCTACAACGAATGGGAATGGTGAATAACATTGGAGCACTTGCTAGTCTGGCAAATATTGGCATATCAATAGCTGGGTATTCATTGATTCTTAACAAGTTAAATCATATCGAGCGAAAACTTGACATCCTGCTTGAGCAGGTTCTTTCCGTACGCTCAACATTGGAGCGTATTAATAGACATCTCGATGTGCTGAGCTTAACAAAAATTCAAGCGGCCTCCGAAACTTTAGAAAAGGCATTAGCTGCTACTGAGCAAAGCAACCAAAATGACCTAGCTAAGCATGCTCGAAATCTTTTTCAAGAAGCTAAAATTACATACGGGCTTCTGTTCCATACAGCCGACCTCTGGAATTGTGTTGACACTCCTGTTTTCGCGGCACTCGCTCTACAAGCTCGATTTGTTGCCTGTGCAATAGGTGAACTTCAGGCTGAGTTCCTTCTCGGAGATGAAGGCTCTTATAGGCAAACATGCCTTTTAACTGAAAATGATTATAGCGGGAGATTTGCTCTTAATGTCGTAGACGCATTGCGGACGCGGAGTGATAAAGCAGTCAGTAAGCCATTAGAAGAGTTTTTGGCATTTGAATTAAATGCTGAGCAACTCGTTAATGCATTAATACTTGCGCAGAAGACTGTCTCATGGACGGAACGGCGTTTGATGAGTTTTGCCGATGATGGCGAGTTGCCGCGTTTACTGGGAATGGCTCCAGTAGATGTTTTGAGAGCAACGCTGGCTGCGCAAGGCGACACGATCTACTTATTGGGTAACATCACCGATGAACGCCGGTGAAGGTCGTCGATTTTTCAGCATGTGTGTCCCTGCAAGGGTGCCGCCCTGGCTCCCAACACTTCCGGCACTCTGTCCGCATTCTCTGGAAATGAAGGCTCATTTGCTCCCCAGTCCTCTGTCCTCCGAGCCCTTGCCACATCAGCCGAGTCGTGCGGCTGACAACCACTGAACAATAACGGCAGTTCTATTGAGCCGTTGCCGTACCGAATGGAAAAATACACCCCGTTCAGTAAGTTGCCATCGCACAAAGCAGGGTTCATCGCCCAATCGCGTGGGTAGCGGGCAGGACTGGGTAGAGGTTGAGGCCGCCGAGGTGGAATAGCAGGGCGGTACGGAGATTCCGGAGGTTGCG